>Ga0116152_10004176_pt1 | contig 11447 bp, 10 predicted proteins | sample AD_UKC119_MetaG_FD_89894 | JGI IMG/M metagenome (GOLD analysis project Ga0116152, IMG submission 89894) | Active sludge microbial communities of municipal wastewater-treating anaerobic digesters from Hong Kong - AD_UKC119_MetaG | ecosystem: Engineered > Bioreactor > Anaerobic > Digestate...
AACCCGAGGACCGGATCCTGGTCGCGGTGTCGGGAGGAAAGGACTCCCTGGCGGTCTGGGACCTCCTGCTCGGGCTCGGCTACGCCGCCGACGGCCTCTACATCGGCCTCGGCATCGGCGACTACAGCGACACCTCGGGCGGATACGCCCGCCGATTCGCGCAGCAGCACGCGGAACCCCGGGGCGCCAAGCTGATCGAGATCGACCTGGTCGACGACTACGGCTACGACATCCCCGGGGGCGCCCGGGCGGCGCGGCGGACGCCGTGCAGCGCGTGCGGCCTGTCCAAGCGACACCTGTTCGACCGCGCCGCGCTCGACGGCGGCTACGACGTCCTGGTCACCGGCCACAACCTCGACGACGAGGCCGCCGTGCTGTTCGGCAACGTGCTGCGTTGGCAGACCGACTACCTGGGTCGGCAACGCCCGGTGCTGCCCGCCCGCGACGGGTTCCCCCGCAAGGTCAAGCCGCTGGTCCGGCTCTCCGAACGCGAGACCGCGGCCTACTGCATCGTGAGCGGGATCGACTACCTGGTCGACGAGTGCCCGATGTCGGCGGGGAACAAGCACCTCGGCTACAAGGAGGCGCTCAACGAGATCGAGGTGCGCTCGCCCGGCTCCAAGGCCGACTTCTACTTCTCGTTCCTGCGCCGCGCCGTGGACCGCTTCGCTCCCGAACCCGGCACGGGCGACGCCGACCGGGCTGACCCCGGGGTGCTGGCACCCTGCGCCCGCTGCGGGTCGCCCACCTCGACCGAGGTGTGCGCCTTCTGCCGACTGGTGGAGAGGGCCGGCGGATCCCCGCCGGACGACACGCCGGCCCGACCCGTCACCCTCGGCCGCCGAGGGGGACCAGACCCCACAGGAACCCCCTCACCGTGACCGACCCACTGCTGCGCGCCGGCGACCTGGTCCAGTTCGTCGACCCCAAGGACCGGCGCTACCAGGCCACACTTACCCCGGGCAAGGAGTTCCACCTCCACTCCGGCTACGTCCGCCACGATGACGTGATCGGCGTCGCCGAGGGCTCGCGCGTCGAGACGAACCGGGGCCAGCCGCTGCTCGTGATTCGACCCACGCTCAGCGAGTTCATCCTCAAGATGCCGCGGGGCGCCCAGGTCATCTACCCCAAGGACATCGGTCCGATCCTGATGCTGGCCGACATCGGTCCGGGCATGCGGGTGCTGGAGAGCGGCGTCGGGTCGGGCGCCCTGTCCATGGGGATGCTGCGCAGCGGCGCCGACATCGTCGGCTACGAGCTGCGGGAGGACTTCGCCCAGCGGGCGGTCCAGAACGTCGAACGGTTCCTCGGACCCGAGGTCCTCGAGCGCTACCGGGTGGAGCTGCGTGACTGCTACGAGGGCATCGACGAGCGCGACGTGGACCGGGTGGTGCTCGACCTCCCCGAGCCGTGGCGGGTCGTCCCCCACGCCGAGAAGGCGCTGCGCTCCGGCGGGCTGATCCTGGCCTACACCCCGAGCGTCACCCAGGTGATGCAACTGCGGACCGCCCTCGAGGAGTCGCGCTTCTTCGCCGCGGCCACGACCGAGGTCCTGCAGCGGGGCTGGTACGTCGAGGGCCAGGCGGTCCGACCGGACCATCGCATGGTCGCCCACACCGGGTTCCTGACCGTCGCCCGACTGGGCACCTGAGCCGACCTCGCGACGGCTGCGGGACCAGATGGGGGGCCGGGTGAGGGGTTCTGGGTGAGGGGCAGCGGGTGAACGGCCTCGACGTCGTGATCGTCCTCGCCGCCGTGCTCGCCGCGGTCGGGGGGTGGAAGCTCGGGTTCCTGACCCGGTCGGTCGGCTGGATCGGCGCCGGGATGGGGTTGGGGCTGGCGGTGGTGCTGCTGCCTCCACTGCTCGATCGACTCGACCTCGGATCGAGCAGCGCGGCGGTGTTCGTCGGGCTCGGGGTCCTGGTGGTGCTGGCATCGCTGGGGCAGGGGATCGGGTCCGCGATCGGGGCGCGGATCGCGCCGCCGGTGCGGCCCGGCGCGGCCCGGCGGATCGACCAGGCCGGCGGAGCGGTCCTCGGCGTGGTCGGGGTCGCCGTCGTGTGCTGGCTCCTGTTCCCGGTCATGTCGCAGACGCCCGGATGGGTGGAGCGCTCGACCGACGGATCGACCCTGGCGTCGTTCAGCCTGCGGCACCTGCCCGACCCGCCCGCCGGACTGCTCGAGCTGGAGCGTCAGGCGCTCGACGGGCGCTTCCCCCAGCTGTTCACCGGCGAGGAGCCGACGCCGGATCTGCCGCCGGTGCCGACCGGCAGCCCGATCGACGACGCGACGCTGGCCCGTCTGACCGACAGCGTGGTGCAGGTCCGGGGCGAGGCCTGCGACATGATCCAGTCCGGCAGCGGCTTCGTGGTCGCGCCGGGGCTCGTGGCCACCAACGCCCACGTGGTCGCCGGCACCGACGACGTCGAGCTGGTCACCCCTGACGGCGATCGCCGCGACGCCCGGGTGGTGGCGTTCGACCCGGCCGCCGACCTGGCGTTGCTGGCCACGTCGCTCGACCGACCCGCACTCACCCTCGACGCACCCCGCACCGGCGACCGCGGCCTGGTGATGGGGTTCCCCGGGGGTGGACCGCTGGCGCCGTCGCCGTTCGAGGTCGCCGAGACGCTGCATGCGACCGGGCTCGACATCTACGACCGTCGGGAGGTTCGCCGCGACCTGCTGGTGTTGGCCAGCGACCTGCAGCCGGGGGACTCGGGCAGTGCCGTCGTGCGGTCCGACGGGACGGTCATCGCGGTCGCGGTGGCCATCGCCCCGGACCGCGACGGGGTCGCCTACGCGCTCGACCGCTCCGAGCTCGACGCCCTCCTGGCCCGCCCCCGCGGGGCGACGGTCGACACCGGGGAGTGCGTGTCCTGACGAGGGGGCACCGAGGTCCACCGCCGCCGACGGGGACCGGCGGTAGCGTCGGCACCCGGCTGGGACCGAGACCCGGAGGATGACATGAGCGACCAGAACCCGCCCGAGGACCCGACCCGGGTCATGCCGAGCACCCCGGCCGCCCCGGCGCCGGGCACCGATCCGACCGGCGTTCCCGCCGGCTCAGCGCCACCACCGGGAACGACGCCTCCCGTCCCGGGGTCCGGAGGCGGTGTGCCGGGTTGGGCCTGGGCGGTCATCGCCCTGCTCGTCGTGCTGGTCGCTCTGGTTGCGTTCGCCGTGCTGCGCGGCGACGACTCCGGCTCCACCACGACGACGTCGACGACCTCGTCGAGCACGTCGACGTCGACGCCGACCACCACCCGGCCGACCACGACCGTTCGGCCGACCACGACGGCTGCCCCGACCACGCAGAAGCCGACGACGACCAGCACCACCACCTCGTCGACGACGACCACCGAAGCGCCGCCGACCTCCGAGGACCCCGGCGCCTGACGCCGGACGCCCGACGCGGACGACGGCGGGATCCTGAGGATCCCGCCGTCGTCGCGTTCGATCCGATCCGGCCGGTCAGGCCGGGGAGGTCACTCGACCTCGATGAAGATGCACTCGCCGGGGCACTCCTCGGCGGACTCGATCACGCCCTCGAGTTCGGCGTCGGGGATGTTGGCCATGCCCTCGGCTCCGCCCGGGTCGTTGAAGATCTTGTCGCCTTCCTTGACGTAGGCGAGGCCGTCGTCGAGCAGGGTGAACACGTTGGGTGCGATCTCCTCGCACAAACCGTCACCGGTGCACAGGTCCTGGTCGATCCACACCTTCATACCCATGTGATCCTGCCTTCGCGTCGGGCCCCAACCACGTTCGTTCAAGGAGGGGCGGGGGCGCTGACTCCTCGTGGTCAGAGCATACTCGCACCTCCGGCATTTACACGGCAATCCCGGTGGAAACTCTCCGGACTCCTGTCACGTCGGGATCCGATCCGGTCGGTGGCGCGGTTTCGCGGCCGGGACGGGGTAGACAACGACCGAGGACGAGCCCATCGACGCCCCGCCCGGGAGGCCAGGTGCAGGACCCCGACAGCCAGGAACCCGCTCCGGAGGACACCGTCGACGACGGGGGAGCGACCGACCCGCGGCCCCCGGTCGACGGCACCGACGCCGCCGCCCTGCGCGAGCAGGTGCGGGACCTCGAGGACGAGGTGTCGCACCTCGTCCGTCGGCTGCAGGATGCACCCAAGCGCGTCCGGACGCTGGAGGAGCGGCTGCTCGAGACCAAGGGCCAGCTCGCCCAGGCCGTGAGCCAGAACGAGAAGCTCACGTTCACCCTCCGCGAGGCCCGGGACCACATCGCTGCGCTGCGCGACGAGGTCGACAAGCTCACCCAGCCGCCGGCCGCGTACGCGACCCTGCTTCGCATCAACGACGACGGAACCGTCGACGTGCAAGCGGCCGGCCGCAAGATGCGCGTCGAGGTGTCGCCCGGCATCGACGTCGACGATCTGCGCCGCGGCAACGAGGTGGTCCTCAACGACGCCTACAACGTGGTGATGGTCCGCGAACCCGAGGTCGCGGGCGAGATCGTGACGTTCAAGGAGATGATCGACGACGGCCGCCGCGCACTGGTCGTCGGCCGGGCCGACGAGGAGCGCGTCGCTGAGCTCGCCGACCAGCTGCTCGGCGAACGCCTCCGTGCCGGCGACACGGTGCTGATGGACCCCCGTTCGGCGTTGCTGCTCGAGAAGCTGCCCCGCCCCGAGGTCGAGGAGCTCGTCCTCGAGGAGGTCCCCGACATCGACTACGCCGACATCGGCGGCCTCGACGAGCAGATCGAGGCGATCACCGACGCGGTCGAGCTTCCGTTCCTGCACCAGGACCTGTTCCGCGAGTACGCGTTGCCGGCACCCAAGGGGATCCTGCTGTACGGCCCCCCGGGCTGCGGCAAGACGTTGATCGCCAAGGCGGTCGCCAACTCCCTCGCCCGCAAGGTCACCGAGTCGACCGGCAAGGAGGCCCGCAGCTACTTCCTCAACATCAAGGGGCCCGAACTGCTGAACAAGTACGTCGGCGAGACCGAGCGCCACATCCGACTCGTCTTCCAACGGGCACGGGAGAAGGCCGCCGACGGCACGCCGGTGATCGTGTTCTTCGACGAGATGGAGTCGCTGTTCCGCACCCGGGGGACCGGCATCTCCTCGGACATGGAGGCGACGATCGTCCCGCAGCTGCTCGCCGAGATCGACGGCGTCGAGACCCTCAAGAACGTCATCGTCATCGGGGCCTCCAACCGCGAGGACCTGATCGACCCGGCCATCCTGCGACCCGGCCGGCTGGACGTGAAGATCAAGATCAACCGGCCCGACGAGGCCGCGGCGTCCCAGATCTTCGCCCGCTACCTCACCGCCGAGGTCCCGCTCGACAGCGACGAGATCACCACGTTGGGTGGCGGCGACACCGACAAGGCGGTGCGAATCATGATCGAGCGCACCGTCGAGGAGATGTACCGCACCGACGAGGCCAACCAGTTCCTCGAGGTCACGTACCAGAACGGCGACAAGGAGGTGATGTTCTTCAAGGACTTCGCCTCGGGCGCCATGATCGAGAACGTCGTCCGCCGCGCCAAGAAGCTGGCGATCAAGCGTCAGCTCGACTCGGGCGCCCGCGGCGTGCGGGTGCAGGACCTCATCGACTCCATCCACCAGGAGTACAAGGAGCACGAGGACCTGCCCAACACCACCAACCCCGACGACTGGGCGAAGATCTCCGGCAAGAAGGGCGAGCGCATCGTGTACGTCCGCACCCTGGTGCACGACGCCGCGGACGACGACCCGACCGGCGGTCGATCGATCGAAGCGGTCGCCACCGGCCAGTACCTCTGAACCGCCCCGCCGGGCTCGCCCGCGCGAGGGGTGGGATCGTGCCGCCTCCTCCGTAGAGTCGACCGATGGACGTCACCGCGGTGCGCCACCCCGCGGTCGCCGCCGAGCCACCGGTCGATGGCGAGCCGGGATCTGCGGCGGAACCGACCCGTCGTCGCCCGCCGTGGGTCGTGCCGGTCGTCGTCGGAGTCATCGTCCGACTCCTGCACTGGGCCGTGATCTCGCCGAACTGGGTGCCGCGCTCCGACGCCCGCCAGTACGTGGATCTGGCCCGGTCCCTGGCCGCCGGCCGGGGCTTCGTCGCGTCGTTCCCCGGTGAGGCCCTGCACCCCACCGCCTTCCGCCCACCGCTGTACCCGTTCCTCCTGTCGCTGCCGATGCGGCTGAGCGGACCCGACGCCCTGTGGCCGGGGCGACTGCTCGCGGTCGGGATCGGCGCTGCTCTGATCGTCGTGACCGTCGCCTACGCCCGTCGGATCGCAGGTGACCGCGCCGGGCTGGTCGCCGGGCTGGTCGTGGCGGTCACCCCCAGCCTGATCGCCAACGACACCGTCACCATGACCGAGTCGCTCGGGCTGCTCCTGATGATGGGAGTGCTCCTCTCCGTCCTCGAGGACCGGTTCGTGCTGGCCGGAGCGCTCAGCGGCCTGCTGATGCTCACCCGCCCCAACGCCTACCTGGTCGTCCTGGTCGTGGTCGTGGTCGCCGTCCGCTCGGTGGGCTGGCGGCGGGCCGCGGCGGCGTTCGGGGTCTCGGTCGCCGTGGTCGCCCCCTGGGCGCTGCGCAACGCGGTCGAGGTCGGAACCCCCAAGCTCGTCACCTCCGACGGGTTCACCCTCGCCGCCATGTACGGACCCCCAGCGATCGAGTCCGGCGGCTTCATGGACCCGACGGTGTCGAGTTGGTACCGCGACCACGGCGTCTGGGCACTGCAGGACGACGAGGCCGCATGGAGCGATCACCTGACCGGTCTGGCGGTCGACGGGATCCGCGAGGAGCCCACATCGGTGCTGCGTCGGGCCGCCAGCGGAGCGGCCACCATGTTGGAGGTCCCCGGCTTCCAGGCGTTCGAGGCCGAGTACGTCGACGGCCGCGACCCGCGGTTCCGGGACGCGACCCTGTTCACGTTCCCGCTGCTGGTGCTCGCCGGGACCGCAGGGGTCGTGCTGCGCATCCGGGACCGCCGGACGTGGCCGGCGCTCGCCGTGGTCGCCGGGTTCGTCGCGCTGTCGCTGGTGACGGTGTCGGTGCCGCGGCTGCGCGGTCCCTTCGACCTGCTCATGGCCATCGGCGTCGGCTACCTCGCCGCGTGGTGGACGAGCCGGGGCCGGGCCGGAGCCGCATCGGTAGGATCCGCGCGTGCGTCGGCGTCCGCCGTCGCGCCCGCGGACTACGAGCAGGGGAGTGGCTCATGACCGACACCACCACTCGGGACGCCACGACCCCGGAAGCCACCGACCGACCGCGTCGACGTCACCGCCGCGCCGGAGCGGCCACGATCGCTCTCGTGGGTGCGATCGCCCTCCTCAGCGGCTGCCAGGTGCCGCTCGGTCCCGTCACCAAGGTCGGCGTCGAGGCGGTCCGCCTGCCGGAGACCTCCGACCCGTTCGTGCTCACCGAGGGCGGCGCCTACTACGTGTACGGCTCCAACAGCCACGTCCGTGCCCCCGTCACCCGGCTGACCGACCTGTCGCGCCCGTACAACCTGTGGGACAAGAACGCCGTCACCACCAACGCCATGCCCACCGCCCCGGCGTGGGCGGCCAACCCCAACCAGTTCTGGGCGCCCAGCGTGGCCCGGTTCGGCGACCACTGGGTCATGTACTTCAGCACCGACCGCATCGGAGCGCCGGATCCGGCCAACCCCCAGTGCGTCGGTCGGGCCATCGCCACCTCGCCGATGGGTCCGTTCGTCGCCGACCCCGTCCCGATGACCTGCGGCCTGGGCGATCACGGCGCTCTCGACCCGGACGTGTTCACCGACGCCGAGGGTCGACGCTGGCTGTACGTCGCGTTCGGCGGCACCGAGACGCCGATCCACGTGTTCGCCCTCGACGGCAACGGGTGGATCTCCGGCTGGCCCACCGCGGTCCTCGGCCGTCAGTACCCGTGGGAGTACCACTTCATCGAGAACCCCTCGATGGTCTACGACCGCGTCCGACGCAACTACCTGCTGTCGTACTCGGCCGGGCGCTGGTACGAGGCGGCCTACCGCACCGGGATCGCCCGCTGCGCGACCCCGACCGGACCGTGCACCAGCGATCCGACCGGGCCGTGGCTGGCCTCGTCCAACGGCCGCACCGGCCCGGGCGGCCTCAGCTTCTTCACCGACCTCGACGGTGCCCAGCGGGCGATCTACGCGTCCTTCGCCGCCGGACTCGAGAGCACCAACGGCGGACGTTCGGCGTCGATCGTGTACCTGCGGGTCGACCCGTCGGTCACCCTCAGCGTCGTGAAGTGACCGACCGGGCCCGCAACCCGATGCCCTAGGGTGCCGGGCCGTGGCCATTCCCAAGATCTGCGGGATCGAGACCGAGTACGGGATCCTCGTGCGGGGGGCCGAGGAGTCCAACCCGATCTCGGCGTCGTCGATCCTGATCAACTCGTACCTGGCCGCCCTCGAGGGTGAGCGTGGCGCGCACCGCACGCAGCGGGTCGGTTGGAACTTCGACGACGAGTCGCCCGGCAACGACGCCCGCGAGGAGGCCTTGCTGCTGTCGCTGGCGCCCGAGGTCGAGACGCACCTGGTCAACGCGGTGCTCACCAACGGGGCCCGCTACTACGTGGACCACGCCCACCCCGAGTACTCCTGCCCCGAGGCGCCCGACGCCCGAACCGCGCTGGTACACGACCGCGCCGGTGAGGAGATCCTGATCCGCTCGATGGCCGCGGCGCGCGCCGCGCTGCCCGAGGGCCAGGAAATCGTCGTCTACAAGAACAACTCCGACGGCAAGGGCAACAGCTACGGCTGCCACGAGAACTTCCTGGTCGACCGGGCGGTCCCGTTCGGGCGCATCGTCGCCCACGCGACCGCGCACCTGGTGACCCGCCAGATCTTCACCGGAGCGGGCAAGGTCGGATCCGAGGCCCCGGGCATGCGCACCGACGAGGTGCCGTTCCAGCTGACCCAGCGCGCCGACTTCTTCGAGGAGGAGGTCGGCCTCGAGACCACCCTCAAGCGGCCGATCATCAACACCCGCGACGAACCGCACGCGGACGCCCAGAAGTACCGCCGGCTGCACGTGATCACCGGCGACGCCAACCTGAGCGAGGTCCAGACCTTCCTCAAGCTCGGGACCACGGCGTTGGTGCTCGCCATGATCGAGGACGACGCCCTCGGCGAGCCCCTGCGGTTGGCCCGACCGGTGGCGGCGATGCAGGCCGTGTCGTGGGACCTGTCGCTGGCCGAGCCGCTCGAGATGGCCGACGGGTCCCGCCGCACCGCTCTGGACCTGCAGTGGGACCTGTACGGCCGGGCCCGTGCCTACGCCGAGTCCCGGGGACTGGAGGTGCTCGGTCCCGAGACTGTCGGTGAAGAGATCCTCACCCGCTGGGAGTCGGTGCTCTCGGGTCTGGACGGCGACCCGATGAGCTTGGCGGACCAGCTCGACTGGGTGGCCAAGTACCGCCTGTACCGGGCGTACCGGGAACGGGACGGCTTGGAGTGGTCCGACCCCCGACTGGCCGCCATGGACCTGCAGTACCACGACCTGCGCCCTGGGCGCGGTCTGGCCCGACGGCTGGGTCTGGAGCGGTTGACCGACGACGACGAGGTCGAGCAGGCGGTGACCGACGCCCCGGTGGGGACCCGGGCGTTCTTCCGGGGCGGCTGCCTGGCACGGTTCGCGTCGCAGATCGTGGCCGCCAACTGGGACTCGTTGGTGTTCGACACCGGCGCACCGGCCCTGAGGCGGGTGCCGATGCTGGAGCCGACCCGGGGAACCGAGGAGCACGTCGGCGAGCTGCTCGCCACCGCGGCGTCGGCCGCGGACCTGCTCGACCGGCTCGGCCGCTGACCCGCCCCCACGCCCACGCCGGCTTTGTCCCGCACAGACGTCGTGATCACCGCGCTGGTGCGGGACAGAGCGGGGGAATGTGCACCCGACTCCGACGGCGGCCGCGGTACCGTGCAGCTGACGCGGAGGTGAACCCCCAGATGGCAGAACGAGAACTCAAGAAGAAGCCGGCCCCCCAGCGTCGCTCCGACGAGGTCGAGGCCACTCCGGCGGCGACCGAGGCCGGCGAGAAGATCAAGGCCGAGCTCGACGAGCTGCTCGACGAGATCGACGACGTGCTCGAGACCAACGCCGACGACTTCGTCAAGGCCTACATCCAGAAGGGCGGCCAGTAGTCCGCACGGACCGCGGCTCGCCCCGACCGGGGCGGTCCTCGGTCCGCGGCGACCAACTTGTACGCTGCCGCCCGTGAACCTGCCCCTCTACAGCCCCCAGGACGACCCGGGTCCGAACTTCGCCGAGCTCGTGCGTCGCGCCGGGCTCGTCCCCCCGCTGCCCGACCCCACAGGCACCGCTGCTGCAACCGGAGCCACCCTGGGAGGCGCACCCGGCATCGGACACGGCCCGGGCCTGACGGTGACCCACGGGACCACCTGCGTCGCCGTGCGCTACGCCGACGGCGTGGTGATGGCCGGTGACCGCCGCGCCACCTCCGGCAACTTCATCAGCCACCGCAGCATCGAGAAGGTCTTCCCCGCCGATCGGCACTCCGGGGTCGCCATCGCCGGCGCGGCCGGACCCGCGGTCGAGATGGTGCGGCTGTTCCAGCTGCAGCTCGAGCACTACGAGAAGGTCGAGGGCAGCCCGATCTCGCTCGAGGGCAAGGCCAACCAGCTCTCTCAGATGGTCCGCAACCACCTGCCCGCCGCCATGCAGGGCCTGGCGGTGGTGCCGCTGTTCGCCGGCTACGACACCCACGCCGGGCGGGGTCGGCTGTTCCAGTACGACGTGACCGGCGGTCGCTACGAGGAGCACGACCACGCCGCGACCGGATCGGGCAGCCTCCACGCCGCCACCGTCGTCAAGCTCGGCTTCCGCGACGGCCTCGAACGGACCGCGGTCATCGACCTCGTCCTGCGGGCCCTCTACGAGGCCGCCGACGAGGACTCGGCCACCGGCGGACCCGACCTGCTGAGGGGCATCTTCCCGGCGGTCGCCACCATCAGCGCCGACGGCTTCGAGCGTGTCGCCGACGACGACCTGCGCACCCGCTACCAGACGCTGTTCGAACAGCTCGAGGACGAGCGCTCATCCGGAGGTGCCTCGTCATGACCATGCCGTTCTACGTCGCCCCCGAGCAGATGATGAAGGACCGGGCGGACTACGCCCGGAAGGGGATCGCCCGGGGACGGGCGCTCGTCGCCTGCACCTTCGACAGCGGCATCCTCCTGTGCGCCGAGAACCCGTCGCGCATGCTGCGCAAGGTGTCGGAGATCTACGACCGGATCGGCTTCGCCGGCGTCGGCAAGTACAACGAGTTCGACCAGCTGCGCATCGCCGGCATCCGCCACGCGGACCTGAAGGGCTTCTCCTTCAGCCGAGAGGACGTCGACGCCCGCAGCCTGGCCAACCAGTACGCCCAGATCCTCGGCCAGGTCTTCACCCATGAGATGAAGCCGATGGAGGTCGAGATCCTGGTCGCCGAGGTCGGTCAC
>Ga0116152_10004181_pt1 | contig 11442 bp, 11 predicted proteins | sample AD_UKC119_MetaG_FD_89894 | JGI IMG/M metagenome (GOLD analysis project Ga0116152, IMG submission 89894) | Active sludge microbial communities of municipal wastewater-treating anaerobic digesters from Hong Kong - AD_UKC119_MetaG | ecosystem: Engineered > Bioreactor > Anaerobic > Digestate...
CTTAGAACTTTTTTGACAATATGTCCTTGAGCATTTGGTTGTCCAAGCTCGCATCTGCGTACATCTGCTTGAGCTTGCGGTTTTCTTCCTCCAGTTCCTTTAGGCGTTTTAAATGGCTCGTTTCCATGCCTCCGTAACGCTTGCGCCAATAGTAAATGGTGCTCTTGTCGATACCAAGTTCTCTGGCTATGTCGCCTACGGTACGCCCTTGTTCGTTTTCCTTTAAGGCCTTGATGATCTGGCTCTCGGTAAATCTACTTTTTTTCATCTGACAGTTTAATGTGTTAAAGTTAATAGTTTTGAATTTTAAACTGTCTTATTTTTAGGGAAGGCTACATAAAAGGTAAGCAAAAAACAATCTTACCCTAAACATATATTATTGATTTGCAATTATTTAAAACACCAAAGGTAAGTTGGGTAAGAAAAAACAAAAAATATTTGAAAAAAGACGTGAAAAGAATAGAATACAGCTTAGAATTTGAAAAAAGACGTGACTTTACACTCACAACACCCTGTTGCAATTCAAATAATAAAGATGGGAAGTTTGTCAACTACAAAGATTTGCCAAAACATTATGGTTACTGTCACTCCTGTGGAAAAGCTACTTTACCTCCTGCTATTTACGAAAATGATACTGGAGATAAATTTATTTGGGATGACTTTGCAAAAAGATATGTTCCTTATGAGGAATCAATTGTTGAGAATCTACCAGCAAAAAAAGCGAAGACAAAGGTTTTGCAAAAATTCATTGATGAAGACGAAGTTTGGAAACATTATCAAAATTCTAATGAAAATAATTTGCTTAAGTATCTAAGAACCAACTACAGTAAAGATCTAGTCGATGAAGTAAAACATATGTACATGATTGGAACCAATGAAACCGGAGGTACAATGTTTTGGAAATGCAACAAGAAAGCCCATGTTTGCAAATTGAAAGTCATGTATTATGACAGCAACGGAAAGCGACTTGACAAATTCAATGTGCCTTATAAAAATGAGGGTGGATACTATGATTGTCTGTTTGGTGAACACCTTATAATTGATAATTGCAAAGGATCTCAAATACTTGTATTGGTTGAAAGTGAAAAAACTGCCATTATTGGTTCTATGTTAATAAATAAATTACCGGGCATGGCTTCAAAAAATATTACTTGGTTAGCCTATGGAGGATTAAACGGACTAACTGAAGAAAAAGCAAAATCACTAATTGGACGAAAGGTATTGGCCATACCCGATATAAGTTCCAAAGCCGTTGCAACACTTTTGCAAAAGGAAAGTTTGTTCAGGAATATGGGTATTGATTTTAATGTTTGGGATACTACCAATGGATTAAATGATAAAGAATTGAAATCTTTAAGCCTATACAATAAGGATTTAGAGGATTTATTTAGAGACTTGCAAGGCCATAAAAATTCTCAATGGCATTTACTTTTCGATTAGGAAAGTACATTCTTCGAGCAAAAAACACAGCAACATTCAAGCCATTGCAAATTCATTTGCAATGATTATTTATATGTACGTAATAGTACTGCAGTATTGACTAAAGTTGTTGATAACAGTAAAAAAGATTATCATTGTAAATTAGCAGCAAACATGAACAACTTATTAGATTTTTTGAAAAATAATTCCTCTTGGATAAAAGATATTTCAACTATTATTTTCACCGGTACAGGAACATTAATTGCAATTTTAAGTTATCGTAGGGCAAAATCTACCATTTTTCAACCTAAAAGAACAGAAGTAGCTAAAATACAAGCTCAGATATTAACTGATTTCCTAACTACTTTCACAACTGACGGAAATTCTCTAGACCGGTCAATAGACTACTTGAATATATTCATGTACAATGTGGACATTATTCTAAGGGATTATAACCTTTCAGATATTGAGAAAATTTCAGAGAAATATGCCGAATATGAACAAAACATTGCAGGCTGGTTCCAATTTCTTGAAAATGAAGATTATAAATTCATTCTAGTTGAAGGCAGTATAAAAGATTACGACAGGTTAATTTTTGAGTCAAATCACAGAGAAAGACAAAAATATTATGAAAGAGATGCAAAAAAAGGAATTTTTGATGTTCATCGTATTTTTTTCACAAAAAAATATAGTCAATTCCATGAGAAATTAAGAGACTTAAGTAATAATCCTTTTCTTCCGAATGAGATTCAGAAAGTCGCAAATCAGATAGGTGAAAACATGACTGTAAACCTTCATTACAAACTAAAATCCATTCTATCAAAACTAATTGAAGAAACATATAAAGCTCTTAATGATACAGAAACCAGTGATTATGAAGTTTTATCAGAAACTTTTAAATATCAGACTCTCTGGAGAATTTTTGAAAAAGAGAGAAATCAACACGACGAAGATTATGAACTGTTAAAAACCAAAATCAGAGAACATTTAAGAATAGATAAAGAATAATAAATTATAGATAATTCTAACAATAAATTTTAATACATGGATAAAAAAGCAATCAAGGAAACTTATTTTCAAGCAGAAAAGTTAGCAAATATTCTAGGTCAATATGCTGATTTAATTGATAGATTTCCTCTAGAATTAAGTCCTATGATGTTGGAATTAAAAAATAAAGGAGTTGATGTATATTACCTTGAAAAATTATTGAGGGCTTATACTTCTATTGTACAAGAACATGGAAAAATAGCCAAAAATTTAACTCTTCTAGTGAAAGAATCTAAAAAAACACAATTAAAATTAAACCCTGATAAATTCAATTATAAGAATTAAGCCTGCTTCTCACTCTTTTAGAAAATTAATTATTTGGTTTGCAAATAAAATTCAACAATTGCAAAAAAATAAAACATTTTACATTTTCAAATTCTTAATTGCAAAAAATAGCTTTATTTTGCAATACGTTAATTATATATGCAATTCATCAATTAATTATGCAAAATTTTAAATCAGGAAAATATATCAATCAGGGATATTATAAAAGTTTTCAACCAGAATACATTAATAAAAAATGGCAACTGGATGATATGGAGTTAATTGAATTACTATCGAGAGCTGATAGAAATATTGGCAGATTGGATATGTATAGTGAGCATATTCCGGACATTGATCTTTTTATTAGCATGCATGTATTAAAAGAAGCAACGCAGAGTAGCAAAATTGAAGGTACTCAAACAAATATGGAAGAAGCTCTTTTAGATAAAGAGGATATAAGTAATGAGAAAAAAGATGATTGGGAAGAAGTACAGAATTATATTTTAGCTATGCAAAGTGCAATTGATATACTAAAAGAAATACCTTTTTCTAGTAGATTAATTAAACTTACTCATAAAATATTATTGCAAGGTGTCAGAGGTGAATATAAACTCCCAGGTGAATTCAGAACTAGTCAAAATTGGATTGGAGGTGCTTCAATAAATGACGCCGTATTTATCCCTCCGGTACATACAAGCATTGGGGACTTGATGAATGACCTAGAAAAATTTACTCATAGTGATACTATCTTGCTACCTGATCTCCTTAAAATTGGCATTATACACTATCAATTTGAAACCATTCACCCTTTTTTAGACGGTAACGGCAGGGTAGGGCGCTTATTGATTACTTTATATTTGGTTGACAAAGAAATTTTGAAAAAACCTATACTCTACCTGTCTGATTTCTTTGAAAGAAATAAAAGTTTATATTATGACAATTTGATGAGAGTCAGAACACATGATGACATTAAGCAATGGTTAAAATTTTTCCTAGTAGGAGTGATAGAAACAGCAAAAAAAAGTGTAAATACTTTTGAAGAAGTACTAAAATTAAAAACCCAATCAGAACTAAATATTCAAACATTGGGATCTAGAGCCAACAATTGTCAAAAAATATTGCAATATCTATTAAAAAGGCCTGTAATAGGCGTTAATAGGGTAGTTGACATTACCGGTGTATCTTTGCGTACGGCCTATAACCTAATTTCTGATTTAGAGGAAATAGGTATTTTAGAAGAAGTAACTGGAGGAAAAAGAGGAAGAATTTATGCTTTTAAAAAATATTTGAATTTGTTTAGTTAAACGAACTGTTAAAATATTTAAAAGATAAATCTAAATGGCTCAAAAAAACCATTTGCAATATTATTTCTAAGCGCTTAAGGTGTCTAGCGGTATAAAATCTTTATTAAAAGAGTACTTAAATATGCAATTGCAAAAGAGAAACTAATTCCAGCCATCGGTCTTGTATAACCGTCAGTTGCGATTGGTTTGGTACTAAGTTAGTTAAAAATCAGGAACGTTTGCCGTTTGCGAGGATTTTCCGAATAGGAAAATCCGCAGCAATTGCGGTTATACATTGTTAGCCACAGTATTTTATTCAATTAGTTTTAATTCAAATTCAAAAGTAGTCTTTTGCCTATGAATTAATTCTCTAATCAAAGCAATTAAAATCGATAAGGCAAAACTCACATAATCACCATATTCAGCCTCGAAGTTTTGATAATCCGTAAATTGTCTTGGGAAAATATCAAAACCACCGTGTATTAATTTTGAACGATATTCGTACAGTTTATTTAGTTTTCGTTTATAGTCTTTTGGTTCTCCAAGAATTAAAATCGACTTTTCTTTAAATTGGGATGTTATGTTTTGATTTCCTTTGACTAACAAGCTTTCAATTCCAAGCATTATCCAAAATAAATCAGCTGAGTCTTTTTTATTTAAGTTGCCGAATAAGCGAGAAAATGCATTAATCGCTCTATGTAAATTATTTTTACTTCTATGGTCTGAATGGATTCCATATTTTTCAAACCACTCAATTGTTTCAGTTAATGTATTGTTTCTAATTTTAGGCCATCCCATTTTTCTTGAATGTTCATAGCAATACATATTTGATGATAATATTATATCTGTTTTACCTATAAATGTATTGTCATTTGAGTAAGCAACGCCATACATAAAATCAACATTAGTTGAATAGGTCAAATTAATCAAAAAATTCAGTCTTGTGAGAAATCTATTAATTGACCAAATAGTAAATTCATCAATACTAATTTCATTTTCTTTAGGGACAAGATTGATAATTAAATATTCGTGAATGAATTGTGTCTTGAAAAAATCGTGTTTCTCTTTAAGTGCTGTTGCAAACTCGGGTTCATTTTCGTAGTAATGATTTCCTTCGTAAATCTCAAAATTTAGCTTTTCAATTCTTGGTCTTTCGTTCTGCTCTGGGATTGCGTCATCATCAATAAGATTAATCAATGATTGGTTATTTGAATGAAGTACTATTTCCTTTATAAAAAGTTTATATGAAGAATAGTCTTCTTCAAAGTCAGAACCTCTTAATGGAATCGTGATTTTCATATTGTGGCTAACTCAATTTATATAACATATTGATAAATTAATTATTTTATATTCTAGGTCACTTGATTGTCTTTTTATCTAATTTCCCCCTGACATATTTAAGCCTCTTTTCTGTCAACAAGTAATTCCTAAACATTATATAAGTTGCAAATATTGAAACTCCAAAATAAATGCAACAATAAGTCAAAAAATATGGCAAACATCCCGTTATTCTGTAGCTTAAGTATAATAGCAATATTAATAGTGACTTAAAAGCTATTTGAGCTATTATTGATGAAATAGCATCAATCATTGGTATAATTTGAATTGTATTGTTTGTTTCTTCAGCTTTTGCCCCCTTCGAGGCCACCAAAGATACTATCTCCTCATCTAACTTATGTTTCTCTTTTGTTCCAAGAATTAAAATTATGAATATGATATTTGATATAGTCATTAAACAAAAGCAAAAAGTAAGACTTTCATATAGCTTACTTTCGGAATAAAACTCCGGCGCAAAGAGATACAATGAAACAAACCAAAATGGCATTGAAAAAAAAAGCAGTAGAATCAAAGATTGTAAGCTTTCAGGGGAACTTTTAAGGTCTGCTAAAGAAAGATTAAACATATCAAACCAATTTAAGATAAAGTTATTTCAAAGGAAACATTTTTTATAGATTTAGCAAATTCAATTTAAAACTTTCAATTTGACCAGTTTCTTGTGAATAATAAGCTTGGTAAAAATAAAAATCACTTATATTCAGTTCTTTGCATTTTTTTTGAATTATTCTCATTATCTCAGTTTTTGAGGAATTTTCAGTTTTAATACCAAACGTAATTGACTCAAGGTCATTAAAATCATACTTCAATTTTCTGCTTTCCTTAGTTGTGTAATCAGTAAAATCTCCATGAATTATTAATCTGTATTCTTCTTCATATTCCCACTCTTTAAGCTTAACCTCTAAACTGTCATAAAAATTGTTCCAATAATTACCTCTCCAATGTTCTTCATTCTCATTCAAATGTTTACCACAGATACTTAAATTACCTTTAGTATCTTTATACCATAATTTGTTTAGTTGTGGTTTTGACATCCTTGCAATAGATCTAAAAAAATCTATTTCTACATGTTTGTTATCGTATTTTATTTTCCTGAAAAAATGGGGTCTCATACCTCTAGTCGGTCCTTCACTGTACCCATATTCAGTGTCCAGTCTCAAGAAAGTTCTATCATCCTTTTCTTGTGTTTTGAATTTTAAGCATACCCCCTTGTGATTATCCCCATAATGTCCCCATAACACTGAGTTTTTATTCTCAAATAGGAATGAGGCGGAAAACCAAGGAGGGTATATTTCTGATTCTAATCTTGAAATAAACTTATTTGGGAATTCTGAAAAAACAAAATAGGCGTTTGATTTTACAATAAATTCTTCATATTTATAACGATTAGTTAAAAGTGTTGATTGGTAATTTTGGTTAAGTATGCTAAAAATAGAATCAACAACTTTTACACCTCTTTTGTCAGAAAGTATATTTGCCAATTTTGGCAAATGTTCTGTTGTGTTAATTTGACCGGCAAAGCCTTTCAAATTATCATTAATGTATGGTTTATTAGTAATTCCTTTATTAACGTATACGTCAGATATTGCCTTGAGAATAAAAGGATGTGCCATCATTAAATAAGCCAAAAGTTCAAAGCGCCTAATTCGCGTCTTTCTTTTAGATAAGTTAACCGGTAACTTCTTTATATGATTAATTTGGAATACTTTAATTAAAACTTCATCAATTATAGTCTTGTTAAACGATGTTAACTTCACAATCTCGTGAGACACCTTAATGTCCTTTTCGGAAATTTTCTTTTCATCATTCAGTAATACCATTAAGGAAAAAACTCGTTCTAAACTTTTTACATAATTTATAATAAAGTTAGTCCACACAATTTCATCTCCATCCCAAAACATATTCTTAAAACCCTCCATAGGATCGTTTAATTCCTCAGGGGTTGCAAAGTAAATCTCCTGTTTCTCTAATTCCTGGTGCTGGCCTATTAAACTATCTATTCGCCTAAATCTGTACATAACTTTGTTTTTAAGCTATTAAAAAGACTACTAAGATATTTTTAAAAAAAAGTTTTTGCAAAGTTTTTGCAAAATAGGATTTGCTCAACATTTTTCATATATTAGCCTTGTTCAAACATATTCAGAGAAATCTGAAAATCATTTTGCAAAATAAGAGTAACCCTATGGGGTGCGCTCCCGAAAGGTGTGCAGACTTTCCTTACTGGATATGTTTGAACACCCCTAAGGGGTTACTCGCATTCAACAAACAGTAAATATGAAAACAACAGAAGCCCAAAATTTAGATCCATTTGCAGAACAAAGAGAAAAGAACAAGGAGATAATCAAAAAACTCGAAGAGTTTTTAGTGAAGGAGATATCTCCAAAAAGCTTGGCTTTAGCGATTAGGAGATATAATTTCCATATTGCTGATGCAGTAATGAGGGATACTGATAACCAATTGATTGTTAAAGAACATTTGCGATCCCCTTTTTATTGGCTAAATGATCTGGCTGAGATACTGGATCCTTACATTTATGAAGAAGATGTTCGATTGGATTTATAAAAAAAAGCCCTTGTATTTTGCAAGGGCTTTTTTGATCACTATTTGGGGATTAAAATGTATCAATCTTCATTTTCATCATCACCCTCACTTTTACTGGCCCGGTAAATCCCAATACCTAATAAAGTGACAATTCCCAACCCTAAAAATATCGTTCCAGAACCCTTGCTAGGCTTGGAGCCATCATTTACATCGTTTTTTACAGGAACAGAAGTAGTATTGTTATTCCGCTATTATTGGCGGGAATCGTAACCTGAAAACCGTTTGACATAAGTTTATAGGCGTTAATTGTTGCGGTACCAGGTAGTGAAAACCCTGAATATTTGTTTTAAAATTAATTTGTTTACTTTTTTTTATCTCCTTATAAGATAAACATGAACTAAAAATTAATAGAACTATAATAAGTAAATTAATTAAGCTTTTATGCGTTTATATTAAATCATTAGGGTAATATCTGTTGTTTCTAAATTCGTTATCGTCCAATCCTTTAACTTTCACAATTGCGGCGGACATAAAACACCAGTAACCCACATATATGTCATATGGACTAAGGTGTGCCTTAAATAATGGTGAATCTGAGAACGCTTTTTCCCAATCATTTTCAAGAAATAGCTTAAGTTCAATTTTAGCTATGTTTTTATCCTCATGGTTAATTACTCCTTTTAATCTAGAAAAGCGTTCATTAATTCGGAAATACTCTTCGTCGTTTTCAGTTGTAATTTCGAACCTATCTTTTATTTTATATCTGAGAAGATATTCCATTAAAAAATCCTTAATTTTATCTTGATCTATTATGTTAGATAACAGTATAAAATCCTCAATTGGAGCACCAATTAAAATTCCCAGTGATATTATCTCAATCATATCAACATAATTTGAAAAAGTATATTGATCAAGATAAACTGTCACACCCTTAGAAAACACTACTAACTTGCCATAGTTTTCTTCCCAATTCTCACTTAGAAGAGTAATCATTTTTTTATACTCAACTTGAATTTCCTCTGTAAACATATCAACTCCTAAAGAATATTTGGCAATAAGAATATTCTTGTAGGATAAAGCCATATCCTTTTTAACAATTTTCTCTCTTTCTGGCTTAATTTGTCCATTTAAGAGCTTATCATATCTAATTGATAAGCGATTATAGCTTTGTTTCAAATAATTATGAAAATATAATTCATTTTTGATTTTATCTCTCATAATATTAAGGTGTCCAGGGGCCAATGATTTGCCCAATAAAGTCTAATTCATAATAAGTTATTGTTCCATCTGGTAAAACTTTTGCCAGAACTCTTACATAACCAGAATCCATTATTTCATTTGCTAAATCAGGACCAACCTCATTAACCAATCGATTACCGCCTTGAATCCAATTATCACTCATTTGAAGTCCATCATTAGTCATACTTAAGCCTGAGGTATTGTATTTACTTTCAACTATAATAAATTCACCTGTTTGCGGGTTCTGGAAAACTCCATCTATACCTTGACTAAGTGGCTCATCAATGTCTGTTCTCCTAATATGAAATGAATCATACCCCTTTTCAAACAAATCTGTATCTGTAACCATTTCACCAAAATTGCCCTTGCGTATGGTATTTCCAAATTCATCTAAATCAAATACCCCAACAAGAACATTTTTGATCGTTTGTTTTTGAGATTTATAAATATCATCTACATATTTAATAACAGCCTCAGCAAATTGAACAGCCTCATCTCCATATCTAACTACTTTAATCGCTTTAATTAGCTCAGTTCCTGGAATTAAATCTAAAAGTAAAAATGTGCCAGCTACTGCCCTGCTTGACTCCACACCTTCAAAATCTTCTCCCGTAATTAGTATCAAAATATCTTCAAATGGGAAAAAATATCTTCCAGTGATAACTAACCCATTAACTAAAACCGATTCAAAAAAAGCGTTTAAATCACAAGATAAACAATCAGGTGTATTGTATGGTAATCCAAATTCATACCATTCATCTGAATCATAATCCTTCAAATAGAAATAGTTGTCATCCAAAGGAATTTCTGAAGTACCCACAGAAACCCCATTATTTGGGTTAATAATTCTTTGAGTTTGGGTTACAAATAGTACTTGTCTTTCATTACTAAGAAGATACATTGTACCCTCTCCTGGATAAGGAACGTCATAAGCTGCGATATAGGAAAGAGCTGAATTGTTTAAATAAGCCCCATTCCTAGTGTAATCCCATCTTGGGTCATTAGAATCATTTGTGTAAGCTAAAATAGCATCTAATTCAGCTTTGTTTTTTGCAATTATAGAGAAATTATCATCTTCTAAGTCCTCCAAGAGTTTGTTTCTAATAGCATAGTTTTCAGGAGCATTTAAAAAAATTCTTAAATATTCACTTAAGCTGTTAATAAAATTAATGAAATTTCTAGATGAGGATTGGACAACGGGTGATGAGTTTATTATAGTGTCTCCTAAGTTCGTATTACTATTGTTGGTGTTACCTCCTCCGGATGAATTGCTGGGTGGCAAACCAGCACCACCACTATTCACCACTGTTGCACCATCATCATAGGTAACCCAATTACAACCAGAGGAAGATAAGACCCATTCCCCACATGTATTATTACAACCAGCACCATGCATATAACCATGATCTGGGCTGTATCCATATTCAAAGACCCATACTTCAGCACAAAGATATTCTGTGACAGTACGAGCCATCTCGTTCTGATAAAAAATAGACTCATCAAAATCAATGGGTGTATATTTGGTGTTTGTCGAAATAAGAAAATCTTCCGAAGATAAAATATATTCTTCTTCATTAAATCCATATTCTACAATGTAAGCTTCATAACTCCCTTGTTGATTTTCCTGCAACACAAGATTTTCTATTTTATCGGACATTATGGAATCTCTTGTAATTGGAAAATTATAGGAATCAAGACCGGTATCAGTATCCACTATGTGCTTCACATCATCCGTAATCACACTAAAACCATAATTATTATTGTATAAAACCCTTGAAAACTGCCCACTTTGCTCCTTCTCTTTTGGGGAAAATTCGCTCAACTTCTCAAGTATTAAATAATTCGATTGTAAATCATCACCTGCAATTCGTTCAACTTGGTATCTTGGTAATTGAGTTGTAATATTTTCTTCGTCTTCTTTTTGACAACCATTTGTCAATAAAAAATTAAAAAACAAAACAATTAATAGTTTAAAATAATGATTAAATTGACTTTTCATATGCTAAATTTAGTTTTGATAAAATGTAACCCTCTTTCAATTTAAATTTCATTCTAAATATAAGCAAAAACCCTTTCTAGGAGAATAAGAATTATTTTTTATGAAATTTTACTGTTTTTTCGGCATTTTTTCGGCAAAATGTGTAAATAAAAACCGTAATAAATTATAAATCAATTTATTACGGTTTATTAAGGTACTCAAGGTGGGAATCGAACCCACACTCCGAAACCGGAACTGGATTTTGAATCCAGCGCGTCTACCAATTCCGCCACTTGAGCAATTTGTGGGCACAAAAATAAATCTTTTTCATTAAAA
>Ga0116152_10004182_pt1 | contig 11439 bp, 8 predicted proteins | sample AD_UKC119_MetaG_FD_89894 | JGI IMG/M metagenome (GOLD analysis project Ga0116152, IMG submission 89894) | Active sludge microbial communities of municipal wastewater-treating anaerobic digesters from Hong Kong - AD_UKC119_MetaG | ecosystem: Engineered > Bioreactor > Anaerobic > Digestate...
CTGAACGTGTTCCAGTACGTCGCCTACCTGATCGCCACGGCGCTCTACGCTGCGGGCTTCGCCGAGTACATGCGGGTCGTGCTCGGGGGCGATCTGCCGTCCTGGGCACCGAAGGCCATCGGGGCCGGGATCGTGCTCGTGTTCATGCTGGTGAACATCGTCGGTACGAAGCTCGTCGGCCGGGCGGAGACGGCGATCATCGCCATCGAGGCCGCCATCCTGCTGGGATTCGTCGTGCTCGGTGTGGGGAAGGCCGACTTCAGTCAGGTCTTCGGCGGAGAGCACACCAATGGGGCGCTAGGGGTCATCACCGGGGCAGCGCTGCTCTACGTCACGTACCAGGGCTTCGGGGTGGTGACGAACACGTCCGGGGAGATGCTGCATCCCAACAAGGAACTCCCGCGGGCGATGTTCTCCGCGCTGGCCATCGTCGCGGTGGTGTATCTGGTCGTCAGCACACTGGTCGTGAGCCTGCTCTCCGTGTCGAAGATGCAGCAGGACGCCGGACACGTTCTGGCCGACGCCGGCGAGGCCGTGCTCGGAAACGTCGGCTTCCTGGTGATCTCGGGCGCTGCGATCCTCGCGACGGCCTCCGCGGTGAACGCGACGATCTTCGCCGCATCCAACATCGGCTACGACGTCTCACAGAACCGCCAGATCTCCGCTGCCATGACCCGGACCGTGTGGCGTTCCGCGCCGGTTTCGTTGTTCGTATCGGCTCTGGTCACGATCCTGTTCGTGGTGTTCTTCCCGCTGTCCGCCGTGGGGCAGATGACCAGTCTCGCGTTCCTGGTGGTGTACGGCGCCGTCAGCTACGGGCACCTCCGCCTGCGGGCGCACACCGGCGCGAAGGCCTGGCCGCTATGGACTGCGGTCGTGCTCAACAGTGCGCTGTTCATCGCGCTTCTGGTCGAAGCGGTGCGCTCCGGGTCCCCAGCCACCTGGATCACCCTGGTGGCGGCCCTCATCGGCAGTTTCGCTTTCGAGTGGTTCTACCGGCGTCGCCACCCCGCAGGCGGCTAGTGCAACTGTCCGGCCGGGAGTTTGGCCCGCAACACGTCGTAGATCGGCGTGGAGCCGAGCAGGGTACAGACCACGAGGGCCGTCCCGGCCGCCAGCAGCATCGGGACCAGCAGCGCGGTGGTCGCCGTCATCTCCACACACAGCACGATGCCGGTGAACGGTGCCCGCACGACGGCTGTGAAGAACGCTGACATTCCGACGATCGCGAATCCGGTGACCGAGAGTCCGGCGTGCGGGAGGACTGCATTCACCGCAGTCGCGAGAATGGCGCCGATGGTCGCTCCAACGACGAGCAGAGGCGCGAAGAGCCCGCCCGGAGTTCCAGCGCTGTAGGACAGCGGGCCCAGGAACCACCTCACGAGCAGGAGCAGCATCAGCGTCGACAACGCGAAGTCGAGGTTGAGGACACGGTCGGCCAGGATCTCTCCGCCGCCGACCAGCCACGGAGCCGCCACGCCGAGCGCCCCCACGATCGCCCCGATCAGTCCCGCTTTCGCTTCCGGCGGCCATCCGCGCCACCGCTGGATCAGGTCGAGGTTCCAGATGATGAGTCTGTTGTAGTACATCCCGAGCACTGCGATGATCCCCCCGAGCACCACGAACAGTGGCAGGTGCACAGCCTCCCAGGGCGACTGTGGGAGCACCGGTAGGACCGGGGAGCGGCCGACGATCGGGTAGGCCACGGCCAGGGCGCAACTGGAGCCGATGATCGTGGCGACCAGCAGTCGCGTGCGGATCGCCCGATCCAGCTCCTCGAGGACGAAGACCGCGCCACCGAGCGGCGCACTGAAGGCCACCCCCAGTCCCGCTCCCGCAAGGGCTGAGGCCAGCGTCCGGCGGTCGTGGGGGTCCATTCCGGTCCGGTGCGCGATCTCGGTACCGACCACCGCCCCCATCTGAACGGTCGGACCCTCCCTGCCCAGCGCCATACCGGTGCCGATCGCCAGCGTTCCGCCGATGAACTTCGCCGGAATCACGCGCAGGCGTGCTGCGGTCAACTGGTGGCGCACCATTGCCTCGACACGTTGCACCCCGCTGCCCGCAGCCTCCGGCGACCAGCGGACAGTCAACCTGGCGACCGCCACCGCCAGAGCCGCGCCGATGACGGGCAGGAGGAGTCGCCATCCGCCGGCATCACGCGCCCACAACAGGAAGGTGTCCCAGAACTGTGCGGTCTCACGAAGGCTCAGCCGGAACAGTCCGCCCAGCAGGCCGGTGATGGCGCCCCCCACCGCGGCCAGGAGGGCGAACCGCACCAGTCCGCTCTGTGTGCTGTCATCAGGTGGCGGGGCGTCAGGGATCTCGGTTCCGGACACGGTGAGAGTCTAGGGCGGCGAATGGCCTCGTCTCAGTCCTCCGTGGACGAGTCGGCCCGGCGTTCTGCGCGACTCTCGTGGGCCAGGCTCGCCACGACCGTGATCGTCAGGATCCCCACGATGACCATCAGGCTGACCCAGTTGGAGATCACGGGAACGTCGAACGGCTCACCGTCGTTCAGGAACGGCAGCGAGTTCTCGTGCATGGCTTCGAGGATGAGCTTCACTCCGATGAAACCCAGCACTGCGGACAGACCCAGCCCGAGGAATACCAGCCGGTCCAGAAGGTTGCCCAGCAGGAAGTACAACTGGCGCAGACCCATGAGCGCGAAGACATTCGCCGTGAAGACCAGGAACGGGATCTGGGTCAGGCCGAAGATGGCAGGGATGCTGTCGACGGCGAACAGCAGGTCGGTGGTGCCGATCGCGATGAGAACGACAAGCATCGGCGTGAAGACCCGTTTGCCGTCGAGCATCGTGCGCAGCTTCGTGCCATGGAAGTCCGGGGCGACAGGCACGAGTCGGGCGACGATTCGGACAACCGCGTTCTCCTTGTACTCCTCGTCGTCGTCCTCACCGTGAGTGGCCAGACGGACGGCTGTGAGGATCAGGAATATGCCGAACACGTAGAAGATCCAGGAGAACTGCGCGATGACAGCGGCTCCGAGCGCGATGAAGATGCCGCGCAGGACGATCGCGATGATGATGCCCCACATCAGAACGAACTGCTGCAGTTCCCGGGGCACGTAGAAGCGGGCCATGATCAGGACGAACACGAACAGGTTGTCGACGCTGAGTGAGTACTCGGTGAGCCAGCCGGAGAAGAACTGGATGCTGATGTCGGATCCGAACCGCCATCCCAGGAACACGCCGAATGCGATCGCCGATCCGACGAACAGCCCGAGCCATCGCAGCAGTTCCGGGGTCTTGGGTACGTGTGGACGGCGACCGACGATCCAGAAGTCAAGGGTGAACAGAACCAGGAACAGGAGCATGGTGGCCGCCCACAGCCACCCTGGGACGATCACGACCCGGCGTCCTGCATACCCCGAAGCTCCTTCTTCAACTCAGCGATCTCATCGCGATACCTGGCAGCCACTTCGAACTGCAGTTCCTCCGCGGCGTTGTGCATTGCCTGCGTGAGTTGTTCTATCAGATCGGACAGATCCTGCGCCGGTAGGGAGCCCCGCAGCGTGGACGGCCGACCGATGTCGGCCGCCGCGGCCTTCGGTCCCACCCCCCGGCTGAGTCCTCTCCCGGAGCCGGCGAGCAACTCCTGCGTGTCGGCGTCCTCCCGGGCGAGCAGATCGGTGATGTCGGCGATCTTCTTGCGGATCGGCTGCGGGTCGATCCCCCGTTCGGTGTTGTACGCGATCTGCTTGGCACGGCGGCGGTTCGTCTCGTCGATGGCGGTGCGCATCGAATCGGTGATGGTGTCCGCGTACATGTGGACCTGGCCGGACACGTTGCGTGCGGCCCGTCCGATGGTCTGGATCAGGCTGCGCTCGGAGCGCAGGAACCCTTCCTTGTCGGCATCCAGGATGCTCACCAGGCTCACTTCCGGCAGGTCGAGACCCTCGCGGAGCAGATTGATGCCGACGAGGACGTCGAACTCGCCGAGGCGCAGTTCGCGCAGCAACTCCACGCGGCGAAGTGTGTCGACCTCGGAATGCAGATACCGCACACGGATCCCGTTCTCCAAGAGGTAGTCGGTGAGGTCCTCGGCCATCTTCTTGGTGAGAGTGGTCACGAGCACGCGCTCATCGCGTTCGGCCCTGGCCTGGATCTCCGCCATGAGGTCGTCTATCTGACCCCGGGTGGGCTTGACCACGATCTCCGGGTCGACCAGGCCCGTCGGCCGGATGACCTGCTCCACCACGTCGCCGCCGACCTTGCTCAGTTCGTACGGTCCCGGCGTCGCCGACAGGTAGATCGTCTGGCCGATCCGCTCCACGAACTCCTCCCAGCGCAACGGACGGTTGTCCATGGCGCTCGGCAGGCGGAAACCATGTTCGACGAGGTTGCGCTTGCGACTCATGTCGCCCTCGTACATCCCGCCGATCTGGGGCACCGTGACGTGGGACTCGTCGATGACCAGGAGGAAATCCTCCGGGAAGTAGTCCAGCAGGCAGTTGGGAGCCGACCCTGGGGCGCGGCCGTCGATGTGCCGGGAGTAGTTCTCAATGCCGTTGCAGAAGCCGACCTGCTGCATCATCTCGACGTCGTACTGGGTGCGCATGCGCAGTCGCTGGGCCTCGAGTTGGTGGTTGCCACGCTCGAGTTCGGCCAGGCGTAGTTGGAGTTCCTGCTCGATGCCGCTGATCGCCCGGTTCATCCGTTCCGGTCCGGCCACGTAGTGCGTCGCCGGGAACACGTACAGCTCGGTGTCCTCGGTCAGTACCTCCCCTGTGACCGGGTGCAGGGTCATGAGCCGCTCGACCTCGTCGCCGAAGAACTCGATGCGCACCGGGTGTTCCTCGTACATGGGGAACACCTCGACGGTGTCGCCGCGCACACGGAAGGTGCCCCGCGTGAAGGACAGGTCGTTGCGGGCGTACTGGATCTGGACGAGCCGGCGCAGCATGGTGTCGCGGTCGACCTCGTCGCCGACACGCAACCGGACCATCCGGTCCACGTACTCCTGCGGGGTTCCCAGGCCGTAGATGGCGCTGACGGTCGCCACGACCAGGACGTCGCGGCGGGTCAGCAGGCTGTTCGTCGCGCTGTGCCGGAGCCGCTCGACCTCCTGGTTGATCGAGGAGTCCTTCTCGATGAAGGTGTCCGTCTGCGGGATGTATGCCTCAGGCTGGTAGTAGTCGTAGTAACTGACGAAGTACTCCACCGCGTTGTCCGGCATGAGTTCCCGGAACTCATTGGCCAACTGGGCGGCGAGGGTCTTGTTGGGCGCCATGACGAGTGTGGGCCGCTGCAGCTTCTCGACTATCCATGCGGTTGTGGCGCTCTTCCCGGTTCCCGTGGCGCCGAGCAGCACTACGTCTTGTGCACCTGACTCGATACGGCGGGCGATCTCCTCGATGGCTGCCGGCTGGTCACCGGCCGGTTGATACTCGCTGACCACACGGAAGGGCGCCACGGTGCGCTGCAGGTCAGTGACGGGACGGGCCATGTCCCCACGCTACGACGAGGTGCTGACACGCGGTGGGGACGGCCACCTTTCCCGTTCTCGTCAGATCCGGTAGCACTTCTGGAATCCGGGAGCACTCGGACATCGCGCGAACGCTCACGGATTGCAGAAGTGCTCACGGATCCTGGTGGAGCCGCTGCGACCCCTCGTGGGACGCGTCCCACAACGGATGCTTGCGCTGAGCCCAGCTGTGGCTGACGAAGCCGGTGCGCAAGCCGGCCCGCGCCTCCGGGTCGCTCCACGCCATCCATATGTGTCCGGTCCCGGCGACCACGACCGCGAGGGCGAACATGTCGTGCACGAAGGTCGCCCCGGTTCGGACACTGTCCGGCAGAGGCTCGAAGAAGTGGAGCATGAGACCGGTCACGAACATCACGATGGTGGCGCCGAGCACGAACGCACTGTTGAGCTTCTGACCGGCGTTGAACTTGCCGGACGGCCCAGAGGTGTCAAGTCGCAAGGCTCTGCGAAGCCACAGCCGATCAGCGGGCTGGAAGCGGTTGAGTCGCCGGGAGTCCCTGCGGAAGGCCGGCGACAAGAGCACGGCGAACAGCAGCGGGACGGGCAGCAGGAGCCCGGACCAGAAGTGGATCCCGGCCAACAGTGCTCTGCGCCCGACGAACTGACTCAGCGGGTCCACGTAGAGGAATGCCGCTGTGGCGATAAGCACCCCCATCACAAGGCCGAAGGACAGATGCAGCCAGCGCTCCCCCGGCGTGAAACGACGGATGTCAGACGGTGGGCGCGTCGTCCCTGCCATTCGACCTCCCCACCCAGGCGTCGACGTCGTACCCGAGATCCTCCCAGTACCCGGGTTCAACAGCCGTGGTGAGCGTGATGCGGTCGAGCCACTTGAGCGACTTGTAGAAGTACATCGGTGCCACGTAGAGCCGGACTGGCCCCCCGTGGTCGTGGGACAACGGCTCATCCTCCAAATGCGTCGCCACCAGCATGTCCGGGCGCTGGGCCTGTTCCAACGTCAAAGACTCGGTGTAGACGCCGTCAGCCGACCCGAATTCGAGAGCTCTCGCCGCGTCTGTCGGGACCACTTGGGCAAGGATGTCCGACAGTAGAACGCCTCCCCACGCAACGTCCGGGACCCGCCACCCCGTGACGCACTGCACGTCCTTTGTCATGTGGGTCTGGGGCATCGCCGCGAGGTCCGTGAACGAGAATTCCGTGGGTCGCTCAACCTCGCCGTCCACACGCAGACGGTATTCAGTGAGGGGCGTCGGCTCCACGGCCCCGGCGACGGAGTAGAACCGGAACCTCCCACCGCCGGGGATGAGTCCGGTGAGACCGGTGGGATCATTCGCGGCAACCGAACTCAGCGCGGAATTGGCCTTCGACCCCAGCGCGATACCGAGTCCGGCGAGCCCGAGCAGTCCAAGCACCACCCGCCGCCCCACAGGGGCACCTTCGGAGGATCCATCCACTCAGCCATGATGCGTCCATAAGCCGGACCTGTCACCACTACCCTCGGGATCATGCGACGTGTAGGACTCACCGGCGGCATCGGATCGGGAAAGTCAACCGTGGCGCAGTTGTTCTCGGAACTCGGTGCGTATGTGGTCGACGCCGACCGGGTCGCCCGCGAAGTCGTCGCGCCGGGCAGTGACGGGCTGCGTGCCCTGGTCGCTGAATTCGGCCCTGGAATCTGTGCCCCCGACGGTAGTCTCGACCGCGCTGCGATGGCTGAGGTCGTGTTCGCCGACGAGTCGGCACGAGCGCGGCTGAACGCGATCACACATCCACGGATCGCGGCGCGAACCGCGGAGTTGATGGCTGCCTTGCCCGACGATGCAGTGGTCATCCACGATGTACCGCTCCTGGCGGAACTGGGCTTGCAGGGTGCGTATGACCTGGTGGTCGTGGTCGATGCTCCAGACGATGTGCGGATCACCCGCCTGATAGACCGGGGGCTCTCCGAATCCGACGCCCGAGCCCGGATCGCCGCGCAAGCCGGCCGGGAGCAGCGGCTGGCCATAGCCGATGTCGTCATAGACAACTCCGGGGACCTGGTGTCACTCACTCAGCAGGTGCGGACGGCGTGGCCGAGGGTGGCCGGCCGGCTTTGACCAACCGGGGCCCCAACCACTTCCAATACCATCGGGCGCCCTCCTCCGTGAAGTGGACACCGTCGGTGTGCAGCGGCACGCCGTCGACACTGGCCTGGTAGCCGCCGTCGCACAGGATCGGCGCGGGGTCAACCACCGTCACGTCGAGGCCCGACCGGTCCACTGCCGCACGTGCCGCCTCGTTGACCGCCGCGATCCGTCGCGGATCGTTCACGACATCGGGATAGCGGCCCGCCTGGAACAGCACCGCATCAGGTAGATCCAGATCGGGTGCGCCATGACAGGTGTTGAGCACCACTGCGATCTCGGGCGTCACCGCGGCGAGCTCTTCGAGGACGCGCTCGTAGTCGGCCACAGTGGCCTGCTTCCACCGTGGATCGGTGTAGGCGACCTGCTCGCCATCGATCCAGCGGTCGTACTGTTCCCAGGGTCCCGGGAACATCACACCGAGGGTTGCTCCGGAGGCTGCTATCCGCTCCGCGCGCTGCTCATCCCATGCCCGGCACTCCTTGCGCAGCGGCATGGGGGCGCCGTTCAGGGCGGCCTCGAAGGGCACAAGTCCGCACCCGAACTCCGTACCCGGCAGGACGCTGAGGTCATCAGCAGCTTCGGGGCGGTACGCCGCGAACAGGGACAGCGCCACCGAGTCCCCAACCAGAATCGCTCGCACCTGCGTATCGACGGACTCTGCCGGTGTGGGCGTCGTCGGCGAGGGCGCCTCGGCGGTTGGTGTCCGGGTCGCGCTGTCCCGGATCGCCTCCAGCGAATCCGGCGCAGGTGGCTTGGCAGTCGCCATCGTCAGCCCCAATAGCGCCAGGACCGCTGTCGGCGCGGCCAGAACCACTGCCACACGCTGTGGCTGTGACAACCTGCTCAGCGCACCGCGCCGGATGGGCATTTCCACCACGTAGTACGACAATGTCGCGATCACGAACGTCACAGCGAACCGCAAGGCCAACAGGGCAACCCCGGATAGACCGGTGCGCCCCGGGCTGAGCAGGACGTACACCGGCCAGTGCCACAGGTAGAGACCGTAGGAGATCTTCCCGATCCAGACGATCGGTGCCCAGGCAAAAGCGCGCGCCACCACACCGTCCGGGCGGGCCACCACGGCAGCCAGCAGGATGACTGCGACGACGGCCACCAGCAGGAACCCGCCGCGATACAGCCACTGCGACGTGTCGTCGGCGAGCATGAGCAGTAACAGCAGGCCGACGACGGCTGCGGGCGCGAGCCAGCGCGCCGGTCCGCGCAGGCGCTCGATGACGCCAGGGGTGAACACGCTGGCAAGTCCTGCCCCGATCAGCAGGGCCAGCAGTCGGGTGTCTGTTCCGTAGTACTCCCGGGAGGGCTCAGAGCCCGGGGTGTGGAGAAGGGCCATCAGCCCGGCCGACACGAGTGCCAGCGTCACGAAGATCGCCGCCCACCAGCGTCGCCCGCGGATCCTGGGCAGCAGCAGGACCAGCACCAGAGGCAGGACCAGGTACCACTGCTCCTCGATGGCCAGCGACCACGTGTGGGTCAGCGGCGATGGGTCCTGGAACTGCTCGAAGTACGAATTGCCCGAGACGATGAACCACCAGTTACTGACGTAGAACAGGGTGGCAAGGGCATCCGAGCGCACGGTTGATGCGGCCGCACCGGCCAGGAACGCGGAATACACGAGCACGGCCACCAGCACGAGGAACAGCGCGGGGAGAAGTCGCCGCGCCCGTCGACCCCAGAAGGCGGTGAGGTCCAAACGACCGTTCGCCTCGAACTCGAGCAGCAACAGGGTGGTGATCAGGAAGCCGGACAGGACGAAGAAGATGTCGACACCGAGAAATCCGCCCCCCGCAACTGCCACTCCCCCGTGGTAGAACATGACCGCAAGAACCGCGATCGCCCGCAGGCCGTCCAGGGCCGGGGTGTAGGCCAGGCGCGGACTCGCGTCGGTCATGAGGTCACGGTAGCGCCAGCAGTTGCGGGCGAAGACGGTCCCACACCTCTCGGGCACCCTCGGGGCTGAAGTGCAGCCCATCGATGTAGAGCCCGGATGGATCCGGTGTACAGGTCACGGATCCCAGGTCCACGAACTCATACCCGTGTTCCTGCGCGTAGGCCCTGAGCAGGTCGTTGAGGAACGCCGTACGACGTCGATCGTTCTTCGGGTCGTTCACGGGGTTGCTCGGCAAGGTCGTGCAGGGCACGCTTGTGATGGCCACCGTGTCCGCGGAGAAGTCCCCCAGTGCCTCATCCAGCGCTGTTCGGATTCGTGCTGTGTAGCCCTCTGATCCGAAGGGCTGGAGTTCACCGTTGTCATCCAGCACGTCGAACTGCCACGAACTGGTCCCGACGAAGACACCGATGTCCGGGGCCATCGACTCCATATCGCCGCGCCACTGCTGTTCCCAGGCGGGACAATCGATGTCCTCATCAGCCTTGACCGTTGCGCCCCCCGCCACCATGTCCAGGTCGAACAGCGGACAACTCAACAGGAACGAACCAGTGACCGCGATGTCGTTTCGGGGCGTACCGGCGGCCGGCAACCACATCGAACCCGATACCGAATCACCGACGAAGAAGACCGTGCGGCCGCTTCCGCTGAACGGCGGGGCTGCGTGTTCGGGCAACGCGCGCGCGTAGGAGGCCTCGGACGCCTTGGGCGTACAGATCACCGCCAGTGCCACCAGCACGACGGGAAGCAGAAGGAACCACCGGAGTCTCACGCGGCCCCGCCGGATCGGCGTCTCCAGGAAGATGTACGAGACCGTCGCGATCGCGAAGGTGAGAATCAGACGGACCGGTGTGGCCACGTTCGTCTGATCGTCGCCGATCATCACGGCGATCGGCCAATGCCACAGGTAGAGCCCGTAGCTGATCAAACCGATGGCGGCCAGCGGTCTCACCGAGAGCCATCGACTGATCTTCGCCCCGGGATCGAGCGCGCCGATGATCAGCATCACGCTCGCCACGGCTGCCAGTGGCAGTTGCGCCGCGACCAGCCGCCCCTCCGGCCAGAACACGAACATCGCCAGTAGCCCCACCAGTCCGGCCATGCCGATCTGCCCCGCCCATCGCCCGGCGAAACGGATCCGAGAGTGACCTCGCGCCACCGCCCGGGCGCCTATGACACCCAGCAGGCCGCCGAGCAGCAACTGTTGCGCACGGGTGTCGGTGCCGAGGTACAGCCGGTCCACCGATGCCCCTCGTGCAGCCAGCAGGACCGTCCAGGACGCCGATATGAGTGCCAGTCCGATGAATGTGACGATGAGTACCGGCCAGTCGAAGCGCTTGAGTGCGATGAGGAGCATGAGGAGCAGCGGAAGCAGGACGTACCACTGCTCCTCGACGCTGAGCGTCCAGGTGTGCAGCAACGGGGAGAGGGACTGGAAGTCCGCGAAGTACTCCGACCCTGAGGCGAGCAACCACCAGTTGTTGACGTAGAACACCGTCGCGATCCCCTGCCCACGGATGGCCGACTGCTCGAGGGCCGGAACGATGAGGGCGAAGAGGAAGACGACGACCAGCATCACAGCCAGGGCGGGGAACAACCGACGGGCCCGGCGCTCCCAGAAGGACCGTGCGTCGAACCGTTCCGGGGCCTTCTGAACCAGGATCGTGGTGATGAGGAATCCGGACAGGACGAAGAAGACGTCGACGCCCATGTACCCACCGGGAATCCAGCCCTGACCGAAGTGGAAGAACATGACTGCCAAGACGGCGACGGCCCGGATCCCGTCCAGTGACGCCAAGCGTGCGCTCGACGACGGTCGGGTACCCGGACCGGGCTGGTCCACCTCCTCCTTGGTGGCGGGGGTGCTCACCGTCCCAACTCCGTGATGGGAAGCGGCACCAGATCACCTGTCTCCGCAGAGACCCGGTTGCCGATCCGCAC
>Ga0116152_10004183_pt1 | contig 11438 bp, 13 predicted proteins | sample AD_UKC119_MetaG_FD_89894 | JGI IMG/M metagenome (GOLD analysis project Ga0116152, IMG submission 89894) | Active sludge microbial communities of municipal wastewater-treating anaerobic digesters from Hong Kong - AD_UKC119_MetaG | ecosystem: Engineered > Bioreactor > Anaerobic > Digestate...
GATAGAGCGCAACACCGGAAAGATTATTGCCGTAGGGAAACGGGCTATGATGATGCATGGAAAGACCCACGAGAATATCAAAACAATCCGACCTCTTCGCGATGGCGTAATTGCTGATTTCCAATCAGCAGAATACATGATTCGCGAATTAATCAAAATGACCGGCCCTACCCGCAGTTTGTTTCCACCAGCGCTAAAAATGGTTATCTGTATACCTTCCGGCATCACCGAAGTAGAAGAAAGGGCGGTAAAAGATTCAGCTGAACAAGCCGGAGCCAAAGAAGTAAGACTCATACATGAACCCATGGCTGCTGCCATTGGAATTGGCATAGATGTGTTGGAACCTACCGGAAATATGATTATTGATATAGGTGGCGGCACAAGTGAAATTGCTGTAATTGCACTGGGTGGAATCGTAAATAATAAATCTATCCGTATTGCCGGCGACGACTTTAACAATGACATTGAGGAGTACATGCGCAAGCAGCATAACATCAATATTGGCGAGAGGACTGCCGAAGCCATCAAAATTAATGTTGGGGCAGCCATGACCGAAATTGACAATCCACCGCCCGACTATCCAGTTCACGGACGCGATATGCTTACCGGCATTCCCAAGGAGATTTATGTAAACTATTCCGAAATCGCCCATTGCCTCGACAAATCTATTGCCAAAATAGAAGCAGCAGTTCTAAATGCGCTAGAAATGACACCTCCTGAGCTTTCAGCAGACATATACCGAACCGGTATTTACCTCGCAGGCGGTGGTTCAATGCTTCGCGGACTCGACAAAAGGCTGCACCTCAAAACCAAACTTCCCGTTCATGTGGCCGACGATCCCTTGCGGGCTGTTGCCAGAGGAACCGGCATTGCACTGAAAAATTTCAACAAGTTTACTTTCCTTATTAAATAACAGGCAGGTCTTCTCATGAGCAAGGCCTGTCAGGACTTGTAAACGCCTATGCGACATATTCTGGCTTTCATCTGGAAGCACAATTTCTTTTTTCTGTTTCTGGTGCTCGAAGTAGTGTCTGTTATCCTGATCGCCAATAAAAGTTATTATCAGCGATCTGTGATTACCAAAGCTACTGATGGCATTACCGGAAGCGTATTCTCAACCTATTCAGGTATCACATCATACTTTACTCTGAAACAGGAAAATGCAAGATTAGCCAACGAAAATGCGCGCTTGCTTAACCAGCTCAAGGCAAATCAGGTTGCCATCGATACAACTACACAAACCGTTACAGATACTGTATATCAACAACAATACATTTTTACAGTAGCCCGGGTTATCAGCAATTCTACAACCCTCAGGAGCAATTATATTATGCTGAATAAAGGAAGCCGTCAGGGAATCCACCGCGATATGGCTGTTATCAATCCTGATGGAATTGTGGGAACAGTGGTAAGTGTTTCGGAAAACTTCAGCTGGGTGATGTCTGTTTTAAATAAGCACACCAAAATCAGTGCAAGAATCAATCGCCTGAACCAGATGGGCACTGTGGTCTGGAACGGAGGCAGCCCTGCATCAGGCACACTGCTTGACATTCCGGCGCACGTAAAGGTTAATAAAGGCGATACCATCACTACAAGCGGATTCAGTCATATTTTCCCTGAAGGAATTATGGTCGGTAAAGTTGAAAAAATACACATTGAAAGTGGTGAACATTTTTATGTAATCGATTTCAGATTTTCAGCCGACCTTAACAGCCTGGGAAATGTGTATGTAATTGAAAATCTTCATAGAAAAGAACAGTTGGAACTCAGCAAAAATGTGATTGATGAATAGTTACGGCAAAGATATTCTCAGATTTTTTGTTCTGATTGCGGTTCAGGTGCTTTTGCTTGACAACGTTCATATTGGCGGGTACATCAATCCCTGTTTATATGTATTCTTTATACTTCTTCTTCCATTTGAAACTCCTGGCTGGCTGTTACTTGTCAGTGCTTTTTTTCTGGGGCTAAGCATCGATTCATTCACCAATTCAACCGGATTGCATACTGCAGCCACTGTCTTCATGGCCTTTTTAAGGCCTCAGGTTATCAGAATAACCGGAGCACCAGCCGATTATGAAGGCAACCTGAAACCCGGAATCGCGGATATGGGGTTTCGTTGGTTCCTCATTTATTCGCTCATTCTTATATTAGCCCATCAATTCGTACTGGCCCTGCTCGACGCATTCAGAATAGCCGAAGCTGGCATGATTCTGCTCAGGATGCTCCTCAGTTCACTCGCAACGCTTTCTTTGGTGCTTATTACTGAATATCTTTTTATGCGGCGCCGAAAATAAGCAACCGAACACCTTCTTTTATTACTTGGCTTATATATTTGATTATTTTTGGCATTCAAATCTATAAATCAACACGATGAAAAAACTACTTTTTTACATGTTGGCTGTTTTTGTAATAAGCGCCTGCAACAGCCGTAAAAGCAACGAATTTATTATCAAAGGCGAAATCAGGGGCGACTTTGCCGGACAGGTTTATTTACAGAAGAGCAAAGAAGGTAAATTTGAAGTGCTGGATAGCGCAAAAATTGAAAACGGAAAATTTACTTTTAAAGGCATTATCGAAGAACCCGACTTGTATTTTATTGGTATTGACGAATCGCGTTATATCGGTTTTTTTAATGAACCTTCTGAGATTCAGATGAGCTTTCATATAGACAGCATCATGTCTCCTCAATTCAGCGGCTCCGTTTCAGACAAAGTTTATCGCGAATACCTTAAAAAACAGGAAATTCAGCGTTCAGAAGAAATCAGTCTTTACACTGCTTATAACGAAGCCAGCCGAACCAATGATACGGTTAAAATGAAAGAAATTGAAACCACCATTGACCAGGCCGATAAAAAACAAAAAGATGATATGATGATGTTTGTCAAGGAAAACAGCAGTTCATATGTCGCTCCTTTTGTCGTTATGCGCCATGCCTACCAGTTTGATTTAACAAATCTTGTTGATATCATCGCTGGGTTTGATTCTAAAATAAAAGAATCTATTTATGGCAAAAAAATAGCCGACAGGATTGCAGTACTTCAGAATGTTGAAATTGGAAAAACAGCCCCTGATTTCACGATGAACGATGAGAACGGCAACCCGGTTACTCTTTCACAACTTCGCGGAAAAGTACTTTTGGTTGATTTCTGGGCATCGTGGTGTGGCCCCTGCCGCAATGAAAACCCAAACGTTGTAGCTGCTTTTAACAAGTATAAGGATAAGGGATTTGACATACTTGGCGTTTCTTTTGATAAAGAGAAAGACGCCTGGGAAAAAGCCATTCAGGACGACAAACTTACCTGGAAGCATGTTTCAGACTTGCAATACTGGAGCAATTCAGCAGGTAAACTTTATGGCATTATGTCGATTCCCGCCAATGTTTTGCTTGACAAAGATGGTGTAATTGTGGGCAGAAACTTACGCGGAGAAGAACTTCACAAAAAACTTGCTGAATTGCTGGGTGCTGTATAATCATTCATTCATTTTGGCACAAAAAAGGCTGTCCGAACGGACAGCCTTTTTTGTCTTATACTTTACTTCGATTTACCTTTCAATAACTTTTTATCCTTTGTCATATTTGCCTGATTATTTCCTTTCAAGCCTTTGTGCGACTTTCCAGGTTTCTTATCATTTTTTACAGTTTTGTCGTCTCCTGTTTTTTTTGTCTGCACATTCGCCTGACTAACCTGGGCAGTCTTTACATCCAAAGCCGCCGCTTTTGTTTCATCCTTAGCAATTGGCTTTTGTGCCTCATGCTTTACAATAGTTTTTGATTTAGTTGATTGAGGTTGTCCTTGCTGATTCTGTGAAGCCAGAATCGGAGTACTTGCTGCAAAAATTAACGCAGTTGCGATAATCAGAAGCTTTTTCATTTCAAATAGTATTTATTGTTTATGTTATGTTTTGTCCATCAAAAAGGACACACAAAGGTATGCTCAGCCAAAGGCCTCTATTGTTAAACCACTGTTAAATACTGTGAATAAGTGTTAAAGCCTCATTTACCCAACAGCACAAACCTATCTTTTTTTTCTGAAGAAATCCGACATCAGGCTGCTACACTCATCAGATAAAACCCCTCCTCTGACGATTGTTTTTGGATGTAAAAGTTTAGAACTAATGGTTGAATAACCTCTTTTAGAATCAGCAGCCCCGTAAACTATGGTTCCTAACTGTACCCAGAGTGAAGCAGCCGCACACATGGGACATGGCTCAACAGTTACATACAAAGTACAGTCATTCAAATACTTACCGCCAATAAAGTTTGCTGCAGAGGTAAAAGCCTGCATTTCAGCATGTGCCGTAGCATCGTTAAGTGTTTCGGTTAAATTATAGCCACGTGCTATAATCTGACCATTGCTAACAATAACAGCGCCAACAGGAACCTCATCACGGGCTGCTGCTTTGTGAGCCTCCAGCAGCGCCTGCCTCATAAAATGTATATCACTTTGTTCTTTTTCCATCATTCAATAAGAATTACAACCCTTTATTCGCATAAAAGACTGTTAAAATCTGAAGCATAACTTTGCTCAAAATTACAACAAACAGCTTGAAAACAGAAAAATTAAAAGCAATTCACTGCTGGTCTAAACAAATCAGTATAATGCTTGTTATAAAAAAGTGACCGGGTTTTTGAAAATTTTCAAACGCAAGTCTTCACAAACAATATTTTGTCCCAAGAAAGGGTTATTAGGGTAATTTTTGCTATAATTGCACTTATTATAGTAATGTAAATTTTAAACAGCAGTGGATCCGGAAAAAGCATGAGGACATTTTTACTATCGATTATATTCCTGCTCGGCAGCCTTGGGGCATTTTCATCTAACCCTTCGCATGAAGAACCGCTGCAAACAGGGCACGAAGAAACAAGCCACGAAGAAAAATTTAATGCCGGCAACATGATAATCGATCATATTGTTGACAGTCATGACTGGCACATCGCTTCATTTGGACATACACATTTTACCATCCCTTTGCCCATCATTCTGATTGATGAGGGAAAACTTGTCACCTTCAGTTCTTCAAAGTTTCATCATGGCGAACAATCATACGAAGGATATAAAATTGAAACAGACCGCAAGGCCGGAAAGGGGAAAATTGTAAAAGTGATTCCCGGCACAATGGAAACAGATAAAACGGCATCCAGGCCAATTGATTTGTCCATTACCAAAACAGTGGTTGGCATTTTTGTAAATTTTATTGTGCTGCTGGTGGTTTTCTTTCAGGTTGCCAAATCGTACAAACGCAATGCCGGCCATGCACCCAAAGGGCTACAGGCTTTGCTCGAACCACTTATCTTATTTGTGCGCGACGACATTGCTGAGCCGTCAATAGGCAAGCATTACAAGAAATTTATGCCTTTTTTGCTCACTTTATTCTTTTTCATTTTTTTCAGCAATCTGATTGGGTTGTTCCCATTTTTCCCCGGAGGCGCCAATGTAACAGGCAACATCGCAGTAACATTGGTACTGGCCGCTTTCACTTTTATCATTACCACCTTCATTGCCAACAAGTCGTACTGGCTTCATATATTCAATCCTCCCGGAGTTCCGTGGTGGCTTAAATTTCCGCTGCCATTACTCCCCCTCATTGAATTTACAGGTGTCTTTATCAAACCATTTGTATTAATGGTGCGTCTCTTTGCAAACATCACGGCCGGCCATATTATAGTTCTCGGATTTGTAAGTTTGATTTTCATCTTTGCCAATATGAATCCGGCCCTGGGTTATGGTGTTTCGCCCGTCTCTGTTTTGTTTTCAGTATTTATAAGCCTGCTCGAGTTGTTGGTTGCATTCATACAAGCATATGTGTTTACAATGCTTTCGGCCCTGTATTTTGGAATGGCTACCGAAGAACATGAACATGTACAGGAAGCTTCACATTAAAAAATTGCATTAACCAGATAAACCCTAAAATCAATCAATTATGTCACTTTTATCATTACTTCTGCAGGTAGCTGCTGACCTTGCCCCGGTTGCAAAAATGGGTGCTGCGCTTGGCGCAGGAATTGCTTCAATCGGAGCCGGAATCGGCATTGGAAACATTGGCCGTGGCGCACTTGAATCAATGGCAAGACAGCCTGAATCTACCGGCGACATCAGGTCAAACATGATTGTAGCGGCTGCTCTTATCGAAGGAGTTGCTTTTTTTGCAATTGTTGTTTGTCTGCTTGTTGTATTTATTTAGTGTACAAAATCCTGATGGGGTAACGGTTGGTTGCTTCATCAGGATATTTTTGGGTAAAAAACATTAAACTCTAAACTATGGAATTAGTTAGTCCCGGAATTGGACTTATCTTTTGGATGACGCTTGCCTTTGGGCTGCTTCTTTTCATTCTGGGTAAGTTTGTATGGCCCCCGGTAATGAGAGCGTTACATGAAAGGGAAGAGGCCATCGAGCAGGCACTGCACGAAGCAGATAAAGCCCGCAAAGAAATGCAGGAATTACGGTTTAGTAACGAGCAACTGATGCGCGAAGCAAAAGAAGAACGCGATGCGCTGATGCGTGATGCCAGAAAGGTTAAGGAGACCATTATTGAAGATGCTCGGGTTAAAGCCAATGAAGAAGCTAACCGTATTTTGGAAAATGCCAGTGAACGCATTCACTTTGAAAAAATGGCAGCAATTACCGACCTGAAAAACCAAATTGCCAATCTTTCGATTGAAATTGCCGAAAAAGTATTGGGTCAGGAGTTGTCAGATCCCGCCAAGGATAAGGCTATTGTTCAACAGTCAATCAACGACATTAAACTTAATTAGCCTTTATGGACAACCCCAGGATTAATATTCGTTATGCCACGGCCCTATTTGGCCTTGCAGAGGAAAATAAGGTCCTTGAGCAAACCAGCAAGGATATGGTTACCCTGGCTGAAGTGTGCCAGCAAAACCACGATCTGCTCAACTTGCTGAAAAGCCCTGTGATACCGGCAGGCAAAAAAAACAGGATCATGCGTGATATCTTTGGTAAAACCCTTAGCAGTTTATCTATGGGCTTTGTTGAAATCATCATCAGAAAAAGACGGGAAGCTCACCTGTTTCATATTGCTCTTGAGTTTGGCAATCTTTACCGTGAGTATAAAAACATCAAAAAGGCCGTAGTCACAACTATTTCGCCGCTCACCGAATCAGAACGAAAAGACCTGCTCAACGTACTGTCAAAACAAACCGGCTCAACAATTGAATTACACGAAGAAGTTGACCCGGCCATTATTGGCGGTATCATTGTCAAGCTTGACGGAATTCAGTTTGACGACAGCATCCGCAAAAAGCTACAGAACCTTCGGTCAGAATTTAATGTAAACACCTATATCAAAGAATTTTAAATAAGGAATAACCATATGGCAGAAATTAAACCCGCGGAAGTATCAGCAATTCTAAGGCAGCAGCTTGCCGGATTCAAATCAGAAGCCGAGCTGGAAGAAACAGGAAGCGTATTACAGGTTGGTGATGGAATTGCCAGGGTATACGGCCTTAATAATGTACAGGCCGGTGAATTGGTTGAGTTTACCACAACAGGTGTAAAAGGAATTGTGCTTAATCTTGAGGAAGACAATGTAGGAATTGTGTTACTGGGAGAAGCCGCAGGCATCAATGAGGGCGATTTGGTGCGCCGCACCAAATTAATTGCATCTGTACCGGTAAGTGAAGGAATGCTGGGCAGGGTTATCAATACCATTGGTGAACCCATTGACGGCAAAGGGCCCATTACTGGCGAAGTTTTTGAAATGCCACTTGAACGTAAAGCGCCGGGTGTAATTTTCAGACAACCCGTAAATCAGCCACTCCAAACCGGCATCAAGGCTATCGACTCCATGATTCCTATCGGAAGAGGTCAGCGTGAATTGATAATTGGCGATCGCCAAACCGGAAAATCAGCCATTGCCATTGATACAATTATCAATCAAAAAGAATTTTTCGATAAAGGTGAACCTGTTTACTGTATTTATGTAGCTATTGGACAAAAAGGCAGTACTGTGGCCAATATTGTTCAGATTCTTGAAGAAAAAGGTGCATTACAATACACTGTTGTAGTAGTGGCAACAGCCGGCGACCCGGCAGCTATGCAGTTTTATGCCCCATTTACAGGTGCAGCCATCGGAGAGTATTTCCGTGACACAGGACGTCCGGCTCTCATTATTTATGACGACCTCTCAAAACAAGCCGTTGCTTATCGCGAAGTTTCGTTGTTGCTCAGACGTCCGCCCGGACGTGAAGCTTATCCCGGCGACGTATTTTACCTTCACTCCCGTTTGCTCGAAAGAGCTGCCAGGATTGTTGCCTCAGACGAAATTGCAGCCAAAATGAATGACCTGCCTGAAACTATCAAACATAAAGTTAAAGGCGGAGGTTCACTTACAGCATTACCCATCATTGAAACACAGGCTGGCGACGTTTCAGCTTATATCCCAACCAATGTAATTTCTATTACTGATGGCCAGATTTTTCTTGAAACAAACCTGTTTAACTCAGGCATAAGACCTGCTATCAACGTTGGTATTTCTGTTTCGAGGGTTGGAGGAAATGCCCAGATTAAAGCCATGAAAAAAGTAGCCGGAACCCTTAAGTTAGATCAGGCACAATTTCGTGAGTTAGAAGCCTTTGCAAAATTTGGTTCTGACCTTGATGCTGTTACCAAGTCCATTCTTGAAAAAGGAGCACGCAATGTAGAAATCCTGAAACAGCCCCAATATTCACCTATGAACGTTGAATCACAGATAGCCATTATTTTCTGTGGCTCAAAGGGGCTGCTGCAAAAAATTCCAACAAAGCGCATCCATGATTTCGAAACTGAATTTCTTCATAATCTGGCCGATACCAAACCAGCACTTATGGAATCGCTGCGCAAGGGAAATTATACGCCTGAGATTGAAAAAGAACTTGAAACAGTTGCTCTTGACCTGCGCAGAAAATACGAAGTATAACCAACCAATTTTTCTGAAATGCCCAGTTTAAAGGAAGTTAGAACCCGAATTGCTTCGGTAAAATCAACTCAGCAGATTACCAGCGCTATGAAAATGGTGGCTGCATCAAAACTGCGCAAGGCCCAGACAGGAATTCTCCAGTTAAGACCTTTTGCCCAAAAACAAAAGCAGATGCTGCAGGAGTTGAGCTCAGGAAACGATACTCTCGACTCGGGCAGCTATGCAGTTCAGCGCACTGGTAAAAAGCTTTTAATCGTAGTCTTTTCATCAAACAGAGGCTTGTGCGGAGCTTTTAATACCAATGTGATTAAACAGGTAAATAATACGATTTCAAATTGGGGAAAACCTGATAAACCTTCCGATCTCGGATTGATTACCATCGGGCGAAAAGCTTCAGAATATTTCAAACGGCAGGGATTTAATGTCATTGAATCGCATGATGATTTGTACGATAACCTTAACTTCAACAATGCCTCAGTAATTGCTGAAAAATTGATGAAGATGTTCAAAGAGGGCCATTTCGACAAAATAATGTTCGTTTACCACCAATTCAGAAATGCAGTGGTTCAGAGGTTAATTACTGAACAATTTCTTCCGGTTGAACCTGCGCTGAATGATTCGGAAGAATCTCATGTTGTATCAGAGTTTATATACGATCCTTCGAAAGAAGAAATTCTTGAAGAACTTATCCCGCAGATTCTTAAAACCCAGTTTTACAAAGCATTACTTGATTCATGGGCCTCAGAACTTGGAGCACGCATGACAGCGATGTCGCAGGCGACTGACAATGCTGCTGAACTGCTTAAAGACCTCCGGTTATCGTATAACAAAGCAAGGCAAGCTGCCATTACCAAGGAAATACTAGAGATTGTAAGTGGAGCCGAAGCTTTAAAAAACAGCTGATTTCGGGCAATCTTTTGCCCATTAAATCGTTTAACCAATACAAAAACATTTAGATTATGATCTCAAAAAAAGTTGAAGAAGCCATCAATATCCAGATTAAAAATGAAGAACATTCTTCGAGGATTTACATGGCAATGGCCTCCTGGTGTGAAACCAAAGGTTACCGGGGTGCTGCTGATTTTCTATATAAACAGTCGGACGAAGAACGGATGCATATGCTAAAGTTCATTAAATTTTTGAATGACAGAGGCGGTTATGCAGTATTATCAGCACTTGAAGTTCCTGCATCAACCTACAACTCTTTGCTCGACGTTTTTAACCATGTGATGAGCCATGAAGAGTTTATTACCGACTCCATCAACAAGCTTTATGAAGTTTCGTTGAATGAAAAGGATTACACCACTGGCAACTTCCTGCAATGGTACATCAATGAACAGATTGAAGAAGAAAGCACAGTACATGGAATACTGGACAAAATGAAGCTTGTTGGTGAAGATAAAGCAGGAATGTTCCACATGGACAAGGATCTGCAAGCTATGGCTGCAGCCAAAGTAGTGGCACCTATTGCTGAATAATTTCTTATTTTTTGAAAAATAACATAAAGCTGCCCTTACAGGGCGGCTTTTTTTGCTATTTCTCAGTATTTTTCTGAGCCTCAATTCCGTCACATAACTGCGCGTACCATTTTTCACCATATTTCCTGACAAGAGAGTCTTTCAGAAAAACATACATGGGAACATTCAGTCTTTTCCCCAATTCAAGTGCCGGTTGACATATATGCCACTGATGGTAATTGACAGCATCAAAATCGTTGTAACGATTGATACGAACCGGGTATAAATGACATGAAACAGGCTTGCGGAATTTGGATTTGCCAGCCTCCCAGGCCTTTTCAATAGCACAACCAGCAATTCCGTCTTCTGAAAATACAACAAATGCACATTCAGCTCCATTTACAAGAGGAGTAACATAATGGCCGAAAGCATCGTAATCGAACACACCCAGGTGTTCAACAATTTCAAGTCCATCCTGCCGCATAAAGGGCTTAATGTAATCAAGCGAATCTTCGAGTTCACCTATTTCGCTTTCTTCAAGCGGAGCTCCGGCATCACCTTCCACACAGCAGGCTCCCTTGCATTTCATTAAATCGCAAACAAAGCAAACCTTCCCAAGGTCGTCAGAATTAATTGTATCATCAATGGCTATCATGCTGCAAAGATAAGTGGAATGAATTTCACTATAACAATTGTTGAATTTACGGCTTCAATCATTCAGTCCTTATAATTTCAAAATTGTTGACCACCGAAACCAAAATTTCAATCATCATCATATAAATTGCAGATTTACGGGCAATTAAACCACAGGTTTTGGAAGCGATATAATCATGAACATTTCGCCATCAGGCATCATCTAACCATACCCATTCTGAAAAATCTTAAAAACTTGATAAATCTATTTGCGTTTTTAAAAAATGGTTTACTTTTGACTGTCTATTCGCACATAAAATGACATCCAGGTATTCTTACAGGCTAACGGCCAAAACAATCTTCCGCAACATTAAAAACAGGGATGAATATCAGTCCTGACTCCCTCCTTTGTTTTCATTTTTTCTAAAAAC
>Ga0116152_10004186_pt1 | contig 11436 bp, 7 predicted proteins | sample AD_UKC119_MetaG_FD_89894 | JGI IMG/M metagenome (GOLD analysis project Ga0116152, IMG submission 89894) | Active sludge microbial communities of municipal wastewater-treating anaerobic digesters from Hong Kong - AD_UKC119_MetaG | ecosystem: Engineered > Bioreactor > Anaerobic > Digestate...
CGTTCTGCTATCTGCCCAATAATGCCATATTGCAATTTCATCTAAGTTGTATGTAGAACCTAAATCGACAACTACACATTGATTACCTGTTGCGCCCCTTGCATAATTTGCACTTGTTATATCTCCATCCGTTATGTTTGATATTGGATATGTCGCATCATTAGTTATGCCAGTTGCAAGCTTATGATAAGCCTTATTTTCTCCATCTTTAATAGCTTGTATTTCTACCCATCTATTGTAACTGTCTAAACTATTGCCATTTGTGCAATTTTTTATGTATCTTACACTATTTAGATTTGTGCTTCTTGTTGGCTCTACCGTCCCTAAATATGTTATTTCTGCACTACCATTACCACTATTAGTTCCTGTGGCCATTGACCCTGCTATAAAATATTTAAGACTATAATGAAGTGTGTTATTTGTATGCGTCCTTGGATTATTGGTAATGGTTGCTGCTGTTATTGCATTTACTCCTGCATAACCGCTTATGAATGATGAGCCACCACTATAATAATAGCTCGATGAAACAGTGCCTGCTCCACCACCATAATAGCCTCCGCCTCCACCTCCAAGTGCTTGTTCCGTATTATTGGCTCCTATTCCAAAGAAACCTCCACCACTACTAAATGTTTGAGTTACATCTTCAGCCATATAATCTGATCTAACATTAATCAACCCACCACCAATATCGCCACTATAATAATATCCTTCACCACCACCACCAGCTGCCACCATAATCCTAGAATTGAGACCTAGATTAGAATTCCATTCTAAACTAGCTGATGATGGAGTATCATCTCCAAAATATCTTATATCTGTGGCTCCACCGCCACCACATCCGTCATGATAATTAGTTGCGCTTCCACCGCCATTATAACCACCATTTTCTCCACTTGAGTTACTACCAGTTCCACCAATATACACATATAATATTGTTCCCGCTTCCAAAAAAATTTTTCCAGTAGTATTGGCGCCCTCAACATCCGTACCGCCACCAGATGCTCCATTTAATTCTATATTATAGTAACCTGTTTTAGGAACAATAAACTTTTGATAATTATTAATCATATTATATATAAGATTTGTATTTGAAGTAATTGCAGCATAACCACTATCTACTGGAAAATTCCCAACTGTTGTAGAAAAAGCCATTGAATATAAATCTTTAATATTTGTCGTTTCAGATGCTGTTGCACCAGTATATTCTATAACAAGAGTTTCTGTTTGACACTCTTCAAAAGTTATAGATGTTGTTGATTTACCATTATTAAAGAAATTAGTAATTGTAAAATTATCATTGCTAAGATCATTTATTTGATAATAAAATTCCTCATTAATGTTGCTGCATCCAGTAAAAGTAAATAATTTTTTCTCTCCTGGAAAAAATGTCGTTTCAAGCTCATTTTCTTCTAAATATGTTATATCAAGTCCCAATAAATCAATATCAAATTTAGCATTTGCATATCCATTCTCAGTTTTTATTATCATTCGATACATTGTATTATCATTAATAAAGCTACTATATTCAGGTAAATAATCAATATATTTATTAAGTTTTGCTTCAATATTCTGTCCCTTTAAAGATAAAGTATTATATTCTGATACAATTATTCTTTCAATGCCAAGTGAATTTACTAGTGTATTGCAATATGTTTGATCATTTGCCAATATATAGTCAGATTTACATACTAATTCATCATTAACTGTCTCTAACAAATCAATATATACTGTGTCTTCAACACCAAAATCACTTCTAACTTTATATCTATTACCATTAGACCGATTAGCATATATTTTTTTGATATTAAATAGTGCATATTTTGATTCGACATCACTGTACTCAAGTCGTCTTTCATATTCTCCGACAAGTGGATAAAAATTAGAATAAATCACAAGAAAAATGATCATAACAACTACTGTTACAACTAAAACTTCAACAATCATAAATCCCTTATTATTCATTTTCCTCATTTTTTTTAATCCCACCTTGATTATCTTATAAATTTATTATATAATAAATTATATATAAATGCTAGATAAAAATAAAAAGAAGAATTTTTAAAGGGGAAAATATTATGAAAGAGTTTGACTTTCAGACTACACCTATCATAGATATAGTTAATTCGATTATAATAGATAATGTCGCAAACAAGGCCAGCGACATTCATTTTGATCCCACAGAAAAATTTTTAAAAATTAGAGCAAGAATCGATGGAGAATTAAAAGATTATGCTCATATTCCAAATGAATATAAAAGAAATTTGATAACTAGAATTAAACTTATTTCTGAAATGAATATAACTGAAACAAGGATTCCTCAAGATGGTGCAATTAAATCAAGAATAAAGGACATGGAGCTTGATCTTCGTGTTGCTTCGATTCCCACTAACTATGGTGAAAAAATTGTTATTCGTATTTTGGATTATTCCATGAGTCTACTTGGAATTGAGGCATTGGGCTTTACTAAAGAAAACTATGAAAAAGTATCTAAAATGTTAGACTATCCCAATGGAATTATATTAGTAACTGGTGCAACTGGTTCTGGTAAATCAACAACAGTTTACTCAATGCTACAATGTCTAAATAAAGAAGGCGTAAACATATTAACAGCCGAAGATCCCGTTGAAATGAATATTGAAGGAATTAATCAAATCCAAGTTAATCCTGATATTGGGCTTACTTTTGGTACAATATTAAGATCAATTTTAAGACACGATCCTAATATTATATTAATTGGTGAAATTCGTGATACTGAAACAGCTAGAATTGCAGTTAGAGCATCTATTACAGGGCACTTGGTATTATCAACCCTTCATACCAATGATTCACTTACTACTATTGAAAGACTTCTTGATATGGAAGTTGAAAGATATTTGCTTGCCACTTCACTCGCAGGAATTATATCACAGACTCTTACTAAAAAATTATGTCCTCATTGTAGAAAATTACGTCCTACTACCGAATATGAAAAAAGCATATTTAAAAAAGCTTTAAACAGAGAAGTAAATGAAGTTTATACTCCTGTTGGTTGTGAAAAATGCTCTAAAGGTTTTAAAGGAAGAATTGCAATTCAAGAAGTTCTACTTTTAAATGACGAAATCCGTTATGCAATAAATACTAATTTAGATAGAAAAAAATTATTGGAACTTGTTTATAATGATAAGACACCAACACTACTTCAAGATGCACTACAAAAAGTATTATTAGGATACACTACTATTGAAGAAGTATATGGCGTGATAGATATTGAAGATGCCCTTGATAGTATATTCTCTTATCCAAAAGAAACAACAATTATCATGAAAACAGTTGCTACAAAAATAGAAAACAACAAAAATACTATCAAAGTAGAACCCGCTAAAGAGTCAGTCAAAGAAGTAGAACAAATAATTAAAGGTCATAACAGCAAAGATACTAAAAAAGAATTAGATGATGTTATCTAATTCTTTTACATTTGTATTGGATTAAAATCTATTTCTACTTTTATTTTTTTATTACCAAAATAATGATTATTAATTTCTTTTAATAATGGTTGCACATTATTAATTTTTTTGTATTTAATTATTATTTGAAAACGATATCTATTATTTACTTTAAATATGTTGGCAACACTTGGTCCAAGAATTGTCTCTTCTTTTACATTTTTTCTTAAATAATCCGCTATCTTGTTGCTTATTTCTCCCGCTAAATCATAATCACTTGATATGATTCTTATCAGTGCTAGATAATAATATGGCGAATATCCCAATTCTTTTCTTATTACCATCTCTTCGTTATAAAAACTTATATAATCATTATCTTTAGAATATAAAATAGCATAGTGATCTGGATTAAATGTCTGAATTAACACTTCTCCTTCTTTATCACCTCTACCACTTCTGCCTGATACTTGATTAAGAAGTTGGAAAGTATATTCGCTGCTTCTAAAATCAGGAAAATTTAGACTAAGATCAGCATTTATAACACCAACTAGTGTAACATTAGGAAAATCTAATCCTTTGGATATCATTTGAGTTCCTAATAAAACGTTATATTTTTGAGTCATAAAATCATTAATAATTTTTTCATGTGAACCTTTTTTAGTTGTAGTATCAATATCCATTCTTATTATCCTAGCTTCTGGAATAAGTTTATTTAATTCCTCTTCCACTTTTTCAGTACCTATTCCATAACTGATAATTTCATTGCCACATTTTGAACAAATATCTTCTTTCTTTTTAGCATATCCACAATAATGACATCTAAGCATATTAGAAGTTTTATGATATGTCAAACTAATATCACACTTAGGACAAGTCTCAACATGTCCACAAGATGAACACATTAAATAATTAGAATAACCTCTTCTATTTAAAAACAATATAACTTGTTCATCTTTATCTAGTTTCTCATTTATTTTAGCTAATAGTTTTTTAGAAAAGAATCCATTAGCTTTTTTAAACTCTTTATTCATATCTATTATTTCTACTTTAGGCATATCTTTTTGATTAGCACGTTCTTTTAATTCTATCAAATGATAAAGACCTTTTTGGGCTCTAGCATACGATTCTAAAGATGGTGTTGCACTACCTAATACTATAGGACAATTATGATATTTTGATCTAAACTTAGCAACATCTATTGTGTTATATCTAGGACTATTTTCTTGTTTATAAGTCGTTGAATGTTCCTCATCAATAATAATTATTCCTATGTTGTTAAGAGGTGCAAATATGGCACTTCTTGCGCCTATTACAATATTAACATCCCCACTATTTATCTTTCTCCATTCATCATATTTCTCTCCATCTGATAAACCGCTATGTAAAACTGCTATTTTATCAAAATATGACGTGAATCTTTCAATCATTTGAGGTGTTAAACTTATCTCAGGAACTAAAACTATCGCTGTTTTTCCGCTTTTTAATATTTCTTCAATCAACTTAATATAAATATTAGTTTTACCACTTCCAGTAATACCATGAATTAGAAAAACTTCACTATTATCTTTATATTTAATAATTTCATCATATGCTTCTTTTTGATATGGATATAAATTAAAATCTTTCTTTTTTACATCTTTTAGTTTTAATCGATATTCTTCTTCTTTTATCTCTTTAATAACACTTTTATTTAATAAAGTTTTAACACTACTTGCCGATATTTTATTTAAGATACTCTTTTCCACTCTATTATCATTTTGCAATAGTGATACTATTTTCTTTTGGGAATCATTTAGTTTTAAACTATCTTTACTAATAAGTTCAATATATGTTTTGTAGGCTGGATGCATATCAACTTTGATCTTTGCTTTTAATGCCTTAGGTAGCATTGCCTGATATGAAGTCATTAAAGAAGAAAGTGTCATATCACTAATGTATTTGCCTAGTTCTAATAATTCTGTACTTAATATTGGGGCATCATCAATTAAACTATCTATTTCTTTCAATTCTATATCTTCATTACTTTCTCTAATATTTAATACAAAGCCTTCTAAAAATTGGTTGCCAAAAGGAACTTTTACACGCATTCCTTTTTGTAATACATTAATCATATTATCTGGGACTATATATGTAAAAGTTTTATCTACAAAGACATGATTTAATTCAACTAAAATGTCTGCAACCATAATCTATCTCCTAAATTAATTATATAAAAAATAGACAATTAAGTCTATTTATATATTGGATATTTAGATGTAATCTCTAGTACTTGTTGTTTTAATACATCTAATTCTTCTTCTTTTTTTAGAGCTTTTGATATTATTTTACCTATCTTGTAAAAATCTTCTTCATTAAGACCTCTCGTTGTCATTGCAGGAGATCCTAATCTAATACCGCTTGTAATAAATGGAGATTCTGTTTCATTAGGAATAGTATTTTTATTACACGTAATTAAAATGCTATCTAATATGCTTTCAGCCTCTTTACCAGTCATTCCAACCGATGATTTAACATCTACTAAGATAAGATGATTATCTGTTCCGCCTGATACTATTCTAAAATCTTCTTCTTGAAGAGACTTACACATGAATTTTATATTTGCTAACACTTGGCTTTGGTAAATTTTAAATTCTGGTTGAAGCGCTTCATAAAAGCATTGTGCTTTAGCGGCAATAACATGCATAAGTGGTCCTCCCTGAATACCAGGAAAAACTGTTTTATTTATCTTTTTAATAATTTCATCATTATTTGTTAGTATTATTCCCCCACGAGGTCCACGTAAAGTTTTGTGAGTTGTTGATGTTACAACGTCTGCATACAAAACTGGATTTTGATGAAGTCCTGCCGCAACGAGTCCTGCAATGTGGGCCATATCAACCATTAAATAACATCCTACTTCATCGCATATTTCTCTAAATCTTTTAAAATCTATTGATCTTGAATACGCACTTGCACCGGCTATAATCATCTTAGGATGTTCTTTTTTGGCAATTTGTAAGATTTCATCATAATCTATTATTTCAGTTTCTTTTGATACATTATAGGGAATTATCTCATAATCCTGGCCACTAAAATTAATTGGATGTCCATGAGTCAAGTGCCCTCCTTGAGATAAATTCATTCCCATAACTTTATCACCATGATTTAGAAGTGCTCTATATACTGCTAAATTAGCACTACTGCCAGAATGTGGTTGGACATTTGCATATTTACATCCAAATAACTCTTTTAAATAATCTATTGCAAGATCTTCAACAATATCAACATTTTCACAGCCACCATAATATCTTTTTTCTGGATACCCTTCAGCATATTTATTAGTAAATATACTTCCTTGTAACTTTAATACATCTTTTGAAACATAATTTTCTGATGCAATAAGCTCAATATTATTATTCTGTCTTTCTAATTCTTTATTCAATGCATCTTCTATTTTCTTATCCATATAACACCTCTATTTAAAAATTATAAAATATAATATTACTAATGCTCCTAACACGATACGATACCATCCAAATACTGTAAAATCATTTTTCTTAATATATTTCATTAAGAACTTAATTGCAAGTATCGATACAAAGAATGCTGTTAGCATACCTACTGCTAAAATAACTAATTCTGGCATCGTGAAGTTAAATCCAAACTTAACTAGTTTTAAAAGACTAGCTCCTAGCATAACTGGTATTGCTAAAAAGAATGAAAACTCTGCTGCTACACTTCTAGATGTTCCAATTAAAGTAGCACCTAATATTGTTGATCCTGATCTTGATGTCCCTGGTATTAGTGCCAATGTTTGAAATAATCCTATTAAAATTGCATCTTTATAACTCAAACTTTTTATATTGGATACTTTGCTACTTCTATTTTTATTTGCTTTCTCAATTATAATAAATAATATTCCATACACGATTAATGCAGCTGCTACAACCTGGTATGTATATAAATGTTCTTCCATAAAATCATCTAGTAAAAATCCTACAATTGCCGCTGGAATAACTGCTACTAATATTTTAAACCACATATTCCATGTATCTTTTTTTTCTTCGTTATTCTTTTTTGAAGAAAACGGATTTAATTCGTTAAAATAAAGTACTACAACTGCCATAATAGCACCTAATTGTATAACAACTAAAAACATATTCCAAAATTCTTCAGTTACATTTAATTTCATAAATTCATTGATTAATATCATGTGCCCCGTACTACTAATCGGTAACCACTCAGTAATACCTTCTACTATTCCAAAAAGTGTTGTTTTAATAATTTCTATCATTCTATCCACCTTCTAATTAATTTTATCACACAAGAGATTCTAAAACCATAATAATTATATCAAAATGTAAAGTAATTATTCATATAAATAAATATGAATGAAAATATTTTTGGCTTTATTTTAACTATCTTAGCTGGCCTATCAACAATGATAGGCACTATTTTAATTTTTATATTTAAAAAAAAGAAAGATAATATTATCTTATCTTCTTTAGCATTTGCCAGTGGAGTGATGTTATCCGTTTCAATAATAGATCTTATTCCCGAAGGATATAATTTATTGAAATCTACATTTTATCAATTACCCGCCATAATTATTTCACTAATTGCCTTTTCTTTTGGTATATTATTATCAATATTTGTTGATAAATGCTTCCCAACAATTGAAAATAAATTATATAAAGTAGGCATATTTTCAATGATTGCAATCATTCTTCATAATATTCCAGAAGGTATTGCTACTTTTTTAGCAACTACTAAGGAAATAACTTTGGGACTATCTATCGCTATCTCAATTGCACTTCATAATATTCCTGAAGGTATAAGTATATCAGTTCCTATCTACTACGCTACAAATAGTAAGAAAAAAGCTTTCTTATACACCTTAATATCAGGAATATCAGAACCATTTGGAGCTCTACTTGCATATTTTTTCTTACAACCTATTATAAATGATACAATCATGGGTGTAATTTTTTTCATAATTGCAGGTATTATGACTCATATATCTTGTTATGAACTTATTCCCACTTCTCTAAACTATAAAAATAAAAAATTATCTTTAATATTTTTTGCTATTGGGATTATTTTCATACTGTTTAATCACTTCATTCTAAGTATATAAATCTTGTTTTTGTAAATAATAAAATCAAGAATAAGGTGATTTTATGTTATCTAAAGATTTAGATATTTGTGTTGATAAAATTAAAAATGATCTTCATCAAAATCCTGATTATGTTTATAAATACATAAATTTAAAAAATAATAATCTGTGTTTAATATATAACGACGCATTGTGTGCTAGTGATAAGATTGATAACTTCGTCTTAAAAAATTTATCTTTCTTAAAAGATGAAAAAATTAGAAAAAATCTACCAGATTATTTATATAACTCTATACCAAACAATAATATTAAATTTATTTATACATATGAAGATATATATGAAAAATTACAAACTGGATTTAGTATTATTATTAATAAATATAGTACCGCTCTTGCCGTCGAGACTAAGAAAAATCTAACTCGTTCAATTACTGAGTCAAAAGTTGAAAAGACTGTCAATGGGCCAAAAGATGCTTTTGTAGAAGACTACTTAGTCAATATAGGATTAATTAGGAGAAGAATTAAGTCTAAAGATCTCATTGTTGAAAAAAAAACATTAGGAAAACATACAAAAACTGCTGTTAGTATAATTTATATGAATGACATAGTTGAAAAAAAGATTATAGATGAAGTAAAAGAAAGATTAGCTACTATTAGTGAAAAGGACATTATGGACAGTAGTTACATAAGAAGTTCTTTATCAAAAAATAAATACTCATTTCCAATGATTGAGATGACAGAAAGACCTGATTTAACTAGTATGTATCTTTTAGAAGGAAAAGTATGCATTTTGGTTGATACTAGTCCTTTTGCTTTAATATTCCCTACATTCTTTGTTGATTTTTTTCACTCACCAGAAGATTACTATCAAAAACCTAGAAATGTTAGTTTTACTAGAATCATCAGATTTATAGCTTTTCTAGTTGCAATTTTGGTACCAGCTTTCTATATTGCCATTACAACCTATAATCATGAAACTATTCCTCTCACTCTTCTTGTTAATTTTGCAGCCCAACGAAGTGGTGTCCCCTTCCCCGCTTTTTTTGAAGCTATATTAATGATCATAACCTTTGAAATATTAAAAGAAAGCGATATTAGATTACCAAATCAAATGGGTAGTGCAATCAGTATCCTTGGTGGAATTATTCTAGGCGAAGCTGCCGTTGAAGCCGGCATTGTATCTCCCATTATGGTAATTGTTATTGCAATGACTGCCATTGCTAATTTAATATTCTCTCATGTTGATGTCGTTAATGCTATTAGAATGTGGCGAATTATATTCATGATTTTTGCAAGTTTGCTTGGAATTGTTGGCATATATTTTTGTAGTTTTTTATTTATCGTAATTTTAAGCAGTTACAAATCATTTGGTAAACCTTATCTATATCCTTTTGCACCTATTAATTTCAAAGTACTAAAAGATAGTTTGATTAGACTTAAAAATAATAGAGGTGAAAAAAATCCACTCCTAGTAAATAACGAGGTGAAAAAATGAAAAAATTACTAATTCTTATTCTACTAATACTGCCACTATCTGGATGCTATAACTATTTAGAAATAAACGATATGGAAATAGTAGAAGCTGTAGGAATCGACTATCACGATGAATTATACTCTGTTACACTACAAATCCTTAATATAAATCAAGATAATGCTGAAACTCCTATTATTTATACCGAAGAAGATAATACAATTGGCAAGGCTATTAGAAAAATATCTCTTAAAGCCCCTAATCAGTTATATTTTGGACATCTCTCATTAATAATTCTTGGTAAAGAAATGTCAGAGTTTGGAATAAGTACATCATATGAAATATTTTTACGTGATCCTTTAATAAGATCAGATGCTTATGTCCTTATTGCTAGTGATGATACTGCTTATAATATTTTAAACCAAAAATTAGATACAACAGTATTCCCAACTGATGCAATCATTAATAGTCTTAAAAATTCTAGTCAAAAAGATGGATTAACTAAAGATTTGTTATTTGATGAATTAGTAGCGGAAACAATGGAAAAAGGACTAGATGCAACTATATCAACCATATATATTGAAAGTGTAGATAGTAATAAACAAACTATCTCCCAAAACAACATAATTAAATTAGGCCCACTTGCAGTAATAAAAGATGATAAAGTTCGCTACATCTTAACTGAAGAAGAATCAAGAACATTAAACATAATTAATAATAATTTTGAAGATATAATGATTAGTATTGAATATGAGAATAGTATAAATAATATAGATATAACTTTACCAAAATCAAAAATTGATTTAAATATTGATAATGAAAAAATTAAGGCTATCATAAATATAGATTTAGATGGTGATGTTACAGAGTTAAAACAAAATAGTGATGCTGAAAAAAGAAAAGTCCTAGAAGGATTAGAAAAATCATTAGAAAATAAATTAAAAAGTATGACATTAGACTTGATCAAAACATTAAAGGCAGAAAATATTGATGCACTTGGTTTAAAAAATATCATTTATAAACATTATTATAGTAAATATGAAAAATATAAAGATATAAATATTTATGACATAACAGAATTTGAAATAAATATAGATACAGAAATATATGAGGTGGGAAATACCTATGAAGGATTTAAATAAGATAAGTTCTAAAGAAATATTTGTCTTAACATTTTACTTAACAATAGCTTTATTTGTAGGATTCGGAAACTCTCAATTATTAAAAATAAGTAATTCTACTACATTAATAACAGCCATAGTAGGTGTTATTATTGGATTTATTCCTATTATGTTAGTTATCTATTTATCAAAGTTTACTACAGACAAAAATATTTTTGAATTACTTTCATCAAAATTTAAAGTATTTGGAAAGATATTAAATCTACTAATTGGTCTTTCAGTAATTATTATGGGAATGGTATCTATTTGGAACTGTGTAAATTTTGC
>Ga0116152_10004187_pt1 | contig 11436 bp, 11 predicted proteins | sample AD_UKC119_MetaG_FD_89894 | JGI IMG/M metagenome (GOLD analysis project Ga0116152, IMG submission 89894) | Active sludge microbial communities of municipal wastewater-treating anaerobic digesters from Hong Kong - AD_UKC119_MetaG | ecosystem: Engineered > Bioreactor > Anaerobic > Digestate...
CGGTCAGGGTCTCGAAGCTCATTGCACCGATCGCCATGCCCGGACGCAGCGCCAAGGGCAGTTTCCCCGAGTTGAAGAACTCGAGCACGATATTGCCGCTCCAGCCCGGATCGATGCGGTGCGCCGTCACATGCACCATCAGGCCCAGGCGCGCCAGGCTGGAACGCCCATCGAGCCAGCCGACCAGATCATCCGGCAGCGTGATGGACTCGAACGTGGTGCCAAGTGCCAGCTCACCCGGGTGCAGCACGAAGGTCTCCTGCTCGCTGATATAGATCTCGTCACCCATGACTTTCTCCACCGCCAGGTTGACCTGCTCGCGCGAACCGGACAGGTCGATATAGGGGATGGTGTGTGAACTGAAGACGCGAAAACGGTGACCGAGGCGCAGGTCGACCGATACACCGGTGATCGCCCGGTCTTCCGGGCGCGGTTCGATACGTATGCGCTTCTGATCGAGCGCCGCGATGATGTCACTGTCGCAGAGTCTCATGGCTTTCAGGTCTCCGGCATGGCGTTGCGAGGCCCGAGTCTACACCAGCGCGACGGCGCCACGCCCGGGGTGCGGCGTCATCGTCAGAGTCCGAGCCTCGCGGCAACGAAGTCTGCATCCTTGTCGCCGCGCCCAGACAGATTGACCAGAATCGTGTCCTCTTTGTCCATGGCCGGTGCCTCGCGCATCGCATATGCGACCGCGTGCGCCGACTCCAGTGCCGGGATGATGCCTTCCATGCGCGAGAGTGTCATGAACGCATCCAGACACTCCTGGTCGGTTGCGGTGGCATATTCGACGCGTTTGATGTCCTTCAGGAAGCAGTGCTGCGGCCCCACACCGGGATAGTCCAGCCCGGAGGCAATGGAATACACCGGCAGCGGGTTTCCCTGCGCATCCTGAAGGTTGTAGCACCTGAAGCCGTGCAGCACGCCGGGCTGACCGAGGGTCAGGGTCGCCGCGTGATCCGGCGTGTCCAGGCCGTGCCCGGCAGGTTCGACCCCGACGATACGCACGTCCTCGTCGTCGAGAAAGGCGGTGAAAAGGCCCATCGCATTCGAGCCACCGCCGACACAGGCACTGATACGTGTCGGCAGCCGTCCCTCCAGCGCAAGAAACTGCTCCCGCGCCTCTTCGCCGACCACCTGCTGAAAATCACGCACCATCATCGGGAAAGGATGTGGACCGACCACAGAGCCGATCGCGTAGATGCTGTTGACCGGGTCCTTGAGATACGACTCGAACGCCGAATCCACTGCGTCTTTCAGCGTGGCCGTACCGCGTGTCACCGGCACCAGATCGCAACCCAGGATTTTCATCTTGGTGACGTTGGGGTGCTCTTTCTCGATATCGACCTGCCCCATGTGGATCTCGCAGGGGATACCGACCAGTGCGCAGGCGGTTGCCAGGGCCACGCCGTGCTGGCCGGCACCTGTCTCCGCAAGCACCTTCTTCTTACCCATGTGCTTCGCCAGCAGGGCCTCACCGATACAGTGATTGATCTTGTGTGCGCCGGTGTGGTTCAGGTCTTCACGCTTGAGGAAGATGCGCGCCCCGCCGAGGTGTTCCGACAACCGCCTGGCATAGAACAGCGGGCTGGGGCGACCGATGTACGTCGACTGCAGTTCATGCAACTCATCCTGAAACGCCGCGCTGTCACGGATCTCCAGGTAGGCCGCGGTGATCTCGTCCATGACCGCCTTGAGCTCGGGCGGGATGAACTGGCCGCCATACTCGCCGAAGTAACCGTTCTCGTCGGGCATGGGGATGGATGGCATCTTCATGGGCGCGTCTCACACACTGTGTCGATAAACGAAGCCTGGAAGTTTACCTCCGGCGCGGCCCCGTCCCTTGACGCGGCGCAGTAACAAGGCGCTTTTTGCCGCCAATTTCTTCAATCCTGATCGTTGCCGTCGGCGGTTGGGAGCGCGCTGGACTGGCCCCGTCGGCCCGCCGTTCAGCGTGGGTCATGATCGGCGATCGACTGTGCCTCGGCGTGCGTCAGATGCGGATGATTGCGCAACACATAACCCGCATTGTGCAGATCGACCACGGCGTTGTGCAGGTTGCCTCGCAGCGTTGAATTCGGTGACTGCAGGTGCCGCGCCAGCTGATGCAGTGAGACCTCGACATGGTTGCCACGGACGGCCACCGGCATCAACAGTCGCTCCGCCAGGCTCATGAAAGGGTCGAGGGGGTCCACCTCAGCCGCCACCGCGGCATCGGCGTGCGGCTTGTGCGCCACGGTTTCCGCTTTCGGCAGATTCTGCAGGCACTCGCGATAATCCGACGCCACCGTGTCGTCAACATCGTCCTCGCCGCGCAGGACCGCCCGGACAATGGACATGACAGCGGCGGCACTGCCGTGATCCGGGCCACAGGACAACACCGCAGCCATCAGGTCACGCTGCCGTGGACTCAGCATGGCCGCCGAGTATCCGCTCATCGAAAACGAGTCATCACCACTCAGGTTGCGCAGAAACACCTCAACGGTGAAGCAGTACCGCGAGGTGTAGTGGAAAAGCTCTTCCGCAAAACCACCCCATCCCCTGTCGAAAGGCGGATAGAAGTGGCCATCGACGTTCTTGAGGTCGGTCACCCCGGGCGCCCCGTCAGGACTCCGTGTTGCGGCCGCCTGCCCGCGGTCCGGCCGCTGCGATCGACTCCGGCACCTGGTCGGCGAATGCCTTGAAGTTGTCGTGAAACATCCCGGCCAGCTTCGCGGCCTGATCGTCGTACGCCCCCCTGTCCTGCCAGCTGTCGCGTGGCCGCAGAATCTTCCCGGGCACGTCGGGACAGGACTCGGGCACGCGGAATCCAAACACCGGATCCTCCCAGACAGGCACATCGTTCAGCCGACCATCCAAGGCCGCATTGACCATGGCCCGGGTATAGGGGATCCCGATGCGCTCACCGACGCCATAGGGACCACCGGTCCAGCCGGTATTCACCAACCAGACGTTCACCCCGTGCTCAAGAATGCGCTGGCCCAGCAGTTCTGCGTAACGGCGCGGATGCAACGGCATGAAAGGCGCGCCATAGCAGGCGCTGAACACGGGTGACGGCTCGGTGACACCCTTCTCGGTTCCGGCGACCCTTGCGGTATACCCGGAGATGAAATGGTACATCGCCTGTTCGGCGCTCAGGCGCGACACCGGCGGCAGCACGCCGAAGGCATCGCAGGTCAGAAAGATGATGTTCTCGGGATGTCCGCCGGCACCGCGCAACGTCGCGTTGGGAATCGCGCTGATGTGATACGCACCCCGCGTGTTTTCGGTGAACGTATCGTCGTCCAGGTCAAGCGCCCGGGTCTTTGCATTCATCGATACGTTCTCGAGCACCGTGCCGAAGCGCATCGTGGTCGCATAGATCTCTGGCTCATGGTCCGGCGACAGCCGGATCATCTTGGCATAACAGCCACCCTCGAAGTTGAAGATGCCGTTGTCGCTCCAGCCGTGCTCGTCGTCACCGATCAGTGTCCTCGCCTTGTCCGCCGAAAGCGTGGTCTTGCCGGTGCCGCTGAGGCCGAAAAACAGCGCCGTCCTGCCGTCGTTGCCGATGTTCGCAGAGCAATGCATCGGCAGTACACCGCGGTCGGGCAGCAGGTAATTCATCACCGAGAAGATCGATTTCTTGATCTCACCCGCGTAACTGGTGCCGCCTATCAGCACCAGCCGCTGATGGAAGTTGACCAGGATGAAGGTCTCGCTGCGGGTGTGGTCCTGGCTCGGCACCGCGTGGAATCGCGGCGAATCGATCACCGTGAAATAGGGTTCGTGGTCGACCAGTTCACCGGGCGCCGCCTGGATGAACATATTGCGTGCAAACAGGCTGTGCCAGGCATACTCGGTGATGATCCGGATCGGCATCCGGTACTCGGGGTCCGCCCCGGCAAAACAGTCCTGTACGTAGACGTCCTTCATCTGCAGGTACGAGGCCATGCGCTGGTGAAGGACGTCGAAATTCTGTTCCGGAATGGGGCGGTTGATCGTGCCCCACCAGATCTGGTCGTGGCTCTCGGCCTCGTCGACGATGAACTTGTCGTTGGCTGAACGGCCGGTGTGGTGACCGGTACGCACCACCAGCGGTCCCAAATGCGACAACGCGCCTTCTCGGCGTCTGATTGCGTGTTCATAAAGTGCCGGTGTCGGCAGGTTCCAGAACACCTCGTTGAGATTGTACAGGCCGTGGCTCTCAAGGCCTCCCGTCGATCGATCAGGTTCGGTATTGAACATTTGTCTCACCTCGCGCAGGACCATGCCGCGGCCGACTGCAGTCTCGTCAATGAAGAGATGGCACGAAAGATTGTCCCACCCGGGTGCAGACAGTTCGAGTGCTGCACCAGGACAATGCCTTTTGGTCTCCAATATGCCCGGTTTCATGCCCCTGTAAAAATTATGGCAAATACCCTGCCAGATATCCCGAGGTCACCGGTGAAGACCGATGATCCGCAGACCGGGCATGAAAAACCCCGGGCTGGCGCACCGGGGCTGGTCTTGTCTTCTCTTGTTGCGGGTTGCCGGGCTAGAGATCGCCCAGCTTGCCCATCTCCTGTGCGACCAGGTAGTAGAAAGTGACGCGCTGTTTCTGCCGGTCGTCTTTCATCTTTTCGCAGACCTTCCTGACCACCGCATCAGCCGCCGCGGCGTCGGTCTCACCCAGTTTCTTGGTGCACCATTTTTCGCGCACACGGTCGAGCTCGCTCTTGTCCGAGCACGACACCAGCGAGGCGTCCTTGCTCTGCAGGGCGATGCCCAGGTGTTTTACGATTTTCTGCACGATTGCTGCGTCCGCACCCGCGTCATAGCGCTTTACGTCAGCCAAATAGTCACTCATGAATTGTCTCCCCTTTGTTGGATCGCCCGGCACAATTGCTGGTCATACCGGAAACTGCCATTGATTCTTCGCATTTAAATCGGCCGCAGTCCACCCATTGCCCTCCCGTCGGGTACCGGGGCTGCGCGCAGGCCTGCCACTGGAGAATACCGCAACCTGCCGTCGAGTAAACCCGCAACCCATGCCACTGATCGGCCCCCGGGGCCATCCGTCCCAACCAACACGGTCACTGCGATGGCGTCAGGCAGGTGGCTTGCTACTATCCTGAGGACTGCAATCACAAACGAGGTCAACACAATGAAGACTGGTGTTATCGGTATCGCGACCCTGCTATCCCTGGCTTCGCTGGCCTGCGCCGACGAACCGGAGAACTTCATCAAGTACCGTCAATCAATGATGGCGGCAATCGGCGGTCACAACGGCTCTGCCAGCCAGATCCTGCGCGGCCGGGTGACGCCGCCGGGGCACCTCGCGATGCACGCCAACGCCTTGCGCGACCTGGCGGCGGACCTGGCGGCGCTTTTCCCCGAGGGTTCCGATTTCGGCGAGACCAAGGCCAAGGCAGAGATCTGGAGCGACTGGGCCGGATTCGAAAAGGCCGCCGGGGATGCGAAAACGGCAACTGCCGCGTTTGCCGAGGCGGTGGCCGGCGGCGATGCAGGCAACATCGAGACAGCGTTCAAACAGGTTGGCGAGGCCTGCAAAGGCTGCCACAAGACCTACCGGGAAAAGGACGACTGAGCCGTGCGATTCTGGTGTGGGCTGGCGCTGCTGGCGGCAGTCGGGGTCGTGCAGGCCGCGGACGGTGAATACCTGCTGAACGCCGCGGGCTGCGTGACCTGCCACACTGCCGAAAGCGGCCCGCCGCTGGCCGGCGGGCGCGCGTTCACGACACCCTACGGCACGTTCTTTTCGCCAAACATCACGCCGGACCGCGACACCGGAATCGGCACCTGGAGCCGCACGCAATTCATCGCAGCGCTGAAGCACGGCACCGCGCCGGACGGCGCTGCCTATTACCCGGTGTTTCCCTATGCCTCGTACCGCCGGATGAGCGATCAGGACGCCGCCGCGATCTACACCTACCTGCAGTCAACGGAGCCACGACGCCGGCCGAACCTGGAACACGATCTGCCCTGGTGGCTCGGCCGCTGGATGATGAAACCCTGGCAGTGGTGGATGCTCGACCCGATCGAGCCGACGCCAGGCACGAATGATCCGACGATCGAGCGCGGTCGCTATCTGGTGGATGCACTGGGTCACTGTGGCGAGTGCCATACGCCACGCGATTGGGCGGGCGTGATGCTGCGCCAGAGTCACTATCTGGCCGGCAGCAAACAGGGCCCGGACGGCGAGGCCGTGCCCAATATCACCACTGACCGCAGCAACGGCATTGGCAAATGGGACGCCGACGACCTGCAATACTTCCTTGAAACCGGCGCATTGCCCAACGGCGACTACGCCGGTGGGCTGATGACGGATGTGATTGACAACAGTACCTCGAAGCTGACGGCGGCTGACCGCAAGGCGATGGCCGCTTACCTCAAATCGGTTCCGGCCGTCGCCACGCCCTAGCATCGCAATCGGATCAGCGCATACGGCGTGCCCTGCGGCCGCGTTTCTCTCCTATAGTATTGCCATGGCAATACCGCTATGCGTATAGGGAGATCATGGTGGTGAGCAATGGCTGAGCAGTTACTGTGTTTCGATCAGGTCCATATCGATGTGGCCCGGAACTCCACCGACGACTTCAATCCGTTCCACGATCCGCAGCGTTGGCGGAACATCCGGGACAATCCGTTCGCTTCGCCGATCGCACTGGGCTTTCAGATGGAGTTCCTGGCCGCCGACCGCGTGGCAAGGCATCGGCGCTCGAATGCCGAGGATGCACTGATCGCCGAACATGCACTGCATTTCAGCAACTACGAGTTTCACTTCGCCGATGCCCTGCGCGTCGGTGAAGCATTTTCGGTGACCGTCAAGAACACTATCGACAAATCAGCCCAGGGCGGAGGCCTGTCCAATCGCATCGTGTTGCGCAAAGCCGCCGGCGACCTGGTGTTGATGGGAACACAGAGCGAAACTGCTGAGCCGCGTTTCCTGCCCGACACGGTAATCGAGGGACTGCCATCCTTGGAACATCTGCCCGACCGGGCAATGGCCCCCGGCACCCCCTACTTCAGGAAGCGCAAGTTCCTCAACACCAGCAACGGGAAGAACTTCGCCGTGGGCGCACTCTGTGACCAACACGACTACTTCGACGAACTCAGCGAGCGAGTGGACTTCCCACCGCTGTTCACGGCCTCGATGGTGTCTTGCGCCCTGCTCGAAAAAGGCTGGGCCCACGGCCATGATTTCGAGGCCGACGCCCTCGTCTACACCAGCCATCAGATCTCGGTCGACAACCGTGTGCAACGCAAACTGCGCAGCAACGACATGCTCAATATCCTGGTCGAAGGCCCGCTGACCCCACCGCCACCAAAAGGCCTGGGTTGCGCCTCGGTCGATCAACAGCTGTATCGCTGCCTGGGCGTATTGCACGGCCGCCAGATCCTGTTTCGCGCCAACGTACAGCTTGCACCGCTGCGCAGCTTCCTCGGTAAGCACTGATCCAGCCGCCCGCTGTCACTGCCCGGCATCGCCCGCTCACTCGCGGCGATGCAGGCTCGCTTCGCGGGTTCCAGGTCAAAGGCTCAGATCGACGATCTCCATGCGGTGGTTTCCGCAGGGATACTCCTCTGACGGCCCCTGCGCGAGCATGGCAAGGCCACTGGTCACACCACAGTCATGCAGCCACTGGCGCAGATGCGGCGTCCAGTCTGCCCGATCGGTATCGACCTGCACCGGGTGCACACCGTACGAAAACTGCAGCGCCTGGCAGGTTGCCGGATTCTTGCTGAACGCCGTGATCCAGGTGGGCAGGCGAAAACGTGCGACGTTGCGTGCCATGGAACCAGAGCGTGTGGGCACCACGACGGCAACCGGATGCAGGCACACGACGGACTGCTCGATACTGCGTGCGATCAAGTCGGCGACGCCCGGGCTGTCCGAGACCCGCGAGTCGAACGGGGTCCGCGGGCGATGCGGCTCGGTCGCCAGCGCGATCTCCGCCAGCATGTCGACTGCCTCCACGGGGTAGAGCCCCATCGCTGATTCGGCCGACAGCATCACCGCATCGGTACCGTCGAGGATCGCGTTGGCCACGTCCGTGGCCTCGGCCCGTGTCGGACGCCGATGCCCAGTCATCGACTCGAGCATCTGGGTGGCCGTGATCACCGGTTTACCCTGGCGATTCGCCCGTCGCATCACGTCTTTCTGTATCACCGCGATTTCGGCGATCGGCACTTCGACACCGAGGTCACCGCGCGCGATCATCAGTCCGTCGGCCGCCCCGAGTATCTCATCGAGGTTGTCCAGGGCCCGTGCACGCTCGATCTTGGCGATCAGAAACGGCTGGTAGCCGAGATCGGCCGCCGCCTGCCGGACAGCAACGACATCCGCCGCTGTAGACACGAACGACTGGCTGACCGCGTCGACGCCATGCTGCAGGGCGAACCGAAGACACTCGTGATCGCGCGCCGTGAAGGCGCTGATGCCCAGGTCGATGCCTGGCAGATTGAGGCCCTTGCGTGACGACAGCTCACCACCCGCACGCACCTCGCAGTACACATCGTCGCCCTCGACACGCAGCACCTTCAATGCGATCAGACCGTCGTTGAGAAACAAACGGTCGCCCGCCCGCACCGCCAGCGGCAGACGCTCGAAGTTCACTGTGAAGCGGCTGGCATCGCCAGCCACGTCGTTGGTGGTCAGCGTCACTTCCTGCCCGCTGACCAGTTCAACGGACTCTGCCGCAAGCTCGCCGATCCGGATCTTCGGTCCCGGCAGATCGGCCATGATGGCCAGGCGCCGCCCGGTGGCATCGGCCGCCGCCCGCAGTCGTGCGATCGTCTGCGCGTGGCCATCGAAGTCGCCGTGCGAAAAATTCAGACGCGCCACGTTCATGCCGGCACGCAGGAGCTGCTCCAGCGTGTGCGGATTGTCAGACGCAGGTCCTATCGTGCAGACCAGCTTGGTCTTGTGACCGGGCGGCAACAGGGATTCTTTGGGCTCGTTCATCGGGCAGCAAGATAGCCTATTGCGGGCCAAAGAAAAGCCCCCGCCGAGGCGGGGGCCCTTGCACACGCCACCTGACGCGGTCGATCAGTTGTTCTGAATAACGATGAAACAATTCGCACTCATGATGTTGTTTTTATTGATTTTTTTAGAATTCTACTGAGACAAAACTAAGCGTTTACTAAGCACCCAAACAGAGAAATGCGTTCTGGTGACACGCAAACCATCGTGATCATTCCCTGGCATTCTGCCCGAACCAAAGGCAGGCGCCTCAGGCCTCTTCAGGATCTCGTACAGCAACCCCAGGGAAAGGTCCCTGGCCGCCTCGTCCGACAGGAGCCGCGTAGCCATCTTCTCGTGCGATCCCATGGCCTCGACGATGGCATCGGTCGCCGCGTCCGGCAGATCGGCCTTCAGCGCCTGCTCGCCGGTGTTGTTGTTGACCTGCGCCATCACCGTGTCGTTGCCGCGCAGCTTCTCGCTGATGTGGACCGCGAACATCACTTTGTCGTCCTCGGTGATGCCTTCGCCGAACAAGTCGTTGCACTCCTTGTTTTGCTCGGCCCTTCCCAGCAGGGTCTCGAACTTGGAGAACGGGGTGTAGGTGGCTTCTACCCCCCGAACTTTTCGATCTCTTGCAAGGCTTCCTCTCTTGTAAACCCGTGCCTCTTCATCACGCGCTCTACCAGCGACCCACCTTTCGAAGATACGGGTCTTGAGGAATCGGCGTCGTTCGCGCGGAGTAAAGCCTTGAGTTTCTGCCCGTTGGGCTTCTGCTCCAGCTCCTCCTGCTCCTGTTGTGCGTCGATTGGTCTCATCGTCTGCCTCCTTTAGTTTCAGATTTACCTTCTGCTTTGCGATCCCGTTGTCAATGCCAAGTCCGATCGATTCGTACTCTAGTTATGTTCTCGGCCATTTCCCGGACTCGTTGCGCTCGATCACGGAAACCCATAAATTTCTGGACCCACTGGTCGTTCATCTATTGTGATTTAAGCATCTACACCGCCTGGATCACTGACAAGGCCGTCGTACATTGCCTCCAGCGCCCGTCCACGCCAGAGCTTGAGAGGTGGTCGCTGCGGATCCCAGTCAATGGTCTCGTCGAGATTAGCAAAACAGACCGAAGCGAAATGTCCGAACCGGCTCATTCGGCTGGCCTGCTGCTTAATGGCCGCCCAATTTCTCGGCAGCTCGGCCGAACGCGTCGGGTAACGGGCAGCGCGTACAACGACCCACTCCGGACCCCGTTCCGTCTGAAGCCAGATCGAAGGATCAACCCCCGGGTTTCCCTGCCAAGAAATCAGCTGGGAGCCATCATGCTCGAGCTGCTGACGTACCGCCTGTACGGCGAAATCGTGCAACTCCCAGTCGGTTATCTCGACATCCCGATCGGTCACTAGGGAAACGGGATCAATCAAATCTCCGGTTTCTAGGTTCATCAAACCCCAGCCGTCGTGAACCGGTGACCATCCGTTGCTATCCGCCCTCATCAACATCAGGCAGGCGTGCCCCTGGCACCCTTCGGCAATCGACCGCAACCCCCTTCGGGTGCCGGGTGCCACTACGCGGTCGCCGAGTTCCTCAACCCGGACGAAGAACAGTTGATTGCCCAGCCGGAACGAGAGGTGCTCGAGGAACGGCGGCGAAAGGTTCGCTTTGAGCCAGAATCTGATCCCACCCTGGACCTGATGATCAAGGTGGCGCCCAGCCGCCTGCCAGCATCGGGCGAAGTCCTGGGATACTTCCTGTATGTCAATCTCGTACATTCTTCATCTACGTTCCAATTCGTCGACGACGGCTTCAACGCGAGCAATACTTTCCCTTGTTCCTAGAGTTAGTTCATGAAGCCAGCTTTCGCAGACAGCTGCGGCTGCCCACTCCGGGTCTCCGTGGGAATTTGCCCCCTTCAGCAAAGCCGTGCGCCTTGCTGCGGATGCTTCATTGACGAGTCGCTTCAACTCTGTCTGCCTTTGTTCAATTGGCAAGTTCATTGCCGACGCAATTCTCGGACGCATAAGGGAAATGGCTAGCGAAATCGCCGTCCTTGCAGACTTTTTGAACCATCCCGAGGTTGCACTCTGAATCTTCCTTAGTTCTTGCTCGTTAAAACTCATCCCTGTACTCCAAGTCAGAAAGTCAAACAGGTGATTTGCATGGGTTCGATCGTGCTCGAACGGTCTCGATAGCGGCAATTTTTTGGCCAAACATAAACTCGATTCAGGCCGCTCAGTACGGTGCCGAAGGCGATCTTCAGAAAGTCGCGACGGGTGATGTCCGCCATGGTCAGTCTCCTTGCAAAATCCCATTGATCGACCGGCTGGCGCCGGTCCGGGATGGGGAGACCTGGTCAGCCGCTTTAGCCGCATTTCTATCCCGCCCGCAAGTTGGTACTTAAATCGGCGGCTGCCCGGATTCCGGGCATGAAAAAACCTGCTCAGCTTGCGCCAAAGCAGGTTCCGGAGAATCGCTTTAGCGGCATTTGTTACGCGCCC
>Ga0116152_10004189_pt1 | contig 11435 bp, 7 predicted proteins | sample AD_UKC119_MetaG_FD_89894 | JGI IMG/M metagenome (GOLD analysis project Ga0116152, IMG submission 89894) | Active sludge microbial communities of municipal wastewater-treating anaerobic digesters from Hong Kong - AD_UKC119_MetaG | ecosystem: Engineered > Bioreactor > Anaerobic > Digestate...
ACGGCACATGATGAATTGCTTGATATAGATAAAGTAATAATACAAGCAATTTCTCCTTCAGGAACAGAAAATTACAGCACTTCTCTTATTACAGGAGAAAGCTATTATTCTGATATTCCTCTTAATGAAATTGGGTATTGGATATTTAATTGTATTGTAAATGATAGTGCGGGTAATGTGAACAATCAAACTTCACAAGCGGTGCGAGTTTATTCTGGTTCCCCGGAGTTATATATAAATTTCACAACTATTGATTTAAGTGAGTTAAATCCAATGGAAAATCAAAACATAAAAATTAACGCTCTTGTTGAAAATATTGGATGTTCTGATGCAGAAAATTTACTTGTAAGTTTTTTCAAGGGAGATCCTTCTAGCGAGGGTGAGAATATCGGAAATTCTGTAATCAATCTAACTTCTCTTTCTTCGTCTCCAGTAAATATTTCATGGAATGCTCAAATAGGACCAAGCAATATATTTGTTCTTGCTGACTCCAACTTCGTGATAAATGAAGAAAACGAAAGTAATAATAAGGCAAACAAAACTTTTTCAATAAATGCTTGGCAAGAAATTTATGGAAACATCAGTCTGGACAAAATTATTGGAGGTGACGATATAAATATAAAAAAATGGTTCAATGAGAGCCAAATTGAAGGAAATATTTTCATAACTGATTCGGAATGTGATGTCGATTGGCTTTCTTTGATTGCAATTGGAAAAACCAAATCTGGAGGAGAGAGTTCCAACGATTTTTTGGAAATAGATGAATTGCTTGGCATGGAAGATTTTCAAGATTCAATATCTAATTTATTTTCAGAAAACCAAAATCCAAAAAACCTTGAAAATATGATAATTTATCAAAAAGAAATAACGGATATTCCGGTGATTAATTCCACAAATAATTCAAACTTTATAACTGGTCTTTTGTGGGATTCTTCAGATGATCGAGATGGAGAAAATGGTGAATTTGATAAAACAGATAAAGAGGATATTGTTTTTACTGCAAAAGTAAATAAAATTTCTGAGGGTTCTTATGGGATTTATGATTATGAAATAAAGATCCCTTCAAGATTAAGAGAGTATAATTCTTTGGACACTCAAGAAGTTTATTTGTATTATAATTTAAATTAATCTTTTTTAGGGGCAGGACTTTTACTTTTAATGAATTCGTCTAAGATGGAAACCATCTTGGATTTATTTAGCTCTGTAGAAAGTTTTTTAGATAAATCTGGTGAAACTTGTTCTGCCCACTTTGCAATATCATTTTTTTGGGCATTTACATGAAGTTGAAATATTTCTTGATCTAATCCTGGCAAAGTTTCTTTTAATTCTTTTAAAGAAGAAATCATAATTCCATTGTCAAATATTAAAGCCTTGAGTATTTTTGTTGAAATGTTCTCTGCTTCTACTTTCTTTTCTTCTTTCTTTTGATTTTTCTGTTCTTCTTTTTCATAAACCGCTCTAGCTTTCTTTGCTTCTTGAACAGACTTTTGAATTTCTGATTCGTCTAACAACTTCTTTTCAACTTTTTTGGGTTTCTTTCCTATTTTTTCCCATTGTTTTTGCAATCTCGGTCCAAGTCCTTCAACATAAATATCAACAACAGAGAAATTTCCAGTCATAAGTTTATCTTTTATTAGTTTAAGTTCCATCTTGAAATCAAAAATGTCTATGTTTTCTTTTTCAAGTTGATTTACTTGATTTTCAAAATCATCGATTATGTCGTTGTATTTGTTGTATTTTTCCAGTTCTTCGTCTGAAAGTCTCCTTGTATTGTGGAGTATTGGTCTGAAATTAATGAAATAAGGTTTTCCTCTATTATACGAAGTGTTTACAAACATCCCTACTCCAACCGAAGCTTTAACTAAAGATTGCAAGAACTCTTCCCCATATTTGGTGTTTATTCTTCCCAAATCTCCTTCGTCTCTTGTTCTCATTTGTATTTCTGTGTTTATGTTTGCTTTTATTTCTCCTACAAAATCACTTAAAACTTGGGAAACCAACATAACTCCTATTCCCCACTTTCTGAATTCTCTACAAGCTCTTTCAATTTGTAGGAACCCTTCTCCACTTCCACCAAATTTGGAAAGAAGTCTATGAACTTCATCAAAAACCAAAAGAACTTTTAAATCGGGAGTTTCTTTTGGATCAGATTTGAAAATTTGTCTTATAACACTCGCAACAAAAATATCCATGTCGTTAGGATCTAATTTATTTAGCGCAAATATTTGAATTTGTCCGGGTTGTATGAATTTTTCTATTTCGATTATTTCTCTTGCATGAGAAATTTGTCGGATATTTCCAAAAAATGCTCTTGCATCTGCTTGTTTTAAACCAAAGGCAGGATAATAAGAAAGCATTTTTTTATCTTCGCATTTTCTAAGCATACCAGACCATTGGGCTGTTGGATCAAAAACAATAACTGCTACGTTTTTCAACAGCGCTTCTTCAATCACTACTTGAGCTGCAATACTTTTTCCCCCTCCTGTTGCTCCCGCCACAATTGTGTGTGTTTTTAATTTTTCTGGCTCTAAACATGCTTTAATTTTTGTTTCGGCAATTTTGCCTAAAACAAGCACTTCTTTGCTTGGAGCAGGGAGTTTTTTTGTGTCAAGCTCCATTCTGTATTTTTTAGACAATTTTATATGCCTCTTTATTAAAAAATAAATAATAAGAAACAAAAATATTAAGCCTAAGCCCAATATCAGGGCCCAAACAGGTAAAAAACCAAAAAGAACTCTGCTCAAGAAAGGTTTTTTTATTACAAACTGACTTAAGGAAAAAATAGATTCTCCGGAATAGATGGCAAAGGTTTGAAGAACATACTCTCCTTTCTCTGCTTCAGAAGGAACGGTGAAATTTTTCACTAAAGAAAATGAACCTGTAAAATTAAAAGATTCTTCTCCCAAGAAAAATGAATCGTTTTTTGAATCGAGTAAATAATACTTAAGAGTTAAATTATCTAATTGTCCAGATTTCAATTTGTTGAGAAAAATTTTAAATCTTAATTCTTCATTTAATTTAAAAGATTTCTTGAATGGTTCTGAATCGATAAAAAATAATGGGCTTAAATCAGAATCAACAACTTCTATTGTTATTGGTATTTTTTCGGTTATTCCTCCAGAAAGCGATAATTCTCGTGTAATTTCCTACCTCTGCACCCTTTATGTAAAAATAAAACGAGGAACTATTTTGGGGCAAAACTTCCACTCCGGAATAATCAAATTCAATTAATTTTGAAACGTCTCCTGAAGCAGAAAATCCGACTGAAATGGATTGGGTATTGAAATTTTCTATCGTTACAAAATCTTGAAATAAAGTTCCTAATCCCACAGTCCTATCAATTTTACTTCTAGAAATCGAATAATGGTCTTTAATTATTTCGTCTCCAAATGCAGAATCTTCTGTAAAGGAAGTTGCAAAAGACAAAGAAAATAAAATGAATACTACAAGGAAAAATAAAATTAAGTTTGGCTTAATAAGTTTCATTTTTTTGTTTTTGGTTTTACCTCTTTTTTAATTTCTTTTGTGTTTTTTGTTTTGCTTTCTTGATTTAAATAATCAAAGGCTTTATTTATTTCTTGCTCCGGCAATCCTTTATCTAAAAGAGCTTTTTTTACAAAGGCGTCCGTGAATCCTTTTTTTCTGCATTCTTGAATATAATTAATATAAGTTTGAGAAGCAGAATTATTTGTTTTTTGTGGAAGTTCTTGATTTTCTTTCTTATTTTCTAAATCTCTATTTTGAAAATTCTGTTCTTTTGAAAAAGATTCATATAAACTAGCTATTTCTTTTTTTAGTTTTTCTTTGTCATTGAAAACATCTTTTGGTACAGGATCCCGATACATCTTTTTTATTTTAATGAAAAGTTCCAAAGCCTCTTCTTCTTTGTTTTGCTTGATTAATGCTTTTAATTTATTTAACATTATGTAAAGTTCAAGCAACCTTTCTTTCTTTTTATCTCTTTTATACTTGACCATAAAAACAGCTAAAAGAATTGCAAAAATTATCAACAAAAGAAGAATTGAACTTATTTTGAAAAAAGAAGAAAAATTGAATCTCGTTCCCACTTGAAACTCCACCGAATCTATTGCAATGTTTTGATTGTCTGTTGCTCTTGCATAAAAAAGATATTTTCCTTCTGGAGCAATTTCAGGAACCTGTAAACTCCTTTCTAAATTCAAGGAAGAGAGAAAAGAAATTTCTTCTTCAGAGAAGTTGTAAACTTTCCCGGTATAATCTTTTATTGCATAATACAAAGAAGCATCTATTTCTTTCAAGTCCTTGATGTTTTCTAAAGTTATGTTTACTTTTATTTCTTTTCCGGGTTTAACAATTTTGTATTCATCTGAAAGATTTAAACGTAAATCAAACTCCAAGTCTAATGCTTGTATGTCTAAAACTGTGGGAATTGATTTTGTTACTTTTGGGGATTGAACAGTAATGTATCCGAAATATTGTCCAGGAATTGTTCTTTCTGGGGCATAAAAATCAATAGTTATTTCTTTTAATTTTCCGGGGAGAATTGAAAAGTTGGTTTCACTGAAAACAATAAAATCTTTTAGTTTAGGAGAAGAGATATTAAGGAAGATTTCTTCTAAACCAACATTGCTAATTTGTAAAACCCTTGTTATTGAAGATCCTTGTTTCAAAGAAACTTTAAGTTCAGAAAAGCTAATTCTAAAATCCTCTATTTTTCTTAATTTCAAAACATCTATTCTTTGAATTATTCCAGATATAGTTCCTTCTTCATCGTCTCCTGAACCCCCTCCACTGCTCCCTCCTCCAGGAGGTATATCTTGAAAAGAAACTGTGAAGTTTTGTATAGGCGTAACATTCATATTTCCAGAACCATCGAAGGCATAATATCTCCAGTAAACCATATTTAAAGGAGGGGCCATTATTTGAAGATTTCTAGATGAAATGTTTTCAAGCCCTGAAAAAGAAACGGGAGTGTAATTAAACCAGCCTGCCCCCTGGTTGATTGAAAAAATATACTCGTGAAGATTTCTATTGTCTGTCCAGTTTGTTGAAAAACCCACAAAATCGTTTTGATAAATAATCGTTCTATCTATAGAAGGAGAATACCATTTTGGCGGCTCTTCATCTAAACCTACAGAAAGGGTTACGATATTACTTAAGGTATCATACTCTGAATCTGAAGCATAAAACGTTACTTCTCTGCTTCCTGAAAACCCTGCTCTTGGGAAAAAAGAAACACTGTGGGTTAAAGGATTTATTTCAACATAAATATCATTAGGGGAGGAATTATAATAAGACAAGGTTAATCCTTCCGGATCTTGAAAGTAATCGTCTAAATCAAAAGCATTAATTAAACTCTCGTTTTCTGGCCAGCTTTGATCGGGAATTTCTTGTATAAGAAAAGGGGGTGCATTAGGAATGTTGAGGGTTGTTTCTGTTTCTCCCAATACAAAGGGAACAATGATTAATATAATTACAAATACAAAAAACAAAAAAAATTTCGCCTCTTTCAATAAAAATGTTTTTTTCACTTTCTTTTTCAATTTCAATATCGAGAACTATTTATTTAAATCTTCTTAAAAAAAAGAACATTAAAATCGAAACCTTTATAAAGTACCTTAGGATATTTATATAATGCCTAAAAAAGACTTAAATGATGCTAAATCTAAAAGTGCTACTGTTAAGGGCACAATTCCTTTAAACCAAAAAGAAGCCATAAGAAAACTTATTGGTGTTATTGGCAGCAACGAACAAGATGTTGTGGGAAAAATCATAACTCTTTGGTTGTATAATGAAGGATATTTAACCAGTAAAATAAAGAGAGGTAAGCAAGATGAATAAAGGATTATTCAATTCTGTTCTTGTATTTTCTTTAATGATAATTCTTGTGTTTTTTATAACTGCTCAAGAAAATTCAACCTCAGAAAATCAGTCTTCTTTGATATCTGAAAGCTTGGGAGAAGGCCAACAAAACTTATTGAATTCAAGTTTAAATGATTCGGGGTATTTTGAAATAAATTCTTTGGTTGAAGAAGAAAATATAACCTCCACATCACAAAACTCTGAAAATTTTTCTGGAACAATTTCAAATCAAGAAAAAAAAGAAGAGGATTTATTGCCTTTATTAAATAACACAATTAATGAATCGGATAACAATTCAAATTTAAAATTGAATGATTCTTCAACGAATATAGAAAATTACGTAACTAAAAATTCGGGCGGTCAAGGAAATGCCGAATACATAGAACTTACACAAGAAAATTTCGAAGAGGGGGTTTCTTTTGAAGATTCTTTGGTTGAAGATTCAAGCCCTTCTTTTGAAGATGTAACTTATACTTCTTTGCAGGTCCAGGGTAAAAAAGAGATAGATATTGGAGACTATGAGGGGATGAAAATAACAAAAGAGGAACTTGAGAAAAGCGAAGTTGAAAAAGAGGTGATTCTCTCAAGTGAAGAACATTATGAGGGTTATTTGAGGGTATATACTTCCTTAACCCAAGAATCTGAAACAAATGAAATAAAAATATTTTGGAAAAACAAAGAAGATTTAGAGATTACAAATTTACCAGAATTCGAGGTTGAATATTATGATGAAAATGAGAACGGTTTAATTGATAGAGTTTCTTGGAGAGTTCCTCACTTAAGTGAACAAATATTCAGAGTGGTTGTGGAGATAAATTATTTCAATGAGTCTCAGGAAAATCTTTTGTTGGATGTATTTGGCCCCTCTGGAACTGTAAGAAATCCTATTTTATTTAATATTAGTGTAAATTATTCAAAAGAATTTAATTGCAGTTTAGAAGTGGGAGGAATTTGGGAAGAGAATTTCAATCTAAACAAAGAATATAATATAAATTTACCTAATGGAAATTATAATTGGGGGGTTGTTTGTATTGATCCTTTAAACAATTCGATAATCAATACCAGCTTAGGTGCTTTTTCTATTAATGAAGAATTTTCTTGCTCGCTTCAAGAAGGAAAAACTTATTTTTTAGATTTAATTGAAAATAAAATAAAAAATCCTGAAACAATCCTTGTAAATTCAAGTTATCCTTCAAATTTTTCGGTTCAAATAATTAAAAATGGAAACGAAGTAGTTTATACCAAGAGTTATTTGAATTCTGCTTCTATTTCAATGGATGAATCAATACTGAATAGTGCTGGAAATTATGTTTTGAAAGCAACATTCAATGAAAGTGCTCCAAATTACGTTATCTTAACAAACTTTTCTGTGGTAAGTGCAAATATTGTTTTAAACACAACTTCCATTGAAGAAGGAAAATCTGTGAAAATAACTGTGAATGTGAATTCTCCTAACAAAGTTATTCAAACAATAATATTGGATTATGGAGATGGAACCAATGATTATCGGACACCAAATTCAAATATCTTTTCTGGGGAATTCACTAAAAAATATGTCCAAGAAGGGACATATTCTCCAATTTTGGTTGTAACAATCCCAGGAGAAAATACCTTTAATATAACTAAAAACGGATTAACTGTTACAGAAAATGAAAATCCAGAAGACGATGATCCCCCTTCTATAACTTTGTATAATCCTGAACACAAAGAAGTATTTAATGAGGAAGTTATCAACTTTTCATATAAGGCAAGCGACAACATAAAAATACAAAATTGCACTTTCAAACTGTATGAAAATTGTGCATCTTTAACTACTTGTTCTACAAGTGAAACAAATCTGGTTTTTCCTGTAAATTCGCAACAAAGAGCTATTGCAAATAATTTTTCTGTGCAAAACAACAAAGAAGTTGAAATAAAACTTCAAGATTTTGAAGATGGAATCTATCTTTGGGAAATTGAGTGCTATGATAATTCCTCGAACCATGATTCTGAATGGAATATCTTTCAAATAGCCGTTAATGGTACAAGTGTCCAGGTTTCTTTGGATTATGATCACAAACAAGAAGTGGAAGAATTAAAGGAACTTGCGGACAATTTCCTTTCTTTTGAATTTGATTTAGAAGAACAAGAAGTTTTAGAAGGATTAAATCTTTTAAATGATGCAAAATATTACAAAAAAAGGCTTTTAGACATCCAAGATTTTTTTCAAGAAAATTACAAATATGTTTCCAGTGAAGAGTTGAAAGAAAAAAAGACAGAAGAATACCTTGAAGAGCTGGAAAAAATAAAAAACAGCATTCCAATAAGCATCGATGTCCAAGAAAATTATGAATATATAAAAAACAGTGTTGAAAAAGAGTTTCAAGAAATAGTAGAAGAGTATTTTTATTCGTCAAACACTCAACTCAGCAAATCTTCAATGAGAAAATTACAAGAAATAAACAAAGAAATACAAAATGAACTTTCCGTTTCTGTGAAAGTGAAAAAAGTTGCAATAGAATATCAAAACGGGACTCAAGAAATGGTTTTTGTTAAAAAGAAGGTTGAAATAAACGATGATTCATACGATAAAATTTTGGAAATAATTCCAAAAGAGGTTGTTGAAAACTCTGAAGATATTGTTTTTATCACAGAAAAAATAAACATTGGAGACAACAACATGTTTGAAATGGAGTATGATAATCTTGAAAACAAAGAAATTGTTTATTATTTGAATGGTCCTGTAAAAGTAAAAGATTTAGAAAAAACGGAAACTGTTCTTTTTGAAGACGATTTAAACAAATTTGAAGCAAAAGTTACTGGATTCTTTGTTTTTGGAGGAATTTCTTCAGATTTTGCAATTTATTTTGCTTTAGCATTTATACTTGCAATTATCTTGATTGTGCTGGTTCCAACTGTATTGAAGAAATTCAAGATGATTGGATGGAAAAAAGAACCCAATGTGGTAAAGGTAATTGATTTGATTGAAGAAATAAATAAATTCTTGAAAGAAAAAGAAGTGGAAAAGGCAAGAGAAAATTATTACAAAATCAAAGAGATTTACCCTGTTTTACCTTACAAAACTAAACCTTACTTTTACAAAAAAATAAATGAGGTTCTCGTAAGAATAGATAAAAAAGATATTTTTGGGTTAGTTAAAGAGTATCAAGAAGCAAAAAGAAGGTGGGACAAAGAAAACCTTATGAGATTGTATGAAGATATCAAGAAGATTTATAAAAGACTCCCTGAAAAAGACAGGAAAAAAGTATATGATATAATTAATGGCTATTAAAACACAATAATCATTAAAAAAGCTTGTTTAATTTCTTGAATATGGCTGAAAAGAAAAAACTGTGTTTAATTGTTTTTGTGGTGTCAACTTTAATTCTTGGTTTACTGCCTTCTGTTTTTGCGGTTCAAAATTACGATCAAACAGTTTACAAAGTTGATTCAAATTATAAAAATAATTATGAGAACAGGGAACCCTCTTATGAAAAATGTTGTGGGAAAAATTATTATACACTACATTCAAAATGTAGTTATAATTCTTTGAGGTGGGAAAGCAATTATGAGAAAAGAATTTATAATCAAAAAAGTTATCTTGAAAAAAGTTACCAAAAAAACAAAAAAGGATTTTTGGGAACATATGTTAAAGAGTACACTGTTGAAATAAAAAACACTGGAAAAACAGGAGAGTATTTCATTGTGGATTTTGAGTTTAAAGATAAGAATGGTTTTGAATTCACACAATCTGTGACCAATTATATTAAAACAGGCGAAACAGAAAAATTTGTGTATAGGGATGTTCAGTTTGAAAAAAATGAAATTTTACGTTGGAGCTATAATATAAGAAGGGTAAATTAAAAAAACGCTTCTATGGGCTTTAAAACCTCTTTTTTTGAGGTACGCACAAGATATATTGTGCGTAGTTTTAGAGGTTTTTTGGGAATTTTTTGATAATTTCGAAAAATTTCAATTAACTTAGGTTAAGTTAGTTATTTATGCTGAATTTTCTGGATCTTCTTTTGTTTTGCTGGGAAATAAATGATCTGCTAAATGATAAAATCTTTCTTCAGCTTCTCTTTGTTTTTTTGATTTGAACTGAAGTATTTTTGCCCCTTTTTCACTTAAATTAGATTCGTTGTTTAACCTTGAATTCGTGGTAAATTGGGTTTCTCTTATAGGATAGGGTTTAATAGGATTTGATTTATTTACCCTTATAGGCTCGGGGGTTTTTGCACTTAGGTTAGCTTTGTTATCTTCTAATAACTGTAATAACTTTGAAATCTTTTTTTGTGAATTTAAAAGGGTATTTTTTAATGTATCGTAATTTTTTTCATCTATTAAAAATAAATCAGAAGAATCTAAAACCCCCCATCTAACTTGGTTTCTTCGGCTATCATAAAACAGGGCGTCATCTATTGAAAAATAATTTCCATCCATATCCAAAGCAATCCATTGCCCTTCTTTTTCCTGCAGCGTATAAAGCTCAGTATTATCTTGAGAAACCTTCTCATTAAATTTTACATATAAACCTGGGACTATTTTTTTCCCATCTGCACCTTTCATTTTTTTTCAAGTTTTCATGGATATTTAATTATTTATATGATTCTTTTAAAAATTTCCAAGAAAATTTTATTAATTTAATTTTTCACCCGGCTTTTTGCACTTAGGTTAGCTTTGTTATCTTTAGTTAAATTCTCTAATTTAGAGGAGATAAATTTTTGGTTTAATTCTATATCTTTCAAATACTTGTTTGGATCAAGAGAAAAATAACCTTTACATAAAAGGGACCATTTCAAAAACTCCATTTGGCTGCACAATGCTTAAATTTTCTTAATCAAAATAAGAAATGTTCTCTGGGTTTTCTTTGGCCCTGTAAAAACCAGATCTAATTGGGGTTCCCTAACCCTCAGTTAGCTCAACCATTTTAATTCAAGAAAGCTTTCTTTTTTAATAATTTAGGTTAATAATTTAGGTAAATTAAAGCAATAATTTAATGTGTTTTTTAAAAAATTTAAGGGGATTTTTGCGGTAAATTTTTTTAATTTTTATTGTGCTTCCTGCCCTTTTGCACTTAGGTTAAGCAAGTTATTTTTAATTTTTTTAAACTTTTTGAAGAGGATTTGTAAGAAAGATGATTCAAAAGAAAGAAGATGTGTTGAAAAAGGTAAAAATGTGCTGGAATATGTGTTGGAAGGGTGTTTAAACAGCTGTTTAAATGATTTTATCGACGGAAAAACAAATTAAGATGAAAAAGAGAAAACAGGTGTTTTTGTTGTTTAAACGGCTGTTTAAGGCTGTTTAAGGCTGTTTAAACAGGCTGTTTTTAATTAATTTTTTCGACAAACACCCCCATTTTTTAAACAAAAATGTGCTGGATTTGTGTTGAAAAAAGGTGCCTAAATAAAATACAGGGATGAATTAAAATTATTTTTTATATCGATAAAAGCAAAAGATATTTAAACTGTGGTTTTTAATATATATTATGTTTGGATGGTTTTCTTGGAAAAAAGAAAGTAACAAAATAAGAGAGGATACAAAGGCGGGTTTTGACTTTGTAAAAAAAGATATTGCTTCTTTAACCGGATGGATTAAACACCTTGATTCTGAAA
>Ga0116152_10004190_pt1 | contig 11431 bp, 8 predicted proteins | sample AD_UKC119_MetaG_FD_89894 | JGI IMG/M metagenome (GOLD analysis project Ga0116152, IMG submission 89894) | Active sludge microbial communities of municipal wastewater-treating anaerobic digesters from Hong Kong - AD_UKC119_MetaG | ecosystem: Engineered > Bioreactor > Anaerobic > Digestate...
ACGAATGCGTCCTCACGGGCGAGGCTGTCATGCCGGAAACGCAGGCCGGCGTGTTGCGGCCAGCCGCTCACCGCGATGTTGCCTTTGATCGCAATCGGCATGCCGTCCAAAGGCCCGAGTGATCCGCCGCGGGCGCGCCGCGCGTCCGATTGTGTCGCGCTCGCCAGTGCCATCTCGGGGTAGACGTGCGTGTAGGCATGCAGTTGCGGGTTCTGCGCGTCGACCCGCGCCAGCAGAGTGGCGACCAGTTCTCGTGCGCTGAAGTGCCCGTACGCAAGCGCCTCGGCGGTCGCGGTCGCGTCGAGTGCGAGCCTATCCAGCTCAACCAATGGCGCGCTCATCGAGCAGTCGTTTCGGTTTCTGGCGGCTGTCGATCTCGGTATGAACCGCCGTGGCACCGGGTGCTACCAACTGCACGTCTACCGCCACGCCCAGCCGCCGCGACAGCAGGTCCTGACAACGTCCCGACAACTCGGCCTGCGATTCGGTGCCTGCCCGCACTTCGATCAATACCGTCAGCTCGTCGCGACCATGCGCATCGCGCGTGGCGCGGCACACGTATTCACCCACGAACTCAGGGATTTCACTCAGAATGCCACTGAGCGCCAACGGATAGACATTGATCCCGCGCAGCTTGACCATGTTGTCGCTGCGGCCCAGCACGCCTGCGATCCGCGGCAGCGTCCAGCCCAACGATGACTGGCCCCCGACCCAATTGGTGACATCGTGGGTATTGAAACGAAGCAGTGGATAGATGTCGTCCCGGTAGAGCGACGTGACCACCATGTCGCCCGGCCGTCCGGCGGCCGAGGCTTTGCCAGTCGTGGGATCGATGAGTTCGAGGTAGTGCGCATCCTCGTAGACATAGAGCCCGTCCTGGTCCGGTCCTTCCGCAGCGATTGGCCCGGTGTCGGCGACCCCGTACCAGTCGTAGATTTCGGCGCCACCCCAGGCCGACGACAGTGCAGCGCGTGATTCGCGGCCTACCTGACCGGAAATCAGGCGTACGGGCAGGTCCCGACCCGGTTCGAGTCCAAGCTGGCGCGCCGTTTCGGCGAGCTTGCGGATGTAGTCGACGAAGCCGACGACGACGGTAACACGCATGTCCCGCATCAACTCAACCTGCGTCGTGGAGCGGGTTTCCTTGCCGGTGCCGGCAGAGAGAAACAGGCAGTTAGTGTAATGGGTTGCGGCCTCGCGCACGAAATGACCACCGTTGATCATGCCATGGCCGTAGACAGAATGGATGACATCGCCCGGCATGACGCCGTGCAGTTGCCACGAGCGCGCCACTAACAGCGCCTGCACTTCACGCGCCTTCGGACTGAAGTACACGACCTGCGGTCGACCCGTAGTGCCGCTGGTAGTATGCACGATGACCGGCGGCCGCTCGGCGATTGGCCAGCGCTCCATGCCATGGTAGTCACCGTAGGGCGGCTGCTCGGCCAGGCTCTGCATCAGATCAGCCTTGCCAAAGATCGGCAGCTTGTGGATGTCGGCGAGACCTCGCACATCTGCCGCCTCGAGTCCCGCGCCGCGCCACAGCCGCCGGTAGAACGGGATTTCCCAGGCGCGTGCGACGCAGCTCAGGAAGCGCTCCTCCTGAATCCGGTAGCGTGCATCGGTAGTTAGTTTGGCGAACTTGGCCGCGAACTGGCTGCCGAGTGGATGGTCTCGCAGCAGGGCAGCGGCATCGATCGATTGCAGGTAGGTCGGATAGCTCACGGCGTCGGGCACGAGAACAGCAGGCGGTCGACCAGCGCGCGCACATCTGCGAGCGACTCGAGCGACTCGACAGCCGCAATCAGACTGGCGGCGCCTTCGGCTGGCAGCGGATGCGCGCCGCTCGCTACAGCGCGCTGGAATTTGGCCAGATGCTGTTCGTGCGTCAGCGGTCGGCCAGGCGCGCCGAGCACCGCCGGCAGATCGATGGCATGTCGCGCGCCGTCGGCGAGGTCGATCTCGATGCGCTGCGGTGCCAGCGCGTTGAGCGATCGATTGTTATCGGGCAGCACCTGGATGCGCGCGGCCAAGGCCTGACGTTCGCACAGCGCGATGCTCGCAGGATCGAAGTCGCCGACGACCACCGTGCCAGTCAACAAGGCAGTCGCCGCGACATATGGCAGGCAAAGTCGCGCATACGAGGGCGCCATGTCGGCGCTCGCTGGCCGATCTACCAACTGCCGCACCAGCGGCGGGGCCAGTACCCGAACAGCACTGACCTCGTTAGCCGCAAATCCATGTGCTCGTTGCAGCGTCAAGACCCCATCGGCGCCGCCGTGGGTGGCGCGGCCCGATGGGAAAGGCTTGTGGGACAGCTCCGCAATGCGCTTGCCAAGCGTAAGCTGGCGGAAGGGCTCAGCTGTCCAGTCAGGATCGATGAGCGCGAAATAGCCGAACGGACCCTCCAGCCAGTCGCGAGGACCCTGCACCCCGCGTGTTGCCAGCTCGACCGAATTGAGGGCTGCGCGCGTGTTGAATCCGATCTGCAGCGGCAGGACAGGCGAGCCCTCGACGTGCGCCTGCATGGTGCCGCTCAACTGGCTATAACAACTACCGAGCGCGCTGCGTGTCGTGGCGGCGTCGAGCCGCAAGATGGCGGCGATGCCAGCCGTTGCTCCCAGTGCGCCGCACATTGCAGGTCGAAAGAACTGCATCCGATTGCGCACCGACTGCCCGATGGTCGCGGCGACATCGACGGCGACTGCACAGCCGAGCAGCAGCTCGCGCCCGCTCACAGGCCGTGTTGCGCCCGCAGCCTCGGCCCAGGCAACGAGCGTCGACAGCACGACGGCCATTGGATGCACCACGGCGGGTTCATGCAGGCAGTCCCACTCCTGGTTGTGGATCTGGTAACCGTTGATGAATGCGGCGGTGCCAGTGGGGACGCGCTCGCCCGTGCCCCAGATACGCGCGGCTTCACCGCGCCCCCAGGCTGCCGCCAGACCCTGCAGCTCCCGCACCAGCGGCACGCGTGTGCCCGACAATGCCACGCCGAAAGAGTCGAGTACGAACACCTTGGCGGCCGCAACCGATTTTTCCGGCAACTGCTCGTAGCGAGCAGCGGCGATCCGCTCGACCAGTTGGGCTGTGACCGTGTCAGGTGCGCTGCGCGCCATGATGGGATGCTAGCAAGGGTGCGCCGGCAACCGCTCGCCGCCCGACTCGCGACCGCCTAGCGGCTCTCGATACCGACCGCTCGTGGTGTAGTCTGTCGCGACCACGTATCGATTCCCGGCTGGAGGCTCTTCGAGACCGCGATGCAACAGATCACGCCAGCAGTCGACTGCGCGCCACCCTGGACCGACGCGGGTGTACACGCGATGTCGCCGACCGCTACACACGATGAGATCGCACGCTTCAATTTTCTCGCCAATCTCAACAAGTACATGGCGAACGTGGTCGTGGCGGGCAACCAGGTTGCCTACCAGTCGCGCGCCAGGGTCGCGTATGAACGCCAACATGGTCATGTGCCGGGTGATCGGCGGGAAATCCGCGCCGCCATGAGCACCGACCCTTACTACCAGATGTGGAGTGCATTGCGGCGCAATGCTATGGAGATGCGCCAACAGGCCGGCCGAGCGCTCGTCTTGCGCCAGGCGGAGCAGCTCCGGGATCGGGCGCGCGCCCTCAACAGGAATGCCGTCACGCTCCAGCTCAACGCCGATACGCTCGTGCCGCGCTATCAGGCCGCGATCGACAATCATTGCATGCCGGGCAGCTACTACGCAGAGTACATCGACGACGATGTATCCGCCGCCGCAAACTATGACGTCGGCATGTTCGCGACGACGACCGGGCTTTTCGGACGTTATCTGGATGGCGCAGGGCGCGGTGTAGTCGACTGGCTGGCACGGCGTCGTCCCGGATGGGTGCCCGCGCGCATCCTCGATCTGGGTTGCGGCCTGGGTCACAACACAGTGCCGATTGCCCAAGCATTTCCCGACAGTCGTGTCGTGGCCGTCGATCTCGCGGCGCCAATGCTGCGCTACGGCCATGCGCGCGCCACGGGCATGGGCATTCGCAACATCGAGTTCCGACAGGGCAACGTCGAGTCACTGCCGGATGCCGATTCCGCCTACGACTTGATCTTCAGCACGATGTTCTTCCACGAGACTTCGTACCAGGCCTTGCGCGCCATACTGCGAGAGGCTTCGCGGCTACTGGCGCCGGGTGGCATTCATTTGCATCTGGAGCAGCCGCCTTATCACGGCATGGATACGTTCGAGCAATTCCTGCGTGACTGGGATTGTTACTACAACAATGAGCCATTCTGGACGACCGTGCACGACACCCGGATGTTGATCGTGATGCAGCAGTGCGGCTTCGCCGACGACCAGCTGTTCGAGGACGAGATACACGCGCTGGTGGATTTGCAGATGCCGAAAGTCGACGAAGAAGTCGAGGACTTCGGTCGCGGGGGTTTGTGGTATGCATTTGGCGCGGAACGAGCGGTCTGACGAGCTGCAGGATCGGAGCATGGATCACCTGGAGATCATCAAACTTGCGAACGCTGCTGCACAGGGCAAGCGGCCGTATTTCTTTACTCAGCCTGATGTTGATCGTTTGTTGTCGATCGTGATGGCGGTCACTGCCGAGCTAGCCGTCACGCGCGAGCGCCTCGATACGGTCGAACGCCTGCTGGAGCGGCACACGTCATTTACTCGGGACGAAATCGACGCGTTTCGTCCCACTCCTGCTGAGGCGCAGGCGCGTGGTCAATGGCACATCGAGTATCTGGCGCGGGTTCTGCGGAGCCTGCAGCAGGAAGTAGAATCGCTGCGACGCCGAGCTGACGAGCCGAGTGCCGAGGATGTAGCGCGCGAGCTCGCGGGAAAATGAGTGCCGTACAAACTCGACTGGCTGCGGCACGTGAGCTGCTGCAGCGGAGCGCGTCGCATTTGCGTCGTGCAGCTCTGCACGATGGGCAGCTCGATGCTGCCAGGCTGGATGCCGTGCAGGTTCCCTGCTACGACCTTGCGTGGTGCGCCGCTGAACTCGCGGCGGCCGATGCGGTGCACGCATACGCCGCCCGAGCGACTGGCGATGATCTGAGTGCGCCGCTGGCGAATGCGTTCGCTGCCGAGGTGCTACAGCGTTGCGTGGCGCGCTGGAGCGCCCGACCGGCTGAGTTCGGACTCAGACTCGACGCTGTCCTGGCACAGGCACCGGCTAACGACCCGGTGCTTGAGGCGGCGGGTTCCAGCAAGTCGCTCGCGGCACTCGGCCATGCGCTCGTGGCACGGCAGGGCGTACTGCCGCCGGCACTGCTCGATCAGGAGCACGAAATGATGCGCGACTCGTTTGCGAAGTTCGCACGCGAAACAGTCGCGCCGTTGGCGCAGGCTATCCACCGCGATGATCTCGATATCCCGCTGGAACTGTTGACTGACGCAGCGGCGCTCGGTTTGTTTGGCGTGTCGATTCCTGAGCGCTATGGTGGCCTGCAACCGGACACCCATCCTGATACCATCGCGATGCTGGTGGTGACCGAGGCCCTGTCGCACGCTTCACTGGGTGCAGCGGGAAGCCTGATCACGCGCCCTGAGATCATGGCACGCGCGCTGCTCGAGGGCGGCACGGATGCGCAGCGCTCCCGCTGGCTGCCGGCCCTTGCGAGCGGCGAGCGGTTGTGTGCGATTTCCATCACCGAGCCTGATCATGGCTCCGATGTGGCGAGTCTGACGTTCCGCGGCACACGCGTGCCGGCAGGTTGGCAGCTCGACGGCGCCAAGACCTGGTGCACGTTTGCCGGTCGCGCCGACGTGTTGTTCGTCGTGACCCGCACTGATCCTGACATGACGCTGGGGCACAAGGGGCTGTCAGTGCTGTTGGTGGAGAAGCCGCCATTTCCCGGCTATGAGTTCGACTATCGATCGCCGCTGGGCGGACGGATCACGGGCAAAGCGATTCGTACGCTCGGCTATCGCGGCATGCATTCTTTCGAGCTGTTCTTCGAACAGTTCGTGGTGCCGCACGACGCCTTGATCGGCGAGGCTGCGGGCGAGGGGCGCGGCTTCTACCTCACGATGACAGGGATGTCTGGCGGTCGGTTGCAGACGGCGGCGCGCGCCAATGGCGTCATGCACGCCGCATTCGAGCAAGGTGTGCAGTACGCTACGTCACGGCGGGTTTTCGGTAAACCGGTGGCGGACTATCCGCTGACCGGCGCGCAGTTCGCACGCATGGCCGGCTGGCTGACCGCGTCACGTCAGTTCAGTTACGCGGTCGCGCGCCGCCTGGACGCTGGTGGCGACGGTCGCGAAGCGAGTCTAGTGAAGTTTTTCGCCTGCCGGACGGCGGAGTGGCTCACGCGCGATGTCATGCAAATCCATGGCGGCATGGGCTACGCGGAGGAGAGCGTGGCGAGCCGCCTGTTCGTCGACGCGCGCGTGCTGTCGATATTCGAAGGCGCCGAGGAAACTCTGGCGCTCAAAGTGATCGCGCGCGATTTGCTCAGCCGCGCTGTGTGATGCTCGCGGGCGATCAGAGTGCCCATGCCACGAGTCGCCAATCGAGCACTTTGCTTTCTTCCTCGTGATTGCCGCGGGCCGCGAAGGTCTCGATACGCAAGCGCAACAAGCGACCGGACGCAAGCTGTTCGATCGCCGTCACGAACACTTCTGACCGCAGCCGATCGTTCTCGATCACCGGCGCCACGTGGTCGCACGACTCCCAGGCCAGCAGTGTGATGAGAGAGGGAATGGCGCGCGTGATCTGCGCGAATGCGATCGAAACGGTATGACCGCCATATACCAACCGCTCGCCCAGATAGGACAACTTGGCGTCGGTGTGCGCCATCGCCATGTTGAGTGTTGCCCGCACGAGTTCCGGAGCGCTGGTGACCGTATCGCGCGCTTCGACCGCGAGGCGCATCCCCGCCTCGATCTTGGGCAGCTCGGTCGGTAGTCGGCTGCGCAAGGCCTCGAGCTGCCAGTTGGTCGGAACGGCCTGCCGCAGCGTTTCGACATCCGGCTGAGTACCCACCCGGGTGAGGTCGTCGCCATGACCGGTTGCGGCGTCCGGCGAGCGGCAGGGGATCATCGGGCAGCGCCAGAAGTGCAGTACTTCTTCGTCGTGCTGGTTGCGGCTGACCATTTCGAGCGCGACGATTCCGGTTGCAGGACGTCCTGGTTTGATCGTGTTTTGCTTCAATGCGACGACACGACTCGTCGTGTGCAAGGTGTCATCTAACAACACCGGTCGCCTGAGGATCAGGCCGCGATAGAACAGATTGGCTTTGACACGCTGCGATGCCCAGGTGGTTTGGCCGATGGCGAGGTTGATCACGAGCATGGGATGGGCCAACGGTCGGTCCAGACCCGTGAGTCGGCGCGACAGATGGTGGTCGAGCGGCAACCGCAGCCGATCGCCGGTGATGGCCTGATAGAGCGCCGCATGTCCGCTCGTGAGCGTGACCGCCGGCGCGTCGTACTGCTGCCCAATGCGAAAGTCTTCGAAATGGGGCCCGGTCACGGGGATCGGAGCAAGCGCTTTGGTTGGGGACTCAGGCGGCCGCGTATCTGTCATGCTGGGATTATGGGGGACCGGCGACGATACCGCGATCATGCAACGCGCCAATTTGAGCGGCCGACAGGCCAGCTACTGTTGCGAGGATCTCGTCCGTGTGCTCGCCCAGTCGAGGCGCCGGTACAGCCTCGAGATGCAGACTGCTGGAAAAGAATATCGGCGAGCCCGGCATACGATAGCGGCCAACACCGGGCTGATCCTGTGCCGTGAACAGGGGGTTGCTGAGTTGGGCCTCCGGATCGTTCGCGAGCAGCTCGCGCACGGTCTGGTACGGACCGAAAGAGACGTCGGCTGCGCGCAGCGTCTGTTCGATCGTGTCGGAGTCGCGCGCGGCAATCCATGGCGCCAGCACGTTCGCGAGTACCTCTCGAGCCTGAAATCGATCGCCTTCCCGCGTCAGATCCAGCGTCGGATGATAGGCGGCAACGGCCGTCGCAAACGCCTCGGTCAGTCCGGTAGCTTTGCACAAGTTCAGCCACTGCCGCTGCGTGAGGCCCACGATCATCAAGCGTCGCTGATCGCGGCTGACGAAGTCACGGCCGAAAGCACCGTAGAGATAGTTGCCATACCGTGCCCGATCGTTGTCGTTGACCTCCACTTCACTGATGAAGCCCAGATGGCCGAGTGTTGCCAGCGCGACATCGAGCAATGCGACGCGCGCATACTGGCCAGCGCCCGTGATGCGCCGATGCCGCTCGGCTGCTAACAATGCGACGGCAGCCATCTGCCCCGTGATGTGGTCCCACGCCGGCAGCACATGATTGACGGGCTCAGAGTCCGAACTTGGGCCCGTCAGTGATGGAAAACCGACGCGTGGATTGACGGTATAGTCGACGGCCGAGCCGCCGTGTCGATCGCCCGTGACGTGAACATAGATCAGATCTGCACGGCGCGCTCGCAGCGTCTCATAGCCAAGCCAGCCTCGAGCGGGGAAGTTCGTCAGCAAGATCCCGGCGTCGGGGCCGGGCGCGGCGATCATTGTCGCAATCAGTTCCTGGCCCTCTGGCTTGCGCAGGTCGATCGCCACCGACTTCTTGCCTTTGTTCATGCCAGCCCAGAACAAGCTCGTTCCGCCGGCGGTGACGGGCCAGCGCGCTGCATCGAGCCCGCCGCCGATCGGATCGAAGCGGATCACTTCGGCGCCGAGCTGCGCGAGCGTCATGCCGCCCAATGGCGCGGCCACGAACGCCGAGCCTTCGATGATGCGCAAGCCCTGCAGAATGGAGGTCGTCATTGCGGTTAAACTAGTGACAATTACAAGTGGCGGAGTGTACTCAATTGCGGACTTCGAGCGGCATCTCATGGCGGGGCACTGCATATGCTGCGGCGTGAGTTCGTCCTGTTGTCGGGCAGCGCAGCGCTGGCGCTCGGCGCTGGTCTCGCGCGTACGACACTGGTCGCGGCCGCTACCACTGCCCTGCAGCGTGGTGCGGACGGCGCGCAGCGCGCAGCGCGTCTGCCATTCGCGATGCTCGACATTCTGCCGACTAACGACATCGTCGTGCGAGTAGCGAAGTCGGAGATGGGGCAGGGGGTGCTGACGTCGCTGCCGATGCTGGTTGCCGAAGAACTTGGTGTCGAGCTGGCCGATGTGCGCGTCGAACTTGCGCCGGGGGCCGCGGCGTTCCGTGACGCCCGGGGCGGGCAGATCACCGGCTATTCAAGCAGCGTGTCGAGCAGTTTTCTGCCGTTGCGAGCGATGGGCGCTGCCGCTCGGGAGATGTTGATCATTGCAGCGGCGCAACGCTTGGGAGTCGTGCCGACCGCGCTCAGGGTGCGCGGACGCACGGTCGTGGACGACGCCACTGGCCGCGCTGTCCCGTTCGCCGACTTGCTGGAGTTTGCGTCCATGCTGCCCATCCCAGCGGCGCCGCGACTGACAGCGCCAGCCGACTATCGACTGTTAGGCCGAGCCTTGCCACGTGTCGATACCGGCAACAAAGTCGACGGCTCGGCGCAGTTCGGCATAGACGTTCGGGTCCCGGGTGCGCGGGTCGCCGTCCTGGCGCGTCCACCGACGTTTGGAGGCAGCTACCAGAGTTTCGACGATGCCGCTGCGCTTGCAATGCCGGGCGTAGAGAAAGTCGTGCCATTGCAGAGCGGCGTTGCGGTCGTCGCGCGGGACTTCTGGTCCGCCAAGCGCGGACGTGATGCGCTCGCAATCGCGTGGCAACGCGGTGCGAACGGCGATCGATCGAGTGCGACGCACGCCGCCGAGCTGGACGCGGCGTTGTCCAAGCCTGGCAAGCTGGCCCGTGCCGAGGGGCAGGTCCCGGACGGCCAATTGTTCGCTGCTGCCACTACCAACCAGGCGTCCGATCCCGTCTTCGCCGAGTACCGGCTGCCGTTTCTCGCGCATGCCGCGCTCGAGCCGCTCGCGGCCACCGCGCACGTACAGGCCGATCGCTGTGAAGTCTGGGTAGGGACGCAGTCGCCGAGTCGGGTGCAACAGTGGGGCGCCAAGCTGACGGGGCTGTCGGAAGATCGGATCATCGTGCACACGCACACTATCGGCGGTGCATTCGGCCGGCGCGGCGAATGGGACTACTACCTCGAGGCGATCGAGCTATCGCAGCGTCTGGCTGTGCCGATCAAGCTCATGTGGACGCGCGAAGACGATATGCAGCATGACTTCTATCGTCCGGCGAATGCTACGCGGCTGGCCGCTGGGCTGGCGGCAGATGGTCGAATCGGGTGGTTCGCAGGACGGGTTGCCGCGCCATCGATCAATAGGCGGCGCAGCCCCGCAGCGCTCGAGCGCGGGGTCGATCAATCGTTGGTCGAGGGTCTGTTCGATCATCTGTACTCGATCGGCAATCAGCGCATCGACTACCACGAGGTCGAGTTGGGTGTGCCGGTCGGCTACTGGCGCTCGGTAGGCCATTCCAGCAACGTATTCGTTCTGGAGAGCTTCATCGATGAGCTGGCGCAGCGCGCCGGGGTCGATCCGCTGACCTATCGATTGAACATGCTGGCCGGCGAACCGCGGATGCGCGGTGTGCTCGAAGCTGCAGCCGAGGCTGCCAACTGGGGTCGGTATGCGGGCGAGCAGCGCTCCGCGGGGCGCGGCCAGGGTCTCGCCTGTGCCAAGAGCTATGGCACCTACGTGGCACAGGTCGTCGACGTTGCGATGACCGCCGCGGGTCTCGAGATCGAACGTGTTGTTTGTGCTGTCGACTGTGGGCAGGTCGTCAATCCCAATATCATCGAGCAGCAGATGCACAGCGGCATCATCTTCGGCCTGACGGCGGCGCTGCGTGGTGCGATCACGATCGCGCAGGGGGCCGTGGCCCAATCCAATCTGCACGACTATCGGTTGTTAGGAATCCATGAGTCGCCGCCGATTGAGGTGCGAATCATGGCGAGCAGGGCGTCACCAGGCGGTTGCGGTGAGCCGTCGACACCGGTAATTGCACCGGCGCTGGCCAACGCGATCTTCGCCGCCAGCGGTCGGCGGCTCAGACAACTACCGCTGCAGCCACAGCTAGGGGGCGTCTAGGTCACGTGCGTACGGTCGCGCATCGCGCTCGGCGAGCGCCGCGTGAATCTCGGCGATGATGGCCAGCGCGATGGACTCCGGCGCCCGCCCACCCAGATCCAGGCCGACCGGTGCGCGCAGGCGGGTCGCGAGCAGATCTGCCGCGGAACCAATATCCCGCAGCAGGCGCGCCCGCCGCGAGGGCGGGCCCAGCAGCCCGATGTACGGCACACGTGTTCCGGCCAGCGCGGCCAAGTAGGTACGGTCCGCGTCGAGATGATGACTCATGATCACCGCAGCGTCGAAGCGATCGAGCTGCATGCGGCTAGCGAGCTCTTCTGGCCGCAGTTCGATGACTTCCGCGCCAAGCGCAAACCGTGCCGGGTCCGCGTAGGCCGCGCGATGGAACACGTGTGCCGTACA
>Ga0116152_10004193_pt1 | contig 11422 bp, 5 predicted proteins | sample AD_UKC119_MetaG_FD_89894 | JGI IMG/M metagenome (GOLD analysis project Ga0116152, IMG submission 89894) | Active sludge microbial communities of municipal wastewater-treating anaerobic digesters from Hong Kong - AD_UKC119_MetaG | ecosystem: Engineered > Bioreactor > Anaerobic > Digestate...
GGCCTGATCGCGCGCACGATCGTCATGATGCTCCTTGTTGAGCAACCGCGCGAACTTGGGTCCGATCCACCGTTCGATGTCATCGATGATCGTGAACGCCGCTGGTACTACCACGAGTGTCAGCGCGGTGGAGGTGATCAGCCCGCCGATTACGGCGATCGCCATCGGACGATTGAAGCTCTTGTCGCCGCCCAGGCCGAGCGCAATCGGCAACATGCCGGCGACCATCGCGACAGTCGTCATGATGATCGGTCGCGCGCGCTTGTGGCCCGCATCGATCAGAGCCGTGGCACGGTCTGTGCCAGCGCGGATCGATTCGATCGCGAAATCCACCAACAGGATCGAGTTCTTGCCAACGATGCCCATCAGCATCAGGAAGCCGATCACTACTGGTAGCGAGAACGGTTCGCCAATCGCCATCAAGGCGAGCACGGCGCCGCCGATCGACAGCGGCAGAGCGGACAGAATGGTGATCGGCTGAAACACGCGCTGGAACAACAACACCATCACAGCGAACACCATCAGGATACCAGCGCCCATGGCGAGGAAGAACGACGTGAACAGCTCGCCCATGAATTCCGCTTCGCCCACGGCAATGCGGCGCACGCCTGATGGAAGCTCCTTGAACACTGGCAGCGCGTCCACCTTCTTCATCGCATCGCCCAAAACCACGCCTTCTTTGAGCCCCGCGTCGATGTAGAAGCGTCGGTTCTGGTTGTAGCGACGCACGGTGGCCGGGCCGTGCCCGTAGCTGATCTCAGCTACTGCCTTGAGCGGCACGCTGCCGCCGCGCGCCGTGGGTACCGGCAGATTTTCGATGGTCGATAAACTCTCCCGCGCGCTTTCGCGCAGACTCACACGAATGGGAATCTGGCGATCCGCGAGCGAAAACTTCGGCGCATTCGCGGCGATGTCACCCATCGTCGCGATCCGAATCGTCTGGCTGATGGCCGCCACTGAGACGCCCAGCTCGGCCGCGAGTTCCTGCCGCGGAGTCACCTGGATCTCGGGGCGTTTGTAGTCGCCATTGATACGCGGATCATCGAGTTCAGGCAGTGTTTTCATCTGTTCGATCACTCGAACAGCGGTGGCTTCTGCCAGCTTCGGGTCTTCGCCGGTGATGTAGAGGGCTACGGGGCGACCGCCGCCCGGACCCATGCTCTGAAATGACACGCGTGCGTCCGGGACTTCCCGCAACAAGGGTGTAACACGCTTTTCCCACTCGTCTTGCGAGACATCGCGCTGTTCGGGCCGCACCAGCGTCACGTAGATCTGGCCGCTGCGGACGTCCGCGGCGCCCATACCGCCGTCACCGCCGCCGATCGATTCGACGATTGCGGTAACTTCAGGCTGCTGCTTGACGATCTCGACGACCTTGCGCGACACGGCGGCCGTGTCCTCGAGCCGTACGCCAGGCGGCAACTCGATCGAGATGCTGGCGCTGGAAAAGTCGCTGGGGGGTACGAAGGACTTGGGAATGGCAACCAACAGTGCCACCGAGAATGCAAAAAACAGCGTGGCGCCTGCGACAGTCAACCAGCGGTGTGCCAGCGACAGTTTCAGTAGCCGCATGTAGCGCTCCATGAGCGGGCCCTCGGCCGAGCGCAGATCGTCATGTGGTCGCAGCATGAATGCTGCCAATACTGGCGTGATCAATCGCGCCACCAGCAGTGAAAAGAACACGGCTGAGGCGACCGTGAGACCGAACTGCTGAAAGTACTGGCCGACGATGCCGCCCATGAAACTGACCGGGAGAAAGACTGCGATGATCGTCGCCGACGTGGCGACGACGGCGAGGCCGATTTCGTCCGCGGCCTCCATCGCCGCCTCGTAGCCAGACTTGCCCATGCGCATGTGCCGCACGATATTCTCGATCTCCACGATCGCGTCATCTACCAACACGCCGGCAACCAGCGACAGTCCTAACAAGCTGATACCGTTCAGCGTGAAACCGAGCGATTGCATGACGAAAAACGTGGGAATGGCTGACAGCGGAATCGCCAGCGCCGCGATGAATGTCGCGCGTCCGTCACGCAGGAACAGGAAGACGACGAGCACGGCGAGTGCCGCGCCTTCGATGAGCGCGGTCAGGGCCGATTTATAGGCGCGCTTGGTATTGTCGACAGTAGTGAATACCAGTTCGATGTTGACATCCGGCCGCTCGTCGCGGATCTCAGCCAATTCTTTCTGCACAGCGTCGAACACTGTGACGTCGGACGATCCTCTGGAGCGAAACACCCCGAACGTCGTGGCCGGCCTGCCGTTCAAGCGCGACAGCGAGCGCACTTCGGCAATACCGTCGTACACCTCCCCGAGGTCCCGCAGTGTCACGATCGTGCCATTCGCGAGCCGGACCTGCCGATTGCCAAGTTCGAGCGCGGTCTTGGCACCGCCCAAAACACGTATCGATTGCTCGCCGCCTGCTACCTGGGCGCGGCCGCCGGGCACATCCAGATTCAGGCTGCGCACGAGCTGATTCACTTCGACCGCGGTCGTGCCAAGTGCCTGCAGGCGCGTGGGGTCGAGCTCGATGCGGATCTCGCGGTCCGCGCCGCCGTTGCGTGACGCCTGCGCCACGCCTGCGATGGAATTGAGTCGCTTGGCGATCGTGTTGTCGACGAACCACGACAACTGCTCGAGCGTCATGTTGGTGCTGCTCACAGCATAGTAGGCGATGGCGCCGCCTTCCATATCGATGCGTTGTACCTGTGGTTCTTCGATGCTCTCAGGCAGCTCGCTGCGTACCTGTGAGACCGCGTCACGCACGTCGTTCACCGCGCGATCGATCGGCGTGCCGATCAGGAACTCGATCGCCGTCAACGAAGCACCCTCGACAGCGCGCGACGTAATGTTACGGACGTCTGCCACACCCGCGACTGCGGCCTCGATCTTTTGCGTAACTTGTGTTTCGATTTCGGTTGGCGCGGCACCGGGTTGCGATACCGTGACGTTGACCATCGGGAACGACACGTCCGGATTGAGATTGATCGGCAATCGAATGAACGACACGATGCCGACGAAGGTGAGCACGATGAACAGCACGATCGGCAGGATCGGATTGCGGATCGCCCAGGCGGACATGTTCTTCATCGCGATTCACCCTTGGCCTGGGTCGACTCGGCGACCGTCGTTTGCGCAGGCTCTGCGACCCGTACCGTCTCGCCCGGCTGCAGGAATGCGCCAGCGGTCGACACAATGCGCTCATCACCTTGCAGGCCCGACTCGATGACCACGCCGTTGCTGCGCGTGCCGGCAACCTTCACCGGCAGCTTGCTCACCCGGTTGTCGGCATTGAGGCGCATGACATAGGTGCCGTTGGTGTCTGACAGCACCGCAGTCTGCGGCAAGATCGGATGTTTGCCCGTGCCGACGACTACCTCGCCGCGGGCAAAGGCACCGGGCCGCAGATTACGATCCGACGGTAACGCGATACGAATAGAGCCGAGACGAGTGTCCGGATCGATCACAGCGCCCAGCAGTCTGACCGTGCCGATGAACGGTTCGTCGACACCCGTGACGTAGACCTTCGTGGGCTGTCCAACCGCCAGCGCCGCCATGTCCTGTTCGGCGACCCGGCCGCGCATTTCTATCTCTCCGCCGCGCCCCAGCCGGAACAATGGTTCGCCACCGACAGTGGCAGTCTGTCCGACCTCGGCGGTACGCGTGAGTACCACGCCATCCATCGGCGCGCGGATCTCCGTGCGACCGCGGCGCGCCTGCACCTCCGCAAGCTGCGCCGCAGCGACTTTCACGCGCGCTTCGGCATTGGCCGCGGCGCCTCGCCGGCGTTCGATTTCCTCTTTCGATAACGCGCCACTCGCAGCGACGCCCTGCGCGCGACGATAGTCGGCAGCCGCCAGTTCGGCCGACGTTCTGGCCTCTTCGAGCGCGGCGCGCAGGCTGTTGACCTGGGGCTCGATCACCGAGGTGCTCAGGCGGGCGAGCACCTGCCCTTTCTTCACCTGGTCGCCAATCTCCACCAGCACCGCCGAGATCCGACCCCCTTCGCCCTCGACGGTGATCGGCATTTCGTCGCGTGCGTTGATTGTCCCGGTAAAGCTGACAATGTCAGTGACTTCTGACAAACCGGGTGTCACGACCGATACCAGCGGCGGCAGGTCAGCCGATTGCTCGGGTTTGGTGCCGCAAGCTGCCAGCACCAATGAAGCGCCAAGGATTGTGCACAAGCGCGGCAGCCAGGCGGCGCGCGCAGCGAAGATAGTTGCAGTCATGAAAGTTCCAGAAAATAGGGCGCCGCAAGCGCAGTTTGCCGGGTAGTCTAGCAAATTCACGGGTGCCGGCTGCAGCTGTCGCGGTAGCGCAACGTCGAGGCATCGTGTTAGCGGGCTGCGCGACAATTACGACCACGGCTCATAACTGGTTAGACTGTGCGGCGATGCGCCCGGCTGGCAGCCCGGACGCCGCTACAGGAGGATGGCAGGACATGGATATCAGGTTGCGCACGATAGTCTGGGTTGCATTGCTGGCGGCGATCGTCACCGGCTGCGGTACCAATCCGGTGACCGGCAAAACGGAAGTCCAGCTCATTTCCACGGGCCAGGAAGTGCAGATCGGTGAACAGAACTACGCGCCCTCCCGGCAGAGCCAGGGCGGCGACCTCACGGTCCTGCCGGAGCTCACCGCTTATGTCAGTGAAGTGGGGCAGAAGCTGGCGGCAGTGTCAGACCGCGATTTGCCGTATGAGTTCGTCGTACTCAACAGCTCGGTGCCCAACGCCTGGGCGTTGCCGGGCGGCAAGATAGCGGTCAATCGCGGCCTGCTCACGACCCTGGAGAACGAAGCTGAGCTGGCGGCCGTGCTGGGCCACGAGATCGTGCATGCGGCGGCTCGACATGGTGCCAAGGCCCAGGAGCGCGGCACGTTCCTGCAGATCGGTATGGTCGCCGCGCAGGTCGGTATGGCCATGAGCGATACCAACCCCAACGTCGGCAATTTGCTGCTACAGGGGGCCGGGCTTGGGGCGCAGATGGCGATGATGAAGTATGGTCGCGATGCCGAGCTCGAGGCCGACCAGTACGGCATGAATTACATGCGCGCCGCCGGCTACAACCCGCAAGCTGCGGTCAGCCTGCAGCAGAAGTTCCTCGCGCTGTCCGAGCAGAGCGGTCGCAACCAGGGCTGGCTCGAAGGCCTGTTCGCCTCGCATCCGCCCTCGGCGGAGCGCGTCGCGCGCAATCGTGAGCGGCTCGCGGAGATCGGCAGCACCGGCGATCTCGGAGCCGAGCGTTATCAGGCAAAGCTCGCGCCGCTCATGGCGATGAAGCCGGCCTACGACAAGGCCGACGCGGCGCTCGAGGCGGCAGGCAGGAAGGACTTCAACAAGGCTGAAGCGCTGGCGCGCGAGGCGGTCAAACTGGTGCCGCGCGAGCCACGCTTCCACCAGCTGTTAGGCGACCTGGCGCTCGCGCAGAAGCAGCCGCAGGCGGCGCTGCCGCACTATGAGCGCTCGATCGCACTCGACAGCACCTATTTCGGTCCCTATCTCGGCGGCGGCGTCGCAGCCTATCGGCTGAACGACAAGGCGCGCGCCGAGGATTGGTTGACACGCAGCGTCAAACTGCTGCCCACCGCGCCAGCGGCCTACTATCTGGGGACGCTCGCGAAAGAGCAGGGCAACATGGATCGGGCGCTCGACATGTTCAGAGCGGCTGCGGGTTCTGAGAGCGACATCGGCAAACAGGCGGCGGCGGAGTACACACGGCTCGATCTGCCGCGCAATCCGGGCAATTACGTCAAGACGGGCCTGCAACTCGACGGCCGTGGTGAACTGCTCGGTGTGATCGAGAATCGTGCCCCCGTCGCGCTGCGTGGCATTGTCATCACGCCCATTCGTATTGACGGCGCCGGCCGGATCGTGCAGTCGGCGCGCAGCGTGCAGATCGGTCAGACGCTCGCGCCCGGCCAACGTATCGCCGTGAACCTGGGTCTCGGACCAGTGGCGCCGGAACTCGCGCAACAGTTGCGGGTGCGGGTGGATGGTGCGACGCCGGTCGAGTAGCCCGGTGCTCAGGACCGCTAACAAATGATCCGGCTCGCTGCGACTTGAATATTCTGTTCGTCTGTCTCGGCAACATCTGTCGGTCGCCGACTGCCGAGGGCGTATTTCGCCGGTTGGCGGAACGCGAGGCGCCGTCGTTGGCTGCCAGCTTGCTGGTCGATTCCGCCGGTACGGCGGACTACCACGTTGGCTCACCACCAGATCCGCGCACGATCGCAGCGGCGCGCGCGCGCGGCTACGACCTCTCGTCACTGCGCGCGCGACAGGTTATGCCGCACGATTTCCAGCGCTTCGATCTGTTGCTGGCCATGGATCTGGCCAACGCGCGCGATCTGCAGGCAATTGCACCGGCCGATAGTCGCCACCGCGTTAATCTGCTGCTCGAGCATGCGCCCGAGCTGCAATTGCAGGAGGTGCCGGATCCCTACTACGGCAGCAGCATCGATTTCGAGCGCGTGATCGATCTGGTCGAGGCAGCATCCCGCGGTCTATTGCGCAAGCTGGCACAATCCTGAGTGGCATCAGGGTGCGGGAACCGGCACTGGTGTCGACGCATTGTCATCCGGTGCTGCGGTCCGATAGCACTCGATACGATTGCGGCCGGCACGTTTCGCCGCGTACAGCGCGACGTCTGCGCGTCGCAGCGGTGCATCAAACGACTGGTCGCCAGGGTCGAGGGTGGCGAGGCCGCAGCTTAGCGTCGTGATCATGGGTTCCGGCTCGCCAGCGCACATGGGTAGCTCCTGCAAAGCCACGCGCAGTCGGTCGACCACCGGCAGAGCTTCTGCAAGCGACGTGTCCGGCAGCAGCAGCAGGAACTCCTCGCCCCCATAGCGGCCGAGACGATCACCTGCACGCAAACTGGCTCGTGCGAGCGCCGCGAAGCGGCGCAGGGTGTCGTCGCCAACCTCGTGCCCGAAGCGATCGTTGACGTGCTTGAAGTGGTCGAGATCGATCAGACCAATGACAGCTGAACGGTTGATCTGACGTACGCGCGCCAGCAAATCGCTCGCCGTCGCCAGGATCTTGCGCCGATTGGGTAGCCGCGTGAGCTCATCTCGTTCGGCCAGCGCGGTAAGCTCACTGTTGTGCCGGCGCTTGGACCAAAGTGCATAGCCGAGCGCAAGTGCCGCACAGAAAAAGGTGAAGCCCGCGCCAATGGCGAGCTGCGTGAAGCGCTGTTGCGCTACCAGTCGTTCCTCGGCAAGCGTTTTGTCAGCCGCCAGCAGCGCGTTCTTCTGCTCCTCGCGATCCATATCGAACTGCACTCTGAGGCTGGCGATCTCGCGAATGCGATCCAGCTCGCTTTGGGTGCGCACGCGTTGCAGGAATTCGCTTTGGTCGCGAAAGGCGGCGGCATAGTCGCCCACTTCGGCGTAAGCTCGAGCCCGCAGATCGAACAACGAAGCGATGTCATCGGCCGGCAGCGCGCCGCCGGCGGTCAGCGCAATCGTTAGTTGTTTTATGGCCTGGGCGGGCTGCTGCTGTGCAGCTGCCATGCGCCCGCGCAGCGCGGCAAGCGTGCGATGGTCGTTGTCGTCCATGCCCTGGCTGCGCTCCAGCGTCGCTTCCGCCGCGTCGCACCAGTCGTTGGCCCGATCGTACTCGCGGCGTTCGATTTCGACCCCGCAGAGTCGCAGCTGCGACAAACCGGTGCCGACTCGATCGCCGATCTCGGTATGTACACGCAGCGCTTCGTTGGCCGCCGCGAGCGCCTCATCGAGTCGGCCGGCCGACTTGAGAATCGAGGCGCGGCGATCGAGCGCCGTAGCGAGGCGCACGCCTGCGCCTTCCGTGCGAAAGAACTCGATCGACTCGTCGACCAGCGCCAGCGCCACCGCGTAGTTACGGGCCGCATAGTGCGCCATTGACAGGCGCCCGGCGGCCACCATCGCTTCTTCCGGTGTCGAGTGCTGCCGCAGCAAGGCGTAGGCGCGTGTCAGGTCACCCAGCGCGGGCGCTGCGTCGCCTTGCCGGAAGTGCAGCCAACCGCGATCGCGCAGGATGCAGCCGAGCGCCAGGGGCCGCTGGTCGGTCCGCTCGACGATCCCTGTGAGTTCTGTGATCGCGGCATCGATGCCGCCCAGGTTCGTACTGACGAGTGCGCGTAAGGTTCGCATCCGCAACGCCAAATCCGATTGATCGCCGCTTGGCAATAGCGCGAGCCCCGCATCAGCATAGGCGAGTGCCTGGCGACTCAGCCCGAGCTGCCGCGACGCGTCGGCCGCGATCGCGCTGAGTTGCGCACGCTGCTGAATGGCGGCGGTTGGTGTACCCGCCAGACGCGCCATGACCTGGGGCATGGCGCTGTCCGGTGCGCGGTATGCCAGGGATTCGAGTTCAGCGAACGCGCCGCGATCTTCAGCCAGGCACGCCGCCTGCGCAATGCCGCTGAGCCACGCTGCACACAGTGCCGCGAGCACGCATCGCGCGAGCATGCTCACGCGACCGCCTTGCGCAACAGACGACGGTTGGCGACGATCGAGCGGACGATCAAGATGTCAGTCGTCAGCGCCTGTATTGCGGGGAGCATTGTCGGCCGGACTCGACGACCACACCACATGGGGTTTTGGTGCAGGCGGCGGCGGCAAGGCATCGCGTGTCGCCGATTCGCGCGGCGCATCACGTGGTTCGCTGCGGTCTGCGTCACGCTGTGGTTCCCTGGGCGTTGTCTCGCTCGCACTCGAGGCGCGCGCGTGTACTTCGCGTTCTTCTGGCGTAGCGGCGCGAGCAGCGTTGCTGCCCTCAGAACCGCCGCCCGACTGTAGCCCGCCTTCGCGGTTGCCGCCACTGCCACCGCGGCCGCGACGGCCACGACGACGTGGCCGACCACTGCGTTCTGGCCGGGCATTGCCCTCAGTCTGATCGCCTTCTGCGCGGGCACCCTCAGCGGCGCCAACAGCCCCGGCACCGGCTGCGATTTCACTGCGCGCGACTCGTTCCTGCTCCTGCCGGCCGGGCTCCTGGCGATCTCGGCGTGGTTCACGTTGCCGATCACCACCGCCGCGGGACGAGCCACGCGAGGAATCACGTTGCCCCGATTGCGAGGCCTGAGCATCGCGCGCCTCACCGCGCGGGCGGTCACGACCACCATCGCGTGCCGGCTCGCGCTTGCGATCCCGGCCGCCACTACGCGAGCTTCCGTCGCGTCGACCACCTCGCTCGTGGCGGCTGCGCGCATCCCGACCGCGATCACCGCGCTGCCGCCGCGCCGCGCCACCGGCGTCGTTAGGATCAGCGGCCGCAATTGGGCTATTCGCAACGGGTGCGGGCGTTCCGAGAAACCACGTCTTGAGCCGCGTGAGTACGCCTGGTCGCGGCTGATCGACGCTCATGGCCGCTGCTGCGGCCGCGGGCGCCGCCGGCGTCGGTACGTGCACGACGATCGGCGCGGGCATCACCGGTGGGATCGGCTGCACGGCCGCCGGCTCTTGCTGCGGCACGTTGGCGCGCGTCCCGCGAGGATCGGCGACCTGCGGTGCTTCGGGCATCTTGTAGCTGAGTAGTTTGTGTTCAGCGAGATCGAGCTCGTCGAGCCGTACGCGCTTGATCGAATACTCAGGTGTTTGAATATGCGGATTCGGCACGATGATCATTTCGACTTCGCTCTTATCCTCGAGCGTACGCAACCATTCGCGCTTCTCGTTGATCAGGTAGGTAGCCACCTCGACCGGAACCTGCGCGATGATCTTGGCAGTGCGGTCCTTGCGAGCTTCCTCGCCGATCAGTCGCAGAATTGCCAGTGCCATCGATTCCACCGAGCGGATGCTGCCGATACCGGTGCACCGCGGACAGACGATGTGGCTGGACTCGTCGAGCGACGGTCGCAGCCGCTGGCGTGACATTTCGAGCAAGCCAAAGCGCGACAGCCGGCCGATCTGAATACGTGCGCGATCCGTATGCACTGCATCGCGCAGCCGATCTTCCACCTCGCGCTGGTTTTTCTGCGACTCCATGTCGATGAAATCGATGACGATCAGTCCGCCCAGATCGCGGATACGCAGCTGGCGTGCGATCTCGTCGGCCGCTTCCAGGTTGGTATTGAGCGCTGTCGCCTCGATGTCGGCGCCGCGCGTGGCACGCGCCGAGTTGATGTCGATCGAGACGAGCGCCTCGGTATAGTCGATGACGATCGAACCGCCGGAGGGCAATTGCACCTTGTGGGCGTAGGCCGACTCGATCTGGCTCTCGATCTGGTAGCGATTGAAGAGTGCGATGTCGTCGGTGTATTTCTTGAGACGACGCTGGGCCTCGGGTGGCATGAAGCGTGTCATGTACTCCTGAGCCGTTGCGTACGCCGCATCGTCGTCGACCAGGATTTCGCCGATGTCGTCGCTGAGATAGTCGCGCAACGCGCGGGTGACAGCATCGCTCTCGCGGTAAACGAGGTAGGGAGCAGGCCGATCTTTGGTTGCCGCATCCACTTCGTCCCACTGGGCCTTGAGGTTGTCGAGGTCCCACTGCAGCTCGGCCGGCTGGCGACCGACGCCAGCCGTGCGAATGATGGCACCCATGCCCTCGGGGATCACGAGTTCATCCATCGCCTGACGCGCGAGATCGCGCTCTTCGCCTTCGATGCGGCGCGACACGCCGCCGGCGCGCGGGTTGTTCGGCATCAAGACCAAAAACCGACCGGCGAGTGAAATAAAAGTGGTAAGGGCGGCGCCTTTGTTGCCGCGCTCCTCTTTCTCGACCTGCACGATGACCTCCTGGCCCTCCGAGACGAGATCGCGAATGTTGCTGCTGCGGCCACCGCCTTGCGCCGCTGGCTTGAAGTAATCCTTGGAGATCTCTTTCAGCGGCAGGAAGCCATGGCGCTCCGCGCCATAGTCGACGAAGCACGCCTCGAGCGATTGCTCGACACGCGAGATGCGGCCCTTGTAGATGTTGGCCTTTTTCTGTTCGCGCGACGGGATGTCGATGCTGAGGTCGTATAGCTTCTGGCCATCGACCATGGCAACGCGCAACTCTTCTTGCTGAGTTGCATTGACGAGCATTCTTTTCATGTGACCCTAACTGACAGTAAGGGTCGACGGATGCACCGGTCTCGGCGTGCGACCCCGTCGGCTGTAAGCCGATGAGGTTGCGGAGCCGGGCCAGCAGCGGGAGCCGGCGTCAATTAAGTTGGCACTCGTTATGTATTACGCTCAACCGCGTGCGCGGCTGAGATGCCGAAATCCTAATGAACGACTTCACCTGTGGCGCGCCAGTCACTCGAGCGGTCACGCTCGTCAGCCCCTGTCGCAGCAAAAATCCGGTCGACCAGACGATGGCCTCGTAGGCGAGGACCAACTAACATGCTGCGCCTTCGATCCGTCTTAGGTGGTTGCGGCCGGCCGCGCAGCGTTTTTTTGTCGGGCCCCCTCGGCGCACGGCGCGGCTGGGGACGACCTGTGCATCATA
>Ga0116152_10004194_pt1 | contig 11422 bp, 11 predicted proteins | sample AD_UKC119_MetaG_FD_89894 | JGI IMG/M metagenome (GOLD analysis project Ga0116152, IMG submission 89894) | Active sludge microbial communities of municipal wastewater-treating anaerobic digesters from Hong Kong - AD_UKC119_MetaG | ecosystem: Engineered > Bioreactor > Anaerobic > Digestate...
ACACTATGTTATTGTATGCCTCTGCATCTACAGAAGATTCACCACCATCCACTAGTAAATCTGTTCTTAAGGTAGTTACCAAACCGTACCAGTTGTATCTCATCTTATTTTTTTGGTTAAAATTACTTATTTTTGTTTTAATAATAAAAAGTATTAATCTGTAATATATAAAGTTCTTTTTTTACAGTAGTATAACATGTTATAAATCAATAGTTCCGTAATAGAACTTTATTGGGTTGTCGGTTATTTGTCCGTTTTCATCCTATCCTGAAAAACCCTAGGCTTGTTTATTTTAAGCCTTTTCAGTTCTTTGTTTACTTTGGTCTTTTTGTCCTCTAGCTTTTTCATTTTAAAACAAAGTTTCTCCTGCTAATATTTCCTAATACTGATATTAATTTTATAAAAAGTTAATTATTTAAAATTTTTTAAAATTCCGTTATGTAACACCCATTCCCCAACTGCATCATATCCAGAAGAAGTTAAATGAACAGAATCGTTAAAAAGAGTTGTGTTAAGATATTGTCCTCTATCTCCACCTAATTGTGGATGTATCGTTAAATCTACTAAAACATCCCAACTTGGATTTACAGCATTTCTTTCTAATTCTCTGTAAGCTTCTTGTATATCAAAAAGTGTATCGTTCCAAGTAGGTTGATTATAAGTGTCATCTAATTTTAATCTCGGGTAATAGCCTAAAATTAAAATTCCAATGTTAAAGCCTGCTGTTTTTCTTTCAGAAAAATATGTTTCAAAATCATCAAAATTTTGTTGAGCAGTTCTACCATCATTTAAAATAGCATTAACATCCTCCCATGCGACTATGATATTTGTTTTAGCATTATCTACCAAAGGGTCTATTTGTGTTGATGCATCAGCAAGCATATCAATAGTTGACTGTCCAGAAACTCCAAAAGAATTAAATGTTAATGTATTGCATAGTATTTGTAATTTATTTTTTATATAAATAGGATAATTTTGAGTATTTGTTGCGCCTGAACCTTTAGTTAAAGAATCTCCATCAAAAACGATATTAATATCTGCTGTACTTAATCCTATCCTATTATCTATAGGTGCTGATATTTTTATTTTGTTAAATAATTTCATTATACTATAACTTTTTGTATTTCAGAAATTACAAATTCATTTGCACTTCCAGCAGGATACGAAGGAATTGAACCGTTTTCATCCCCATACCATATTTGACAAAATGCTCCATCTGGAACAGTAAACTCTGATATAAAATCACCATCAATATCAGATGTTAATCTACATTTATTGTTTTGGTCAATAGAAACTGTAAACTTTGCTGTAACATCTGTTAAAGTTCCAATAAACTCTGTTGTAGTACCATTCCAAACTCTTAATTCTCCTGCTCTTATTGTGAAGCCGCTATAAGTATTGACCGCATAGTTTGAATTTACAGCATTTACAAAAGCAACAAACAATCTAATAGTTGTAGATGGTGGAGTTGGTGTACCTCTAAACGATATGCCTTCTCCTTTAGAAAATGTTTGACTTGTTATTGCATAGTTATCTGGAAAAAGTGCAGATGTTCCAGACAACACGTGTTCGTCATTGGTTACAGAAACAAATGCAGTACCTGTTTCACTCCAAGTTAATTCATTTGAAGTAGTAGTATTTTCAATATTATTAAAATAAACGAGTATCCTAGAATTGGATAAATACAACAATTGAATATAATTTACTTGATTTGGTTTATAGCTGCCCTGCACAACAATAGAGCCTTGTGGCAATTGAATAGCATCTGCTCTGTGAATTAAAAACACAGGACACATAAATTTTGCACCTGTAAAATCATAAGTAAACGCTCCCTCTATTAACGCTATGTTTCCATAAGTTCTTGAAGTATCAAATTTAATTATTGTTCCAGATGTGTCTATTGAAAAATCATAATCAACTGCACCGCTACCTCCCGATGCCGTACTAAAACCCGTGTTCTCCCTATAGAAGATATCCCATTCGGATTCGGTATAGGCCACTCCGCTTTCCTTCAGTATATCTCCTATACTCAAGGATTTACCTTCAGTAAAGTCCTTTATGCCCTCTATGGTATACTGTCCCTTATTCTTGTTGGACTTGTCTACCATCACGTTCTTGGCATGGCCGTAGAAATACTCGTCCTTTGTTGTATCGACTACTACTATGTAGTTTTCATCCCTATATATCTTGTACATATTATTTTATTTTGAATCCAAGTTTTATGTTTACGTTGACATTGACTGGTTCATAGAAACTGTCATATGTAGCACTTGTCCCTATGATTACCTTGTCCTTTATAGTGTAGTCCACTCCTACCCCGTACTGAGTCCATCCGTTCAGGTTTACCTGCCCGTAAAGGAACAGGCTGCTGTTCTTCTTGTCAAGCTGTTTCTCACATAGGTTTACCTGTGATGAAAGGTTCTTTATTTCGGCATTCTTTTTAAAGAGAAGGCTGTCCTTTGTTGATGATTGCTCTTTTATAAGGTCTATTGTCTCTTCTAGGGATTTGTTTTCCTGCTTCAAGAATTCTGTCTGCTGTTTTAGCAATGGATACTCCTCTATTTTTGTTACAAGCTTTCTCTTGTCCTCTTCCGTTTTTGTGTTTTCTTTTATGATACTATCTATACTGGACAGTGGTAGTTCCTTTACTTTTTTCGGTATCTTGGTTATTTCTTTTTCAACCGAATCCACTTTTTTCTTAAGTGTTATGTTCTCGATTTCCTTTATGCCTATTTTTTTCTGTAAACTGTCTATCCTTAAGGAGTCCTTCAGCGCATCCTTTCTTATGCTGTCAAGTTCTTTTTTAAGTCTTTGTTTTTCTTTTTTATATTCGGCATTTCTTCTGTCCTCGGAACATTGATTTATTACAAAGAACGCTACGACTGCTACTGCTATGGCTATAAATATCTGTTTGGTTTTCATTGTTTTTTAGATATTTACATATTTGTACTTCTTGCCTTCTATCGTTTCCTCAAAATAATCTCCGTTATCAATCTTTACCTTAAGCTGTTTCCAATTGTAACCGAACGTTTTCTGGAAGTGCGGTAAGTCCCACTTCTTTCCATTGCTGATGAATCCGTTCTGGTACCCTAATCCTACAAGGTGCTTAGTAATCTCTAACCAATCGGATATACCATCCTTGTCCCCATCATATTTCGTATCCCAAGAAGCCGTTTCAAACGTTCCGTTACCGTCCTTATCATACAACATTACTATATCAAAAGCCAAGCCATAATTATGGAAACTCTGTCCAGCTTTTGCATTGGTCACCTTTTTACCTACCTTTGTCCTTCCCTGAGCATACAGTTCATCCTGCTCTTCAAAAGTCCTTGTGGTGTAGGAAAAACGGAGTCTAGTTCCTTTTCCAAGTAGGTTATTGTTAATGTATAGATAGGCCTGTTTCACTTCTTCCCTTATCTTTGGATGGAGCGTGGCTATCCTTTTCATTGTTATTTCATCCTGTGCCATTACTGTTCTATATTTTCTATTGGAGGTTCTTCGTCATTGTCCTTTGAATTGAACATGTTCTTGAGCTTTTTCAGTATACCTTCATTTACCACATGTATTATACTATCCAGCATAACGAACATCTTTCCTTTCTTCCCGAATCTAGCTTCCTCGTTCTCCCCTATGGACTGCAGTTCTATAAGAAATGCATAAAAGAAAAGGATGACCTTGATATAAACAATAAAGCCCGAAGCAATTTCGGGTAAATCTATCTTTATGGCTTCCTTTTCAAAAGTGAAAAGTGCACCTATAACTACTGTGAATATGAATATTTTTTCAATAACTCTCCAACCCTTTGCACTTTCGAACTTGAAATTGGCTCCCAAGTCCTTTTTCCTTTTTGTATCAGCCTTTATACCAGTATATATATCTATTACATTTATTATGAAAAGAAATAACCACATACCGAGACTAAGTCCAAAAAGATTTTTTTCTGTAAGTTCGTACAGTAAATGGTATATGGTGGCCATCACAAGGCCTATGCCAGTAGATGTTGTATAAAGGTCTATGTGACCAAAGAATTTTTGGAAAACATTGTACATTGTTGGACAGGGATAAAAAAATTATAGTAATAAAAAAAGGGAGGGATTTTAACTCCTCCCTTTATTTGCCGATGTTACTCAGCAGATATCTGTACCGTAGGCAATCCTGCCGCCACTGCCACTTGGTTGACGTAGTCTTCCAAGGCACTGTGGCTTCCGAAAGGAGCCCAAACCACATAACTTGTTCCCATGTCCGAACTTCTTCCAGCTCCCTGTGAACGTTTGTTGTCCAATATCTCTATCTGATAGGATACATATTGTTCCCTGAACTTAAGAACCGATTCTTCTCCTAACACTCCTTTTGCGAAAAGGTTTCCTTTGTGTCTCTTCTCACCGTCGAAATAGTATCTTGATGCTTCCTCTACTCCCATAAGGTGTGCCCCAAGGTTGTCCCTGTCCTGAGCTCTCGATACCCTCTTGACATTGAAGATGTCATTGAAGTTAGGTTCAAAAGAGTTTGCAGTACTTACAAGGTATCCTCCTGCTACTTCTATTCTTGTAGAAGTTTCGTAGAAAGGAAGTGCATCTCTTGTTGCCTCTGTAGGTTCGAAGATGAAAGGTTTACCCAATAGTTTTATACCCATCTTTGCGTTTTCGTCTGGAGTTGCCTCTACTTTTTCCCACTCTGTGAAGTTGAAAGCTGCAGGTGCCTCTGAAGTAAAATCGTCCAAGAACATATCGTCACATTCACTGCATACCACATTGGTAACTACCTGAGTTGAATACACTCTTTGGCATCCTCCAGCAGTAGATGTTACTGCATAGTCTATGGCTGCTGCAGTTCCTGCCAAGTTTCCTGACACGTTGGTTACGGCTACATCCGTTGGGAAACCAGTGGCACTGTCAGTGATGATTATGGAAGCGGTTCCTGCAGTTACTACGGCTCCAGTGGCTGCCAATATAGCTGCTGCATGTGAAGTTACAAAATCACCTGCCGTGTCATCTAAGTCATCTCCGAAAGTAGCTAGATAGTTTACCCCAGCAATTGTTACGTTGGCAGTTCCAGATGTACCAGTGAACGTAACTGTCTGTGAAGCACTTCCTGAAGCAGCTCCTTCCTCTATTGCAAGAAGCGGATATGCTGCCTGTAAAGCTGCCAACATACTTCCGTCACAAGCGTCGTCCTTAAGTTGGATTTTATATGTTTCAACAGTTGCATAACATGTTTCACCATCTACCCAAGCAGTTGTTGTTTCTGTATCGTCGTAACAAACCTCTCTTACGGTTCCAAGCTTGGTAATAGTGGCCGTTGACTGTGCCCCAGCAGTACCTACGTAGGTAGCTATCTCTGCAGAGGTAAGCTCATCATCTACTATTACCGTATAGGTTCCTACTCCACCTACCTGTCCTTTTTTGACAACGGAACTGGTAACGAAACCAGGTAGATTGTCAACGGTAGTGGTCAAATCGGCTCCATCGTCCTCGATAGTAACCACATAGATTACACCATCCTGTGCTACTTCATCATAACCTGCGGCACAATCCTCACAGTCCTTAAGGTACTGAGGTACCACCTGTGAGAAATCCGATAATGAGTCTGAAGCTGGATGTAATATAGTGTATACTGATGTAAGTCCGTCTCTTGAAGTTCTTTTTACTGCGTATGAAGGATACTGCGCCTGTACTTCTGCAAGTGCATTCGAATCACCTTCGTCCGTAAGGGTAAGCGTACTGAATACCCAAGCATCTCCTTGAAGTGCTGGATTTGAACTATCTATAGGTAATATCTCGATAAAATCGTTTATGGATACTCCTTGAGGCATCTTGTACTCTTTCAATGTGTCCACCATTCTAAGGACTGCCTCTTGGTTGGTCTCTCCTTTTTCCCTGCCGAAATTAATCTTGATTACATGGTTGCAGTTTCCAGTTACGAAACCTACATGCTTTCCAGACAATGTTATGTCCATTACGGTTGTCTGTCCTTCTTCCAAAGAGATTGCAGTATCGTCATTGATACCATCATAACCGATTATCAATTCATCGAAGGTCTGTTTCGTATACTTAGGGAAATTGGATTTAACGCTTACTACATCCCCAATTTTGAACGTCTCCGAAGCGTATGGCTTGGAGTTGAGTGCAGTTGTAACGTTAGGGACTTTATGTTTACCTAAACGCATTTCAAATACGGTACTCTTAGGTAACCCAGCAAAGTTGCTGACTACCTCTGCACCGTTGGCTGTGGCCGTACCGCTCTTTACTATAGTGAATTGGCCTTTTGCCAAATTTTTTGAACCACCTGATGTACGGACATTTCCGTTAAGTGTGAATAGGTGGCGTGAAAATGATGAATGAATTCCAGGCATTTTTCTGTTGTTTTTCGTTAATTATTATTCTATGTTATTATTTCTGTGTTCTGGCTTGTTGTAGCTGGAACCTTGGATTGTTCTCGTTCATGTCCGATTCTCCAGCACATATCGATAATATTCTGTCAAGTGACTTATTATCCCATTCTATCTGAATATTCTCGTTGAACTGTGATTCTGGATTGTCTGGGTCTATAAGCTGAATCTGGTTAGGGTACCTATAGTAGGTCATAAGAATGTAATCAACCTTGAAGTCCTTTCCGTTGTACACGGACAGTTTATTGGAATTTACCCTGTAGGGTGCTTCTCTCCATTTAAAGGAAGGTTTGTTGTACTCATCGAAAAGAATTTCTTCTGAATTTTCACTGTTGAGTTCGTACTTGTACTCAAGTTCCACTTCCTTACATTTTCCCTTAGATGCGAAAATCCTTATACTTGATAGGTCAAAGTATTTTTCTGGTAGGCTGAAATCCTGTCTGTCGTAACTTACCGTACTGGTAGAAATTTTTTTGTCTGGAACCAAGAACTTCTCAACATATCTTACATCGTCTGATTTTCTGTTCTGAAGGTGAATCTCTTGGAACTTGTTCTGTGACTCATTGAACATTAGGACGAAACGCCCCCTATCGGTAGTAATGTCATCGTTCTTGATGTTCTTCTCTACTTTAGCCTTGTATCTTATGTAAGCCTGTTCAACTGTAGCCACTTAACGTTTATATTATTGCGGAATAGCTTTTATCGACTGCGTCCTTAAGCTCCTTTTCGTTGTTCAATTTTTCGGCAGCCTCCTTTAGGTTGTTGCCCAATAGAAGCCCATCTATGAAATATTGTCTTTTTCTGTACTCTATCTTTCTCTTCTGTAAAAGTTTGTTGAGCACTTCGAAATTCTCCATTATCTCTTTCTTGGCTGGGTCTTGTAACATTCTGTACGCATCCAAGAACCTCCTTGAATTGTCATATCCTTTTGTACTGTTGTCCAAGAACTTAAGTACTGCTTTCTTAATGGTATCCTTGTCTGCTCCCCTAACGTTGGAAACATTAATCCATTCAAGGATTGTATAGATTGATTCTTCTTTGTTTGGTTTGAAGGAATCCAAAAGTGCCTTTAGGGTTCCCATTGCCTCGAACTTGGTATCCTGTTTTTTGTCCTCCAAGCTCTGTACCTCTTTTTTGTTGGTAATGTTGTACTTTGCTTTCTTTAAGTAGTAGTCCGTTTCCTTTACCTCACATACCACACCATCCTTTATGGCGAAGAAGAGTTCCAATAGTTCCTTTTCGTTGTTGGTATCAAATGACTTACCAGTATGTACCTCGAAAGTGTATGTACCCCAGAAATCGTCGTTCGTGGCCGAAAGGTCTTTTCGGAATCTTTTTTCGTAAGGTCTTTGTATATTGTTGACGAAAGACCTGACCCTTACTTCTTTTTCGGAAGTAGGTATCTGTCTGTTGGACTCATGTAGGGTTTCGAACCCTGTATCCCACATTCCAAGGTTTTCGTCAAAAACTGGTGAATGAACTTCCGCTATTCCTTTCATCAGCAGTTTAGAAGTATTGAACTGCTGGAATCCCGAAGGAGCGTCTAAATCTAGTTTTGGAGTTACCTCTAGTACATCGCCTATTCTGAACTCCGTATTCATTACCTTAATGGTAACGTCTTTGGATGCTGTTGGCATTTTTCTTTAATAGTTTTGGTTTTGGTTTCTTTTCTTGGTGTAATTTTGCCCCCTGTATTTCAAGGGGGCTGATTACTTTTATTTGTAGCCCTTACGAGCTGACTTTTTCAATTCAATAACTACATATTTTGAAGGGTCTTTCATCCACATAGCTCCGAACCCGTAGATAAAGAACGAACTGTGCATTGTCTTGGCCGATGCAACGATGTCGCTGGCTCTTGTCATGTCATACCTACCATTTTCACGTCCCCAATAGATTTTGTTTCCTTTAGGGGTTACCATGTAGATATTTGCAGTGTCATTGTTACCTACCCTTGAAGTACCTTTTGGCATGTCTTGGTTGTTGCTGTACTGTTGGTCTGCAGCATCCCAGATAATCATGCTATAGGTAGTGTAGTCCGTACCGTTAGGGTTCATTCCAGATAGGTTCTTATCCGTAACGTTGGTGTAGTTAAGGGAGTGGTCTTCTTCTATTTCCACCATTCCGATACCAGGTAACAAGACCTCTGTGAATCTAACTGGTTTCAATTTAAGGTTAAACAAGTCTCCAGATACTGGATTCTCTGGTAAAAGTCTATCCGAACCTAATAGAGTGGCAAGGTTGCTCAACTGTTCGTTTACTTCATCTTTGAATATCTCAAGTACGTTGTTGAACGCTTCGGAACCACATTTAAACTTGATTCTCGAAGAAACAGTTTCCTTATAAGGATTTGCCTTGAACACATAGTCACGGGCTTTCTTGATGTGCTCTCTTGTAATTCCGCCTCTTTTTCCATAAGTAATCTTGTAGCCTCTCTGGAACTGGTGCCAAAGTCCTTCGTTGTAACGGACTGTACCTTTCTGTGTCTTCACCGTAGAACCTCTCTGGAACATAAGCTTTACCGACATGGTTCTGTTGAACTTGTTGATGGTAAGCATTTCCAATATGGTTCCTACCGTATATTTATGGTTGGCATTCGGAGAGTTGTCCTTCATAAGAACTAGTTCCTGTCCTTTGCTGTAGAACGACTCAAGTTCCTTTATGAACTCCAGTGAACTTGCAGTACCTTCACTAAGGTTAACGGAGTCCGCTTTTCCAGAGAAGAAGGTCTCATACCCCATTGGGCTACCAAGTTCGAATTCCGATGTCATGTAGGTAGTCGGAGAAGGCATGTGCACAAGACCAAGTCTTTCACCCCATTCTGCGATACCATGTCCAGTTTCAAAATATTCTATCTCTTTCTGTAACAGTTCCGATGGATAGGCCTTTTCTGGGTCGTTGGTGTTAAGGATAACCGTATGTTCAAATCCATATCCCAAATCGACTACTGGTTCTACGTCAGATACGATAAGTTCGTCACCATCTAGACCGTCACATGTAAGTGTGGTTCCAGCTCCAAGTTCACGGTTAAGTGCAATCTTGAAGGTAGTTCCATCTACACCTATATAAGAACCCTGTGATGAATAATCATCAATTGTCTTAAGTCTATTATCCGTTTCTACTGGATAGTCGTAGGTAAACTTACCGTCCCAACCATTTACTTCCAGTACGGCATCGTGTGCCAACACGTCTTGGAATAATGGCATTTTTTGCATTTCCTGTTGTCCGAACCAAGATTGTAACCTAAGATGGTTCTTTAAAGGGTCGTCTTGGAACCAAGTGTAAAGGGTAGATGCATCCTGCCATCCCTGTTGGTTTACCAAAGCAGTTGTTGTAAGTGGCTGTACGTTTATAAGCGCATTTCCGTTTCTTACAAGTGTGTCGTTTGTGTAAAAACTCATAGTCGTGTCCTAAAATTTATTGTTGCTGTTGTTGTTGGAAAAGGGCTTCCAAGCCTCCTTTCTGTTGTTTTATCACTGGGTCTGCACCTTTTGATTCACGTTTCTTCAGTGAGTACACTTTCTGAACGGTATCAAGGTTGGTCTTATTCTTTATCTTTATTCCAGTATATTTGTTATATGCTTCCCTGTCAGTAAGAAGGAAAGCTACCTGAGCGAACAGTTCTGGATTGTTCTTCGCCTCGAAAAACGCCTTGTCCACATCCGATAGCCCGTTGTCGTCGTTCTTTGTGGATGAATCCAGAAGGCTTTTTCTTATGTTGTCCTCTATATCGTATGTCTTGAACATATCGGACATTGTCTTTCTGAATTCTTTCTGTTTTTCCTTCTGGGCGGTAAGCTCTTCAAGTTGCCTTTGTGATTCTTTCTCGACGTAGGCATCAAAACTGTCGTTGATTTCCTTTATAACCTTTTCGGCCTCTTTGTCCAGATTCAGTTCTTTCTTGAGCTTGTTAATCTTGAAATCTATTACATCCTGTTCATTGCCTAGATGTGCCAATTTCTGTCTTACAAGTCCTTCCTGAACCCTTTCGTCTTCCAGATTGTAATCCTTAAGAGGATGGACTATCTGTGCCTCAGCCTGAATAAGTTGGGTTATATCCCCTCCCTTTCTCTTGAGCTCCAACATTTTTTTTGTGGTCTCATCAAAGTTTTCTATATTGACGTACTTTGATTTGAAATCCTCCTCCTTCATTTCTTTCTGAAGGCTTTTCAGTTGGAGAAAAGTTTCTTTATCAACATTCTTAAGCTCGGCAATCGGTATTTCTACCTCCTCACCTTCTTTTTCCATTTTTATAAGTACGTCTTCCCAATCTCCTTCTTCTAGGAAATTCTGGATGATATCGTCATAGTATAAAGAACTTTGCTGTAAGGGTTGTTCTAAAGGCGGAGTCTGTACAGGTGGTTTATTTTCCAACTCTACCTGTTCTTTCAAAGGTTCTTCTATTTCCTTACCTTTGCCTTCAATATTTTCTTGCTGGTCTGGTTTCTTGAAAAAGGCATCTAGGCCTTCTCCCCTTATTATACCAGATGGGTTTTCTTGGTCTTTTTCCATCTTTTCTGTTTGCAAATTTATGTTAAGTATTTATATTTTCAAAAACCGTAAAATCTGTTACATATTGATTAAAATATTTTAAATCAATGAAAAATTTTTTTATATTAGTTCTTGTTTATTATATTACCTTCTCTTTTTATTTCCAATTCTTTGTTCTTCAGTCTTAGCTTTTCAGATTCTTGGGCTAGTTTCATCAAGGCTATCTTTTTTGATTCTGCATCTGTAGATATCCTTCTTTTCTGCTCTGATTCTTTTATATTGAGTTCCCTATCTCTTGATGCTTGGGCTTGCTCTTCTCTCTCAGCATTGTTTATCTGCTCAAAACTCTCCATATTTGCATCCTTATCTGCAGCACGTCCAAGTGCATTTATACGTTCTTCGGAAAGCTTGTACTGACCTTTTATATGCTCTATCTCCTTCTCCCTTTCATGTTTCAGGTCATCGGCTGCCTTGTTGGCATCAATCTGTTGTTGCTGTAGGTCTCTCTGGAACTGTCTGTCTTCCTCTACCTTGGCTTTTTTCTTA
>Ga0116152_10004196_pt1 | contig 11420 bp, 9 predicted proteins | sample AD_UKC119_MetaG_FD_89894 | JGI IMG/M metagenome (GOLD analysis project Ga0116152, IMG submission 89894) | Active sludge microbial communities of municipal wastewater-treating anaerobic digesters from Hong Kong - AD_UKC119_MetaG | ecosystem: Engineered > Bioreactor > Anaerobic > Digestate...
TATCAGTGGTTTTCAGGTTTATCAATTCGCTCCTCCGTAACCCGGCAGAATAAATCAAGGCCAAAATACACTGATGCTTTATGTTATTACAGTTACTTAGTATTTTCCCGATCTCCTCTTTACTCAAAACAACCGGTAACAGCTTCTCTCTCCGCGGTCGCTCCATATCATAATACGCTTTCGTCTGCCCCAGTACTTTCTCATAGTAAAATTTTATCGCATTAATCCGCTGGTTCTGCTGACTTGTAGAAATATGATTATTCTTCACCAAATCCAGTATATAAGCATTTATTTCATCCCGAGTTATCTCGTTCAGCGCCCGATCTTTAAAGTACCGCATAAAATCGGCAAAGTAAGCGGTGTAGGTCTTCTTCGTCTGTGCACTGTATTGCTTCCGTATCAGGGTATTGGTATACGCTTCAGGGAGTTGCACCGGCTCTTTGGCAGGAATTACTCTGGAAAGTGGTATGGGCACTGGATTTGGCGAATTTTTCAGATCGGTATAGTCGATAAAGGCTATGGGTGACAAAGCGGAATAAAACTGATGTAGGTCAAATTCACTCCGCTTAAAATACCATTGGGCCTGGCTCTTACTATACCGTGCTCCCGGTAACTTACTGATTGCCTTTGCTATAACTTCATCAGTAGAGTGTTTGCACCATACCAATTCAGTGCTCTTGTACATCGCACAATTTAATATGATTCTTCTCGCCGGCAATGTATTGAGGTTTTAGGGAGTTAAAAGTAGAAAATATATTAAAGATTTGCAAGTGGCTACTGCTCAAAAATATTTTGGCGTAAAATGCACAACGGGCTATTAGCAAATAGGGTTCAGCTCCCGTATCCATGTTTTACGCATTCCGTCCGTATCGTAGCGTAATAGATTTCCGGCATAGTCAAACATAACTTCTTGTGTTACTCTTTCAGGCCTTTTCGGCTGCATTCTGCCGTAACGCATCGTTCCGCGTCGTTAATGGTTAACAAATCCGTACCTTTCCAGTGTGCGTACTTGGGGTACTATGCCTTCGGCTAACTTCTTAGCAAACCCTCTCCGCGAAGATTTCCCGGGGTAAATTATTGTTCCTTCCGTATCACATGATGGATTTACTCCCTTTGGTTCTGCATGGGTAACAGGCATTATTATTCCATTCCCATTTACCCCATGATCAAGCCTGAAGGCCATTTTCTGTGCATTATAGCCATCTTTTGCCTTAGGCATCCTTCAGATTTGCAGTCGCCCACAACCCCCATGGCCTTAACGACAGGGTTACGGTCATTCGGTACTTTTGGGACTTGCACCCATTACACACCCCCTGTACGGCAAACTCGAGACGAAATTGAATTCGTCCGTTGCTGAGGGTGCAATAATTATTAAATAATGGATATTTTTTAAAATAATCCTCCCTGCTGATAGATATCCATCTGCACTTCAGAGAACTTATCAGCTACCATTTCTCTTTGGTTGGAGAGGTTGATAATTTTCCCGGTTTCAAAATTCACACGGATAGTATGTCCCTCTTCCAATCCTATTTCCTCCATCGACTGATAAGTCATGATAGGCATTGCGGCATTAATGGCATTGCGTTCATAGATAGCGCCGAACGATTCGGCAAGGATCAACTGAATACCGAGAGCCATAAAACAATCGACTGCCTGTTGGCGTGACGACCCGCTGCCGAAGTTTTTCTGAACGACAACGATATCACCGGGTTTGGCTTTTTTTGCGAAATCCTCATAGCCCTTCAGGTTATCAAAGGTGCAGGGTCCCATTTCGTCTCTATTGGTAATTGTCAGATAACGGTTATGAAAAATCATATCGGTATCAATATTATCCTCCCGGATAAACCACACGCGGCCCTCCACTTCTATTGGGCGATCGACCTGCTGTTTTTCTTTTTTTTCTGCCGCATTAATTTTTGGCGGATGGAGTGCAAAATCCCAGTTCATAGGTTCATTGGGGATGTGGTCAGGGGTTGTAATAAAACCAGCCACTGCAGAAGCGGCAACGACATCAGGTGAGGCAAGATATACCTCCCCTTTCCCCTGTTTTCCGGGGAAGTTACGGTTTCCGGTGGAGACGGTTACCTCACCCGGGCCATTTTGTCCCACCTGACCGGCGGCACAGCCGGCACATCCGGGGTTGGAAACCAACGCACCCGCTGCCTTAAAAATTGAGATAAATCCTTTTTCGAGGCATTCAGCCCAGACTTCTTCGGTGGAAGGAACAATTTTCAACATCACTCCGGGGGCCACCTTTCGGCCTTTGAGAATAGCGGCAGCGGCGGCCATATCTTCCATACGACCATTGGTGCAGCTTCCGATAAAACCAGAATCGATTTTAATTTTTAAGGGGATCAGGTTTCCCAGGTCGGCCGTATCGTGGGGTTTTCCGGGTCGTGATACGCGGGGAGTAAACGTGCTGAGATCAATATCATATTCTTTTTCATAGAGGGCATCGGGATCGGCCATCACCTTTTCCAGTTGTCGGCCGGCACGGCTGCTGCTATAGGCCAAAATCTCGTCATTCGGGGTGAAGAAAATAATAATACAGCCCATTTCCGTTGCCATTGAAGCAATGGTAATGCGTTCATCGAGGGTAAATTTATCCACCGCTTCGCCATAAATTTCCACTGCATAGCCCAGTAATGTATTCGCACCAAATATATTCAACAGATTAAGGACGATATCTTTTGCCGTTATTGCATCAGGGCGTTTACCGTTCAGGTTTATTTTAACACTGGGAGGGACCTTAAACCACACCTTTCCTTTGGCCCATGCGGCGGCAATATCCTGATCGCCCATTCCCTGGCCAAAAGCGCCAACAGCGCCAAGAATATTCGCATGCGAATCGGTGGTAACTGCGGTATTTCCGGAATAGGAAAGACCTGCATGGATGAGGGTATGGGTACCAATTCCATTATTTATGTCGTAAACTGCAATTCCGTTTTCACGGGCGTAGATGCGGCAAATCTGCTGATTAACCGCATATTTTTGGTCAGAGCCCGTAGGATTACAATCGAAAGTAAAAAATGTTTTCGAGGGATCGGCGACAGAAAGGTTATTATCGCGCAGATTTTTTACCACGTTAGCGCCGCCAAAATCGCGAGCAGCGCGTACATCAATTTCAATATCAATAATTTCACCCGGCTTAACCAGGTTTTGTTTTGAATGATTCGCCAGAATTTTTTCAATCAGATTCATCAGAAATAGTATTAAATTAAACGATTAACCGCTCTTTAAACGGAAGAAAAGTCATAAAATCGGCATGGTGAACCACATAGGCTTCGGTAGTTCTTTTGACAAGGTTTCCCTCACCGGCATGTGTGGCTATGATGTGGCATACTTCCGGAGGCAGTCCGCACTCTTCCGCAAGGGAAACACCGGAGAAAGGGTGGCGGAGATATTTTCCATAATTTCCCTGAACGGCTTTTCCCTCTTTATCCAGCTCATATTCAAGAAGTTTCCCCACATCGGCAAGAATAGCACCGGAGAGCAGCACATCCATATTCAGGGGCAATTCGCCATGATAGAATTCGAGGATTTTCAACCCGGCATCGCGGGCAATATGCACTACAGAGCGCTTATGATCCATAAAAGTAACTTTCAGATCAGGGCCGCAAAGCAAAGTAAAAGGGATACGGTTCAGATCATCGGGAGTAAGCACCGAACGTTCAAGAGCAACTTGCCAGGTACGGGCTGTTTTCTCGCGTAATTCTTCGTCTTTAATCCAGGCCAGTTCCGGCCACAATTCATATACATTCATACGGACAGGAATTTTAATTTTTTTTGTCACTGATTACTAATAATCAACATCTTGTGTCGCTTTGGTTTACAGTAATAAAATCATTACCGATAATTTTTTTATTTCATCTTGAAGGGAACTTATTTCATGGCAATCGCTTCGATTTCCACTTTTACTCCGAGTGGAAGTTTCACCACGCCAAAAGCGGCGCGTGCAGGGGGTTCTGAAGGGAAATAGGTAGCATAAACCTCATTCATAGCTTTGAAGTTGTCCATATCATCCAACAGACAAGTACATTTTACAATCTGCGACAGGGTATACCCTGCTTCCCCGGCAATGGCTTTGATATTTTCCAATACCTGGGTGGTTTGTTCGGTAATGGTTTCAGGGATTTGACCTGTAGCAGGATGAACAGGAATCTGGCCTGAGATAAACAACATTCCGTTTTGCTGAACAGCCTGGCTGTAAGGGCCTACTGCTTTTGGTGCATTTTCAGTGTGGATTATACGTTTCATACAGATGTTATTGTGGGTTTAAAATTACCTTCAAATGTATAACTATTTCATGAGAAAAACACAACCGTGTGAATCCGCACCATTATATTAAAATAACACACTCCTCTTTTGCCTTTATCCTGCAATGAAAATAAAAACAGCCCATTTCAACAGACAATAATCCTTACATCCGCGCAAATGCGGTTGCATTGGCTGCTCTGGCATATTGTTTGCAAAGCAGGCGATATTCGTAACACTCCTACTGTTACGTGATCTATTTTACTACTGTAAATAGTTCTGTTTGGTTGTTGGAAAGAAGGCAGTTCCGCCCGGAGTTGCCTTCTTCGTTTTCAGAACTCCGCCAGCAGGGTAAGTCGAAAAAAAACGCACAAACACGCATCCATAAAAAGTATTTCTAACGAAATATACAGGGAAATACAGGCCATAAAAAAATTCACAATACGCATGAAATTCTAATAATCACGGAAGTCTTTCTTTTTGGTAAGTTTCAGATCCTGAAGTAATTGCGACTTGGCATTCAGGGTAAAATTCCAGCCTTTTTGGGTTCCCAGAGGCGTCCAGTTGAAACGCATCTCCCAGCAATGCAAATCGCGGTAGATATTTAATTGTGTATAGGAAAGTTCAAAAGTTTGAAGGTCGTAGTTAGTATTAAATCCCAACTTCCATTTCGGGGTAATATTAATATCCCCCCGGAGGTTCATGGTATGTACATAATACGGTATCTCCGTAACTTCATAATCAGTATAGCGATAAGTATTTCCGAGGTTAAGATTATAAGAAAGGCTTAAATTCCAGCTATTATTCCAGTCGAGATACATTTCCGGATTTTCCAATACTTCCAGTTTTTCCTCCTCAGTACCATAGGGAGAAGCGGAAATATCGGGGGATGGATTTTTGGATTGTTTTGCCTTTCTGCTGCTATTTAATTTGGAAGAGCTGATGGAATAACTCATACTAAAACGGAGGGACATATTTTCCTTTCGGAACAGGCGTTTATTCACTGAATACTGGAAAGTATTGATCGAACGCCCCAAAGAATCGACATAATAAGGGTTAAAACGGGCCGAATAATTGATATTAATAAGGTTAAATAATTTTGTCCGACCCGAGAGCGAAAGGGGATCCCAGTTCAGGGAGTCGCGGGCAATATCATAGGAAGTTGAGAGCGAGAGATTATCGATAATTTTTACCTTTTTTGTACCTGTGAGGGTATCGTTTTTATCTCTGATTTTTATTTCCAGATTATTATCGATTTTAAAATTCACCCTACCCGACTCGCCCGTTGAAACTCCTCCGTAAACCGAAGAATAGCCCCCGGCATTGAAAACCGAATAGGTGACCATTTGATCTGCGTCCGGATTATAATACGTTTTATAATATCCATATTGTTCTTTTCCGAAATCGGGGCGGTAACTAAAGCTCACCGAAGGGGTAACTACATGCCGTATGGCCCGCAACGGACTTTTTTTAAAGGCGACCATACCATAAATTTTTGTAGAGATACTGGAAGACACGCTATAATCTCTGCCGCTGATAAAGCCCGGAATGGTATCAGTTTGTACGTACCCTACCAGGGTGTCGTTGCCATTAAATAGGGTATCGCTGTTCCAGCTTTGCTCCACATGCTGCAGATACCAACGGTCGGTATAACTTACCGAATTGGTCATATTCAGGTACTTTAAGATCCGTATGGGGCTTTGAGCCGAAACCGTATGACGCATTCCGTTATTAAACTGTTGTAGTAAAGTGCCGTTTTCATAATTCATCAGCAAAACCGAATCGATAGTATTTAAAGAATTTTCTGCCACCATATTATATTGTACAGAGATATCTTCATACCACCTTTTTTTTCCGATGGGATTTCTTCGTTTAAGCGGATAAAAACGATTCACGTTCAGCGTCATCGAGGGTAAGGTTACTTTTAGCGACCGGGTAGAAGTATTCTGAGTGAGCCCGGAATTGAGGGTCAGATTGGCCCGGTTTTGAAAAAGATTAGCCTGATACGAAACGCTGGAGCTATAGGTATTGGAGAGATAATCGCGGGTAGAAGAAGGGGTATATTTATTAAAGTTGTTACTTACAATGTTCACATTTGCAGAGAAAGTACTGTTAGGCCGGGCCTTGGGATCCTGCTGGTGGCTCCACCGGATACGAAAATCGGTAGATTCCTGGTAGGAGGGGGTATTGGGTTGCCCCACTTTATTCAGTGCATAACTAAAACTGAAATTTCCACTATAACGGTACCGCAATTTATAGCGTAACGAAGGTTTTATGGCCCATGAACCCCGTGTATAGATATCTCCTAACACTTTCAGGTCGAAATAATCATTTATATGCCAGTAATATCCTCCATTTTCAAGAAAATACCCCCGGTTAGCCTGCTCCCCGTAACGGGGAATAACAATTCCGGAAGTGGCGCCTTTGGTAAGTGGAAACAAACCAAAGGGCAACCCAATGGGCAGGGGGACGTCTTCAATCTCAATCCATGCCAGTCCGGTCACTACCTTATCATCGGGGATAACACGCGCCCGTTTATAATGCAAGGCAAAATGCGGATGATCGGCATTACAGGTGGTATACCAGCCTTCGCCCATGTTCGAAGTATTGTCGTCAAGCTTTTTTACCACATCGCCATGTAAAAAACCTTCCCCTTCCTGCGTTTTTACATCCTTAATAATCCCCTGTTCGGTTTTATAATTGTAATGCATTTCGTTGGCATTAAACGAGAGTTCACCCTCGGTAAATTCCGGTGTTCCGGTTACTTTTCCGGTTGAATCAGGAACGCCGCGGGCAAAGGCAATACTCTTCGCAAAATCAATCTGAACATAGTTAGCTTTCAAATGGGTGGTTTGATAATCGATTTCCGCGCCCTCATACATATATACCATTTGGGAACGAATATCAAAAATCAGCGAATCCACAGAACGACACTCCACAACATCTTCCAGACCAAACGCGTTCTTTTGTGGTGTGGCTTTGGCCTGCAACAAAGTATCAGCAGCGATGTGGAGGCTGTCGCGAAGAAGGGCATGATTACTTGTATCGGAAGGAGGGCGCAATGGAACGGCCTCCTGGCCTGAACCTTCAGCAGGTAACCCGAAAACAAGCAGCAATACCAAAGCTGTAAAATAAAAGCTGAATATTTTTTTAGGCGCAGTCAAAGTCGTAATGAAATGCTATTTTTGTATGTTTTATGTTTGAAATGCTGAATTCCGGCATCAAAACTAATTAAAAATTGTGTACTTAGGTGAAACGAAAAATTATACTTTTTGGTCTGTTATGGGGTATTCATTTTTTAGGCGCAGGGGCTGCTGTGGCTCAGGGGGAAAATGAAGATAACCGTTACTGTGTTAAAACGGTAGTAATCGATGCCGGCCATGGAGGGAAAGACCCCGGGGCGGTATCGGGTAATATCAGGGAAAAGGACATTGCGCTGCGCATTGCACTCAAAACGGGAGCATACATCGAAAAATACCTGCCGGATGTAAAAGTATGTTATACCCGAACCGATGACCGCTTTGTTGAGCTTCACAAAAGGGCAAAGATAGCCAATGAAGCACAAGCGGATCTTTTTATCTCAATTCACTGCAATGCCAACAAATCGTCGAAGCCATTTGGCACAGAGACGTATGTAATGGGTTTACACAAAAGCCAGGCAAATCTTGAGGTGGCAAAAAAAGAAAACGCAGCAATTTTGTTGGAAGAGGATTACGAATCGGAATATGAAGGCTACGATCCGAATTTACCTGAAAACACGATTATTTTCAGTCTTTTTCAAAATGCCTTTTTAAATCAAAGCCTGACGATGGCATCCTTGGTTGAAGATCAGTTCAGGGAACGGGTACACCGCCACGACCGGGGCGTGAAACAGGCCGGATTTCTGGTGTTATACCGAACCACCATGCCCGGGATTCTGGTGGAAACGGGATTTTTGACAAACCCATCGGAACGGGCCTTTCTGGCCGGAGAAGAGGGACAAACTTTCATTGCATCAGCCATTTACAGGGCGTTTAAAAACTACAAAGAAGTACAGGAAAAACTCAACAACAGGGTTTCCAATGCCGCAGATCTGCCCATAACAGACGCCCTGATTATTCCGGAAAAGAGCACTCCGGAGATCCTCTTTACGGTACAGTTTCTTTCATCAAAAACCGAAAAACCCCTTTACTCCAACGAATTTACCGGAATCCCGGATCTGGGAATGTATCAACATCAAGGGCTGTTTAAATATACTACAGGAGAATTTACTACCTTTGAGGAAGCATCGGAACACCGAAAAACAATTATTACCAAGGGATTCTCCGATGCCTTTATTGTGGCCTTCCACTTTGGGGATCGCATTTCCATTGAGGAAGCCAGAAAAATGACTGCAAACAAGAGCAAACCATGAGAAAAAAAAACACCATTCAAAGAAAAAAAATCCTTCTGGCCCTTTTCTTTCTTGCCGGAATTGCAGTGCTCTATTGGGGCGTAAGTTTTCTGCAGGGAGTAGATATTTTTAACCAACAAACGATTATTTACAGCATCTATCCGCGGGTCGACGGGTTGGAACAAGGAGCTCCCGTTGATGTTCATGGGTTAACAATCGGACAGGTAAAAGATATCCGGTTTGCCCACAATGATCCCAACCAGATTCTGGTTGAGATGATGCTAAAAACCGACCTGGTTATTCCCAATACCAGTATTGCAAAAATTTATAGCTCCGACCTGCTGGGATCAAAATCGATTGGGTTGCACCTTAGCGGCGACGGAGCACCCATTAAAAATTATGACACCCTCTGTCCGGCTATTGAAACTTCGCTAATGGAGGAGGTGAACAGACAGGTGGCTCCAATAAAAATCAAAGCCGAAAACCTGCTTGCTTCCCTCGACACCATGGTGATTGCCGTGCAGAGCATTTTTAACGACTCGGCCCGTGAAAACCTGGCCGCCAGTTTCCGGAATATCAAACAATCGATTGATTACCTGAAAAATACTTCCTATAACATCGATACAATGGTTATCGCCCAAAAAGACCGTTTGGCGCAAATTGTGGGGAATGTGGAATCCATTACACGAAATATCGATAACCATTCAGCAGAAATCGCCAATATCATCACTAATTTTTCATCTTTCAGCGATACGCTTGCAGGCGTTGAACTGACGGAGACCATCAAACGCACCGACACGGCCTTAAATCAGTTCTCTGCAATGATAGAAAAATTGGATGAAGGGGAAGGAACCGTAGGTCAATTGATGAAAAACGACACTCTATACTTCAATCTGGAACGTTCGGCCCATGAACTGAACAGTCTTCTATACGACATCAAGCAAAACCCGGGACGGTATGTCCGGGTTTCGGTATTTGGCAGAAAACCAGCACCGTACAAGTCGACAGAGAAAGAATAAGTAGCAGATTTATGGTTGTGGCATCTTTTGGCGCAAGGCATCAGCACCCATCGTATCCGGCTGCATTGCATCCAAGGAATGCCTAATACCTTCCGGGGCGATACGCCAGGAAAAAATACCGGCAGGATCAGCGGGTCGTTCCTGATCGAGCCACTGGAATCCTTTTAATACCCGTTCCGCTTCCGGAAATTTCTCCGGCGGGTACAATGGAGCATGTGGGTTTGAAAGGTAGGCAATACGTACTACTTTGTTGTCCTCAACCCAAATTTTCATATCGCCCGATTCCGCCTTATTGATTCCGGCCAATACATCCTCCTCATCACGCAGGTAATAAATTGTTTGCGCATTTCCAAAAACATCCACCCGGCGCAACGCATTATCAATAAACCAGGCATGCATTTCGCCGCCACTAATCTGATTAAAATTCGATGGTTCATCAACAGAGATAATAAAAGCCGCATTGGCAAGCCGCATAGAACGAATGCGCTGCCCGGAAGTGTAAATAAATATCGTGTCGGCAGTCAGTTGGTTTTCTTCTGACCATAACACCGGAGAATAAAAAAGCGAGATGGTACTATCAACGAAGCTGTAAGCGATTGAATCGGCCATTCCCTGCAGGTCGTTACGAAAAAATTTCGCTTTATAAAAAGCAAACAACCGTTCGGCTTCCTGCGTACTGTCATTAAAATAAGTCAGCAGGGTATCGGCATGAAGGAACAAGGTATCCCGGTCATCAAATAACATGGCAAAAGCACTGTCGGTGACAAAACTAAACCCTTCATTCCTGTGATATTCAGAATACTGTCCTCTTACCTCAATATTCTGTGAGGTATCTGTGATTATCACATTGCGGAAAGCCTGTCCATATTCCGTGTTATTGTCGTAGAAAAGGCTGTCGGCACGCAGTATTTGTTCATCATAAAAGAGTACTACCTTTTTACTAAACCGGGCCAGGTCTTTTTTGGTATCATAAAATCCGTTTTCGCAATACATCCGGTTATTTTCATTAAAAATATCGGCAGGACCCTGAAAATATACCACTTCAGTATTTGTGTTATATTTCAGGGTATCGCAATACATCCGATAATCCGGATTAACCAATTCCACACTATCTTTAAAAAAAAGCAATTTTTCATCCGTAAAATAATATCCAAAGATACTATTCAGGACATTCTCTCCATTGAAAATTTCTGCACCGGTAGTATAATAGGCACTCCCGGTATTGCGGTCATAATAAAGCGTATCGGTATACAATTCAGTGGAAGGATCTTTCAGTTTAACATTTCGCTGCATTACCGCCAAACGGCTGTTTCCGTTGTATTTCAAATAATCGCCCCACAAATGCAAGGTGTCATTATCAATCACATGCACATTGCTGAATGCATCAAGGCTATTTTGATTTTCATTCAGATAGGCACTATCACAATACAAAAAAGCAGCTTCATGTTTAAAGAGCGCATTACCGCGAATAATGGTGATATCCTCACCCTTGTTTTTGTCATAAGTCCATTCATCGGCATGCACTACTTCAATACGGGCTCTTTCCTGCGTAAAGACCCACACGGGAAGAAGCAACAGACAAAGGAAAACGACAAGCTTTGTCATTAAACCGGTAAATTAAATTTTCTTTATAAAACGATACAAAACTACATATTAAAACATTAGTGTCCGGTAAAACTACAAGGCACTGTTGTTGGAATTTTAATCGCCTCATAAACAGACATTTAAAATTGAAAAAATGTGGGATTTAAAAAGTAAGCCCGTCAAAATAGAGA
>Ga0116152_10004197_pt1 | contig 11419 bp, 12 predicted proteins | sample AD_UKC119_MetaG_FD_89894 | JGI IMG/M metagenome (GOLD analysis project Ga0116152, IMG submission 89894) | Active sludge microbial communities of municipal wastewater-treating anaerobic digesters from Hong Kong - AD_UKC119_MetaG | ecosystem: Engineered > Bioreactor > Anaerobic > Digestate...
ATCCAATTGGATGGTGCCGCACTGCCAGGTACGATCCAGGGAATCCTGCAGATGGAAGTCAATCTTCGGTCCGTAGAAGGCGCCATCCCCTTCATTGACCTTGTAGGCGATGTTTCTTTCATCCAGCGCTTGCCGGAGAGCATCGGTGGCCAAATCCCAGGCTTCCTGGCTGCCAATTGAATTTTCCGGCCGGGTGGACAGCTCAACATGATAGGCAAAGCCAAACTGACTGTAGAACAAATCCACCAGATTCATAACGCCTTTGATTTCCGCAATAATTTGTTCGGGCAGCATGAAGATATGAGCGTCATCCTGGGTAAAAGCACGCACTCTCATCAAGCCGTGCAAAACGCCTGACATCTCGTGCCGGTGGACCAGTCCCATCTCTCCGATGCGCAGGGGCAGATCGCGGTAACTGTGCAGATTTTGTTTGTAAACCAGGATGCCTCCCGGGCAATTCATCGGTTTCAGCGCAAAATCGGTCTCATCGATTCCGGTAAAATACATGTTGTCCTTGTACTTGTCCCAATGTCCGGAGCGTTCCCACAGTTCCCGGTTTAACATAATCGGGGTGCGGATCTCCTGATATCCGGCAATTTCATGTTGTTCCCGCCAGAATTTCTCCAATTCGTTTCGCAAAACCATGCCTTTGGGCAGGAAGAACGGAAAGCCCGGTCCTTCATCCAGCAGCACAAACAAGCCCAGTTCCTTGCCCAGCTTGCGGTGGTCACGTTTTTTGGCTTCCTCCAATTTGTGCAGATAATCATCCAACTGCGCCTGTTTGGGAAAGGAAGTAGCGTAGATGCGCTGCAGCATTTTGTTGTTTTCATTGCCGCGCCAGTAAGCTCCCGCCAGGCTCATCAGCTTGATGGCTTTGAGCCGCCCGGTGGAAGGCACATGCGGTCCGGCACACAAATCCACAAAGTCACCCTGTTCATAGAAACTGATGATGGCATCTTCGGGCAGATCTTCGATCAGCTCGACTTTATAGATTTCCCCAATGGAACGGAAATACGCAATCGCTTCATTGCGCGGCAATTCCTTTCTCACGATGGGATAATCGCTCTTGATGATATCTGCCATTTCTTTTTCGATTTTGGCAAAGTCTTCCGGGGTAAATGTATGTTCGGTATCAAAATCATAATAAAATCCTTTGTCAATAGCCGGACCGATGGCCAGACGAGTATCCGGCCAAAGCCTTTTGATGGCCTGGGCCATGACGTGGGAAGAAGAATGACGATATACGTCACGCGCTTTTTCATCTTTAAAATCAAGCAGTCGCAGCGCTCCGTCCTCGTTGACAGGGCGGGTAAGATCATATACCTGGCCGTTAAATTCCGCAGCGATCACATTTTTAGCCAGTTTTGCACTTATTTTCTCCGCCATTTCCAGGAAGGTTGACCCCTCCGAAAACTCGCGCCGGCTTCCGTCTTGCAACGTAATTGTAAGCATCTTTATAACCTCCTGTTAAAACTTATCCTGCCAATAAAATGATAACCTGAACCAGACCGATCATAAACCCCATTACGCCACCCAAAACCTTAATAAAGGTGAGCTCCGGGGCGGAAATATTTTTAATCATCTCTTCCAGTTGCTGCAGGTCAAAGGCATTGACCTTTTCCTCCACAATTTTGCTGATATCGATCTCATGGGTCAGAAATTCGCTGCCCGATTTAAATAACTGTTCAACAATCTGCGCGGATTCCTGACTCAAGATCTTGTCCAAGGTATCGATGATGAGTTGGATTAATCGACCGGGAATAATGCGCGGCAGCAATTCATTCAATCGTTCTCGCACCAAGGCCGATATTTTGGTCACGATCGTCTGCTGGTTGGCGGGCGTGTTGATTTGCACCAGCAGATCATCAATGGACAGCAGTTCTTTTTCCACCAGTTCGCCCAGACTGACAGCGATCTGGGCCTGCCTTTTGGGCAGAATCCCCTGCACCTTGTAAAAGCCCAGATTGATTGGCTGGCGAGGCCAAAACAGCATTTTAACCGCCACTACATTGGTGACATAACCAATAAAAGTGCTAATCAAAAGTGTTGTAGCGATCTTGATAACCATATGATCACCCTATCCCATATTCCTTCAAAGAATAGCACTTTTTCGAGTCCATATCAATAAATTATGCGGCGAGCCCTTTTGCCCTCGCCAACTGGGTCAGCATCTTCCAAGATCTTAAAAGCCGTTCAGGATGTAGCCCTGCCGGCCAGCCGTTCTCCATTGGTCCACCTCATAGAAAAGCACTCCATTGCCGGTTTATGGCCTGTTGCCAAGGTGTCAATCAAATTAGCAGAAAACGTTTGAAAGATAAAGATGAATAAAAAAAACGCCGCCCTGGCAGCACTATGCTGACCGGCGGCATGAACATGCCCCATTGGGCTGTCTCAATGCGCAAGGGTTAGTTGCTTTTATTGCGCTCTCCTTCCTGGTGCTGGCGACACCTTTCGCAGCCGCCGCAGTCCTTGATCCGCTCTCCGAAGACCTGGCGAATCACCTTGACCGGTTCGGAATTGTCACTGTTTGAATTATGGAGGATGATGCGGCGCGGGGAAATGGTGATCAAGATGCTGACCAGAATATCATCCAGACTAATATCGTTGTACAACAACTCGTTGGAGTAATAATTTATGATCTTTTCATCAATGTCGGCCCCGTTGCCGTCCCACAGGAAAAACAACCCGTCCTGGTCCATCCGCAAATTGACCTCCGGCATCCGCGGGGTCTGGGTGTCGACAAAATAACGCAGCAGCCTGACGAAGTCATTATACTCTTTTTCATTGTTCAGTTCCTCACAAGCCAAATCTACTGCAAAGCGCAGTTCGTTCCAATAATCCTGCATGCCGAAATTGATTAATCCTTCAATCACCAGTTTGTCGTAATGATAAATGTGATCCATGATTTTATGGGAAATTTTATTCTTGCGTCCATAGTTAAACAATAGGTTTATGCTGTCATTAGTATTGCACCGCTGCAGGAAATCCATCGCCTTGTGCCAAACGATTTTCAGTTCCTCGCCATTGAGATGCCGGGTCCGTTTGCTGATCTCCCGGCGGACCATCTTGTTCTCCCAGTCGTGCAGGATGTGTTCTGCCAGAAATTCTGAAATTTGATGCTTGAAAATATAGACGATGTCCTCATCCTTCATAAAAAGATCGTTATTGTCGCCTTCAATGACCAAATCCAGCAGCAGCGTATTGGAGTTTGGGCAGACTTCCCTGTTTATCTGCAAAACAAAGCCGCGCTCACGCAGCCAGCCAAATCGATGCGAAAAATCATCCCACAACAGGTTTTCCTCGGCTAAAGTTGCGATCTGCATTTTATAAATCATGGCAGGCCTCCTCAACCATTGCTTACGTTATTATATGTGAGGCCGATTGCCATTATTCAAACCAATCCATGGTTCAATTTTTATTAAAAAAGATTCAATCCAAAAACTATCACCAATGAGGCTGTTAATTTGCAATAATCGGCAATACTCTGTCTCCTTGCGAGCAATTTCATGGCCATGACCAACTGGATGCTTTTTCCACAAAAAATACCGGGGCCATAAACCCCGGTATTACTGCTTTTTTATGGTGGGCTGTATAGGATTCGAACCTATGACTTCCTCCGCGTCAGGGAGGCACTCTCCCGCTGAGTTAACAGCCCATGTCAACAATATAAATTATATAATCATCAAACTGCAAAAGCAAGTCAAACTCGCTGTATTTATACAACGATCTTTTTTTTCCGCATGTCGAAACCCAACGTTTTGTTGAGAATACAAACATACTCTGCCTCCTTGCATAATAAAATGTACCCCGGAGGAGGTGAAATCTTGCGTCAGAAGAAAATAATCGGCTACGGATTTATGTTCAGCGGCCTCATTCTGGTCAGTTTGCTGGTAGGATTTTATAAATTTGCCCTGCATTCCAACATGGAATACTGGAAGAAGAATCATCTTTTGATTGATCGGGTCAAAATCGCCGAAAAAGTGGTGGCCCTGACCTTTGATGACGGGCCTGACCCGGCAACAACCCCGGCGGTCCTGACCAGCCTGGCCAAACATGATGTACCTGCCACCTTTTTCGTCGTTGGGCAGCACGCTGAAGCGCATCCTGCCTTGCTGCAAAAAATCTCTGCGGCCGGCCATGAACTGGGCAACCACAGTTACAGTCACCGGGATTTTAACCACGCCAGCGGGGCTGAGATCCGGGATGAAATCCGGCGCACCAATCAAATCATTCATCAAATCTCCGGACAGCAACCGGTCTTGTTCCGTCCTCCGGGAGGTTATTTATCCAATGAAATGATTCGTATCACCCAGGAAGAAAAAGTCATCGTTGCCTATTGGAGCTGGGAAACGGACAGCAAAGACTGGCGCAGCAGCAACAGCCAAAGCATTGCCGATCATATAACCGGCCATATTGCGCCCGGTCAGATCATCATCTTGCATGATGGCGGAAAAAACGGTCTGACCACTGCCCGGGCAGTGGATCTGATGATCAAAGTGCTCCAGCAGAAGGGCTACCGTTTCGTCACCATGGGCGAGTTGATCAAAATGGGAAATCAGGAATAAAGGCGAAATTGGCCAAATAAAATATAGAAAAGCAAAAGGAGGATGATACTTATGCCTAAAGTCATCGGTTTTTGGCATCTGAAAAACAGCACCAAGCTGATTATCATTTCCATTCTGGCAACGTTGATCATGACCACCAGCGTATTATATGTGCAGGCCTACCATAAACTGAAACCAATTTATCAGATTGACACTGAGCAAAAAGTGGTAGCGCTGACTTTTGACATCAGTTGGGGCGACAAGACCCCGCTGCCGGTAATTGAGATCCTCAAAGCCAACCAGGTAAAATCGACCTTCTTTTTATCCGGTCCCTGGGTGAAACAATACCCGGAAATACCAAAACGCATTCAAAAAGACGGTCATGAGATTGCCAGTCACGGCTACCGGCATATTAATTTAAGCAACCTGAGCAAGAATGAAATCAAGGAAGAAATTATGCAAGCCCATCAAAACATCAGGGAGGTTACCGGCATCAACGCCAATCTCATTCGGACCCCCAATGGTGATTACAATGACCAGGTGATCGAAGCAGCGCATGAATGTAAATATGAAGCAATTCAGTGGAGTGTGGATTCGCTGGATTGGATGAATCCGGGCGTCAATACCATCACCGAGAGAGTCGGCAAGAAAGTTCATCCCGGCGCCATTATTCTGATGCATGCCAGCGACACCTGCAAGCAAACTACAGAGGCTCTGCCCCAGGTCATAAAAAACCTGAAAAGTCAGGGGTATGAGTTGGTCACGGTTTCGGAACTGATGAAACTGCAAAAGCAGGAGCGGCGAGACAAGCAGAATTAACCGATCAAAAACAATAGTACCGTATTCAAACTTTATATGACTTTGCAGAAATGCGAAAAGCCATTTAAGTGTTTCCACTTAAATGGCTTTAGGCTTGAGAATCACTGTCATCTTCATCAATATGTTCGAGTCCGATGTCCCTCAAGATCTCATCAATCAATGCCTTATCCAATCTTTCATCTCCCTTCTGAATATAATAAAAAATCTTCCGCCATGATAATGATTATAAAACGGCAAATCAAGTTTTGCAATACTTTTTTGAATTTTTATACATAGTTTCCTGCCCCAATCAAATACTAAGCACAGAAAACGCTGTGCCTGGCAGCAGAAAAGAGGTTTCTATGCTTAGCAGTGACGGAGCCTGGGCACGTTTTATTTTTTCTATTTGCTTTTTTCTTCTCTCGGGAAGCGAAATGATCACCGGTTGGCTGGCAACCTTATCCGGGGTGGCAGGAACCATCGAATTGGCCACGGCGTTGACACGGTACTCTCCCTTGCAGAATTTGTTGCAGGTGCTCACCGCCAGTACGCCGGGCCAGGGGGCGCGACGGGATCATTGATTGGTTTGGGTCCACTTTTCTCCATCAAATTGATAACTCTCATATTTTCCATCGGGCGGACGGAAACCTTCCCAATTCGCTTTAGCTTGATAAACCAGTTTGACCGACAGATCTTTTTGCACTTCCGTGGCAATAATATAGCGCTGGGTATACTGGGTATGGCCGTCTTCCATTGTCACATAAAACTCGTCGCCGGCTTCACCAAGAAAATCAGCCGGAAAGAAAACGTCAGTGGTAAAAAACGTGCCCCCCAACGTCGCTTTCGGAATATCATTATCGGCCAGGTCGGCAAAATCGGCGAAAATTTCCTGTTGGCTGATGGCTGGTGTTTCTCTGACCGTTTCCGTTTGATTGTGAGCATAGAGAAAATACGCCGCCAAGGCCAGGGCAATTATATAGAATACTCTGCGAAAATTCATATTATATCCCTCTTTTACTTATTTCCTTTTATATAGATGATTGCCCAGATCTTCAACTTCTCCGGCTCTGATATGGTACTCCAGATGTTTGAGAATCATCACCTTGGACCAGAAAACGTTGAACGCCGTCCGGCCCAGTTCATAAAAACCCAGTTCCTGTTCGGCGATTTCTTGGAGTGAACGCGGCTGGGCAAGAAAATCCATGATTTTCTCATCCCGGTCCAGGGCAATTTGCACATAGGCACGCAGATGTTTTTCAATCTCATCGTAAAACACCTTGCGATGGGAGGTCACCAGCACCTCAGGCTGAAGCGCAATCAGCTTTTGTACAGAGGCTACCACTTCCCCGAAATCCGAATCGTATCCTCCGTACCAGGGACCGCGCGGCGAGATGTCCATATCTCCGGAAAAAAGGATCTTTTTCTCCGGAAAATAGAATCCATAGTGACCAACGGAATGTCCAGGGGTATGCAGCGCCAACAAGCGGGTGGAACCCACGACAATCTCATCCCCGTCTTTAAAGACTCCGCCCAGTTCCACCTGCCGGAATCCCGGCTTGACCAGAACATCATCCGGGAGCGGGGTTTGCATCGTCATTTTTTCGTCTTTTTTACTGCCCATCAACTCTTCCCAGCGTTGAAATCCGGCAGTGATGTAGAACTTGTTTTCATCCTGAAAGGCATATTGTTCTTCCGTGCCGGCCATAATTTTTGCCTGGGGGAAATAGCCCAGACCGTGGGTATGGTCAAAGTGCGAATGGCTCAACAGGATCAAGCCGATTTCTTCTCTGGGAATCTCCTGGTACGCATTGCCCCCGCTGCCGGCATCGATCAAGGTTTTGATTTCATCGTCGATATAAATGGAATTGCAATATGGAAACATCGCCTTGCCCTGCGGACGAATAAATTTAATCTTTGGGTCCAGATCAATTATCATTTACGTTCATGCTCCTGCTCCATCGTTACTATTATTATACTAAAACAAAACCCGGTTCAAAACCGGGTTTTACAAATTCCTTTAATTAACCGTCCAGTCTGTCCATCATTTCCATGATCATATCGAAGAAAACGTTCATATCTTCTTTTTCATTAATGCCCGCTTTAAAACCAACCTCCGGGAATCTTCCTCCGCTTTGAATCTTGACACTGATCATATAGGGTGCTTGTTCCAGGTCATCCTCCAGACTCTCCAAATCGATGTCTTCCCAATCATCTTCCAGCGGGATGATGTCTTCGTCTTCCAGTTTAAAGATCGAGGAATCCTTGAGTTCCTCACTATTGTCGAGGATTTGTGAAGCAATCCAAATGACATCAGTTATGCTCATATTTAATTCGTTGCTGAGATGGAGTATCTCATTGGCAACTGGTGTTATCTTCAGCAAGTCAGATAAATTTACCGGGTCCCCTTTACTCCATTTGTTTTTCACACCCATCACCTCCGCATCTATTTGGTGAACGAACCTCATCATATTCCGGGTGATCATTTTATATAAAGCACCACGTGCAAGGTCACATTTCATTCTACTCATTATATCAAAATTATATGTAATGCCAATGTGAAAAAAACAATTTTGCCCGGCTGGCTGACCGGAGGGCTGTAAACGCTTGGCGGTACAGCCTGCAGTTTAAATTGTAAATCATTCTTGATAAAAAATCTCCCGGCAAGTTATGGGATTTTTTCACATTTTTATTCCAAACTGTTACTTTCTATTCATCATATTCTTGCTATTCTGCTTTTCATTTTAACAGGTTAACATGTTGCTATTTGTCGTATTTTCGTTCTTCATTGTCGCAAGCAATTTGTCCCTTCTTAAAAAAAACAGCCTGTATCAAACAGTGCATCTAATCACTTTAAATCCAGGCTGGAAGTCTTTTTAAATTCAAATCCCGTCCAAATTCACTTAAATAATCGCCCTAATTACAGCACAAAATTCTACATTGCTATTTGCATCAGTTGCTGGCGTCCTTCTTCTCTTAATTCTTCAACGACAGGCTGAATCTGCCTGCGAATTTCCGTCTTGTGCATGGCCAGATAATCCTCCAGCGCTTGCGTGGATATCCCTTGGTCATGTCTGCCCAAACGAATCCCCAAACAATCCTGTCCCTGCAGATAGAAAAACAGTTCTGCCTCATGTTGGCCGTTATCTGCCGCAAAGACCCCTTTGCCGGTGGCCATATTGTAGTCCGTCATGTGCAAGCCGTTAAATGATACTAATTGCATGATTGGTTCGCCTTCTTTCTCGTTACGTAAATTTTATGATTTAATCATATCCTTATAGGTAAATTTTTGCAATCCGATTGGATTATTTTGTATTATTTAATACTATATTTGTCGATTTGCATGCCTGTTGTTACACCTTTCACTTGGTTGGGCATTTTCAACTGAAAAGTAACGGCAAGAAACCGTCAACCCATTCCAACAAAAGGCACAAAAAAAGTTGTTCCCCATTTTGAGGAACAACCTGATGACCCTTTTATTGCTCTTTTCTTTTAGGTTTGTTGGCCGATTCAATGGTTGCGGCCGGCAAAGGTCCCTTGGGCCAGCGGCCGGCACGGACTGCGGCCTCGCGCAGGATAAATTCCAAATGAGCATTGACACTGCGCAACTCGTCAGCCGCCCAGGATTCATACACCTCAAACAGGTTGGGGTTAATCCTTAACAGGAAACTCTTCTTGGCAGACATACTCCCACCACCTCTAATACAAGGTGCCGGTATTGATTACAGGAGAAGCTGCACGGTCGGAAACGATGGCTACCATCAAATTGTTGATCATGACCGCTTTGCGTTCATCGTCCAAATCAACGATATTTTCATTTTCCAGTTTTTCCAACGCTATTTGCACCATGCCCACGGCTCCTTCAACGATCTTCTGGCGGGCCGCAATGATGGCTGTCGCCTGCTGGCGCTGCAGCATGGCGCTGGCAATTTCAGTCGCATAGGCCAGATGGGTCAGACGCGCTTCGATGACCTCCACCCCTGCGGACTTCAATCTTTCCTGAATCTCGCCGGCCAGTTCCCCGGCCACCTGATCAGCATTGCCGCGCAGGGAGTAACCGCCTTCTTCAAACTGGTCATACGGATATTTGTTGGCGACGTGACGCAACGCCGTCTCGCTCTGAATTTCCACGAATTCTTCATAATTGTTGACTTCAAACAAGGCTTTGGCCGAATCAATAACTTTGAAAACCACCACTGCAGCGATCTCAATGGGATTCCCGTCGATGTCATTGACCTTCAGCATTTTGCTGTTAAAATTGCGTACCCGCAGCGATACTTTGGGTTTGGATGTAAACGGGATGGTCATCCACAAGCCACTTTCTCTGACAGAGCCGATATAACTTCCAAAAAAGGTAATGGCCTTGGCTTCGTTGGGCTGAACTACCATAATACTGGAAACCATTAAAATGAAAATAACGATCAGCAAGATACCAAGTAAAATCTGTACTTGAAAAAACGCATAGCCTGCACCAAACAAAGTGACCAGAGAGAGTAAAAGGGCCAGGAATCCATTCATTTTCCAAGCTTGTTTTTCAACCATGAAAATGCCTCCTTATATATTGTTATTATATTAATATGATATCACTTTTGGCATTTTATGCAATTACAATTTTTATCATCTTTTTTCTGTTTTCACAATATCGCCTCCCATTTTGATTCACGTAGCCAACCAAAATCAGTTGGTTCCCGGAGTTTTTTGCCACGTTAACTGGTTGTTTATTTTGCCAATCACTTTTGAACGGTGCCCTCTTGCTTCGCGCATCGTTGTCGCCTTGGACGCCGCAACCACAGTGACAGGATGAAATTCGCAAAAATCTCTGCGCAATTACTGTTTGAATTATCATAATAATATGATAATAATAAAAGTAGTAAGCGAATAGAGTGCATTATCCATACCAAAATCTATTGCAATGCATCCCTTTTTGTCATCCCATGCACATGCAACACTTCTATCAATCAACCTTTTATTTCATGCTTTATACCGAAACACCTGTGATTACTGGCATACCTGTCCGTGAAGCGGATCAGGGCTGAGTTCATAACCTTCAGCCTATAAAAGGAGTGTGGTTGCTTGTGAAAGCGTTTGAGGCAGTCAAGCCCAACGGAATTGTTTTGTTTGCCGGGCAAACAATCGAAGAAGCCTGCCGTTTGCTTTTGGCAGAGGATCTGTATGCCGCACCGGTCATCAACAGTTTTGACCAGTGCCTGGGAATCGTCAGCAAAGACATCCTGCTGAATGCACTGCTGCAGGATCTGCCGGCAGATACAAAAATTCAGCAAGTCATGCACAGCGAGTTTGGCAAATTGGCTTATATGGATGAAGTTCCCTTGGTCAATTACAACGTCAATGACTTCACGCTGGTGGAAAAAGACGGTCAGCTGACAGGAATGATTGATTATCCCTACCTGCTGATGCAAGCTGCGTTGCAGGACGACTTTGGCCGGGCCGAGTTCAAAGCGGCCACCGATGCAGTCTTTACGCCCATTATGGCAATTGACAATGAAGACCGCATTCGTATCCTCAACAAATGGATGGCCCGGGTGTTGGATTTGGACGCGAATCAGGATTTGCTGGCCATTGCCACGACAGTGATCCGAAATCCGTCCATCATTGCCTTGCTGAAAGATGGCGAAAATACTGAAACAAGAATTGATTTAAAAGGAAACCATTATATCTCCTTTTGTAAAGACATTATCGTCAACCGCGAATGTGTCGGTCGCCTGCTGTTGTTGCGTGATGTCTCGGAAATTGAACAGTTGGTGCGCGAATCCGAATACACCAAAAGATTGAACCGGCAATTAGAGGCAATTATTGAATCCTCTTTTGACGGTTTGTATCTGACCGATGGACAGGCCAATACACTAAGGCTGAATCAAGGCTTTGAACGTATCATGGGTATTACCAAGGAACAATGTATAGGCAAAAATATGGCTGATCTGGTACGGAAAGGTGTTTTTTCCCGCTCCGGAACCCTGGCAGCGCTGGAAACCGGCAAGACCGCAACGCTGTCCCTAACCTCCAGTACCGGCAAGGAAGCCATCGTAACCAGCAACCCGATTTATGATGAGCAAGGCGAC
>Ga0116152_10004198_pt1 | contig 11417 bp, 11 predicted proteins | sample AD_UKC119_MetaG_FD_89894 | JGI IMG/M metagenome (GOLD analysis project Ga0116152, IMG submission 89894) | Active sludge microbial communities of municipal wastewater-treating anaerobic digesters from Hong Kong - AD_UKC119_MetaG | ecosystem: Engineered > Bioreactor > Anaerobic > Digestate...
CATTCCCCTTCGCTGGTTCTGCTGGACATCATGCTTCCGGGCATTGATGGGCTGGACGTGCTGCGCGAGATTCGCAAAATCAGCAAGTGCCCCGTGATCATGCTTACCGCCAAGGACGAAACCTTTGACAAGGTGCTCGGGCTGGAGCTGGGCGCGGATGACTACATTACAAAGCCATTCAAGAATAAGGAGCTTGTTGCGCGGGTAAAAGCTGTTTTGCGTCGCACCTTTGATAAGGAGGAAACAAAGGAAGATCAATCGGATGTTCTGCAGTTTCCGCAGCTTACCATCAGCCTGGCAAGCTATGAAGTGGTTTACGAGGGTAACTCGCTGGAAATGCCGCCCAAAGAATTGGAATTGCTGTACTATCTGGCGTCGCATCCCAACATGGTATTTACCCGCGAGCAGCTTTTGCAGCGCGTATGGGGCTTTGATTTCTACGGCGACAGCCGAACCGTGGATGTGCATGTAAAACGGCTGCGGGAAAAACTGGTAGACTGTGAAAAGTATGGATGGGAAATCCATACGGTATGGCGTGTCGGCTATAAATTCGAGACGAAACGATAGCGCTTTTGTAAGGTGAGACGGATGTTTAAAGGCTTATTTTCCAAATTGTTCCTGATACTGCTCGTGATTATCCTGGTTGTCGTGCTGATCGGCGCGGGCTTTTCCGCCTATACGATCCGCAACAACATGATCCAAAGCCGTATGGAAAACCTGCTGCTGCAAGCGCGTGAGATTGCGCACCTGATGAGCCAGGAAACTACGGCAAAGCTGAATAAATATCTGGAAGTGGAATCTTCGTTTTCCGAGTACCTGCAATGGAAAGCCAACCGCATCCTTTCCGACTACGGCGCCTATATCCTGATATTCGATCGCAACGGCCGCAGCATGGATAATATGGATCAGGTTTTAGAAGCCAATTCCGGCAGCGTGGCAAGCCTGACGATAGACGATGTGAGGGACACGCTGCGCCAGGTGCTTACCGGCCAGGAAGTAATTACCAAAATCGTAAACGAAGCGGAAGGTACCGTGTTTACCGTTGCCGTGCCAATGGAACAGGACGATAACGTGCTCGGCGCTGTGTTCATTCACACCGAAGCGCAGATCATCGAAACCGAGTACAAAGCCATTATCGTGCAGATCGTCATGGGCTTCCTGATTGCCGCCGTGCTGGCGCTGGTGTTTGCCGTGGTCTTTGCCCGCAGTGTCGTAAAGCCGATCACCGAGATGACCAAAGCCGCCGAGACTATGAGCAAAGGCGACTTCACCGTGCGTACCGATGCCAAGGGTTTTTCCGAGGTGGAAAACCTTGCCAGTTCATTCAATACTATGGCGAGCAAACTGTCAACGATCGAGGATAACCGCAGAGAGTTCGTCGGCAATGTAAGCCATGAGCTGCGTTCCCCCATCACCAGTATCCACGGGTACGTGGACGGCATGCTGGACGGGACCATTCCTGTGGAAGAATACCCGCGCTATCTTCGCATTGTAGCTGATGAGGCGACGCGGATGAAGGGCCTGATTGCCGATCTGCTGGAGCTGAGCCGCATGGAAGACGGCGTAGCGACACTTGACCTGCAGGAATACGATATTCACGAGTCCATCCGCCGCGTGCTGATCGGACGCATGAATGATATCGAAAAGAAACATATTCAGCTCCATCTGGATTTTTCCGAGGAACCCTGTTACGTGCTTGCCGATCAGGCGCGTATTGAACAGGTAATTTACAACATCGCCGACAATGCCATAAAATTCCTCCCGGACGGCGGAAGCTTGACAATCAGCACGTCTATGGTGCATGATATAGTAACGGTTTTGGTTATGAATGACGGTGCATCCATTCTGCCTGAAGATCAGCCGCACGTGTTTGAACGCTTTTATAAATCCGATAAAGCGCACACCGTCGGCAAGGATTCCGGCACAGGCCTTGGGCTTAGCATCTGTAAGCGCATCATGGAAATGCACGGACAAAACATTCGTCTGGTACCGATGCAAAAAGGCGCCGCGTTTGAATTTACGCTGCAAAAAGGCATCGCACCGCGGAAACTAATGCATCATAACGCGGAATAACGCTGGAGGGGAGCGACACATAGATGGAGCGGCATATCTTTTTAGTGGGTATGCCCGGGAGCGGGAAAAGTGCGCTTGGACGTCGCGTAGCGCTTGAATTACAAATGCCCTATCTGGACACGGATGCTTACCTTTCGGAAATTACCGGCATGAACACAGCGCAAATCTACGAATCCTTTGGCGAAAATGCGTTTCGCGATGGAGAGACCAATTTACTCCGCGGATTAATCAATGCAACGCCCGGCATTATCTCCACCGGCGGCGGCACGGCACTGCGGGATGAGAACCAGAAAATTATGCGCGCACAGGGATATATCGTCCTCATTGACCGCCCGATAGATGATATTCTAATGGATATCCGCGCTGAAAAGCGTCCGCTGCTGGCTCAAAAGGGACGGGAAGAGATCGAACGGATTTATAACGAACGGATCCCGACATATCGAAATATCGCCGATATTGTGCTGGATAACGGCAAAGGATTTCACAACGGGCTGACAGCCTTGGCCAACATCGCCAGACGATTAAGAGCATAAATGTTATGGCCCCGATCACTGCAGTTGATCGGGATTTTTTATCTGTGAGGTATGCCTGTATGGAGCACTTTTCCATCTCCAATCCGTTGCCTGACATCTATCATATTGAAGATATTTCCAAGGTTTGCTTTACGCTTGTTGTCGGTGAGCGCGATACCCTGTTGTGGGATACGGGATTGGGGTTGTATGATGTCGCGTATTGCATAGCGCCCTATATTCGGGGAAAATTGCATGTCGTATTGTCTCATGGGCATTATGACCATGCCTGCGGGGCCCACTATTTTGAATCGGTTTTGGTTCATCCGGATGATATGGACTTGTGCCGGCACAGTATCAGTGTGTCAAACCGCAAAACTATCATCCAAAACGCACAAAAACGCGGTTATCTGGATGAATCCTTCAGTACTGACCGTTATCTGGACGCTGTTCATTCCCATTTGCAGCCCATCAACAATGATTCAATCGATCTTGGAGGCCTTGACGTTCAGTTTACGCAAACTGTCGGCCATACGATCGGTTCTATGGTGGCATATATTCCGCAGCGGCAGCTGCTGCTGACCGGCGATATGTGGAATCCGTATACATGGCTGTTTTTTCCGGAAAGCCAGCCGTTATGCGTATATGTTCAAAGCATGCGCGGATTGCGTGATTCGCAAGCCGAACATGTGCTCTGTTCGCATGATCAAACACTGCGCACCATGAAACGTTTGCGGGCCTATATCGACGGGCTGAACGAACAGACGTTTTCAGGCGCTGTGCCATGCCCGACCCCGCCATATACACAGATCAACACCTACTGCTGTCATCCGGAGCCTGATTCCGTATTGGTGTTCAACGGTGATAAGCGCGATTAACAATTCCCTGCTATATAAATACGCCCTTGATATGTACTAAATATCAAGGGCGCATTTAATTTATCATCAACTTTGTTTGATTTAGGGCGGGCTGACACCGGATCCACCATCAGGCGGCTGCGGCTGCGCCTCTGGTTCCGGCGGCGGTGCAGCGGTAGGCGTTGGAGTTGGCGTCGGCGTTTGGGTAGGCGTAGGCGTGGGCGTGGGTGTCGGGGTTGGTGTTGGAGTAGAAGTTGGAGTAGGCGTTGGTGTAGGAGTAGGCGTTGGAGTAGGCGTTGGAGTAGGCGTTGGTGTCTGCGTTACTGTCACTGTTGCTGTAGCAGTTTGCGTTGGCGTGGCCGATACAGTGGCGTTTGGTGTAGCAGATACTGTGGCTGTTGGTGTAGGCGATACTGTTGTGGTTGGCGTAGGCGTACTATCCGATGGCTGGGTCTCTTCAGGCGTTTCTGAAGGCGTGGCCGTCGGGGATTCGGACGGAGATGGTACAGGCGTTGCGGTTGCATCGGTGGGAACGATCGTCGGGGATTCGGAAGGTTCGGCTGATACCGTCTGTGTCGGTGACGGTATAATCGTTTCTTCTACAGAAATGGTTGGTGTTGGAGATTCCGTTTCTATCTGGACCGCCATGACGCTTTCATCAAGCGCAGACATCATCATTTCGGTTGTTTCCGCTGGCGTTTCAGTGGGCGTTGCTGTCGGCTCTGCTTCAGCTGGCGGCAAGATTAACGTGATGGTTGCCGTTTGTGTATAGCGTTCCCGCTCATACCACGGCGGCTTGTTTGTGCTGACGCCGACATAAGTATAGGATTCTCTGATGGTAACCACAGCAGAATTCCCATCCTCGCTATAGGAGGGTACGCTCCATGTGGTGCCGTAGAAGTATAACAGAATATTATCACTGCTTGCTCCGGATTTAAGGTTAACATTTTGTAATTGTGCTACACCATTCCCCTTGCCTGTCGCGCTGTTGCCTGCCAGGGAAATATATCCGTCATATTTATTGGTCGCGGACAGTTTCAGCGTGAAGCCGTAAAACCATCCTTTGTTCCAATCAAGATATTGCTGTGAATAGTTCTCCGGAAGCGTAAATACAAGGTTGAAATCCATCGTGTGGTTGGTATTATCAACCGTCATCGTTCCGCTGGTGAAATCGCCGCCGTACGCATAGTTCCAACTCGCGCTCACAAAGGTAAATCCGCTGTCAAATACCAATCCATCGCCCGTTTCAGGGGTAGGTGTCGGCGTGGGCGTAGGCGTCGGTGTCGGCGTGGGTGAGGGAGTTGGCGTAGGTGACGGAGTTGGCGTGGGTGTTGGGGATGGCGTGGGCGTAGGCACGGCGCTAAGATCCGGATATACTTGCAGCGCCAGGCTTCGCGTTGCAAAATATCCGGCGGAAGCGCTCTGGACAATCAGCAAAACAAGGCACAGCACAATCACTGCCGTGATTTGCCTGCCCTTGCCATGTTGATTGCCGTATGGCCTCATGCCGTTTCTCCTTCCGCTATGATATCGTTAATTGGTGCCCTGTGCGGTCACAATGATTTTGATCGGATATTTCGACGCGCTTTTGGCTAAAGCTGTCTGTGTTTTGCTATCGCCGTTGTCATCCCATCTTGCTGTCAGTTTGTACTCAACGGTTTTGCTTACATCCGCCGAGAAATACAGATTGCTATAGGATAGCTCGCCGGATGATATTGTCGCAATCGGGCCGGAGGATTCATTGCTGACGTTATACAGATAGAATGTCAGGCCTGGCATCGCGGCCGTAGCGCTTGCCATGCCGGATGATGCGATGCTGACCGACATATCGTAATCGCAAACATTCCCGTTGCTTTGCGCGTTTGTAAGGGAAAAGCGGTACAGCTCTTCTTCGCTTTCTCCCGGCGCCAGCGCCAATCCGCTAAGTCCGAATTCATAGCTGGTGGATCTTTCGTTTCCGGAAAACAGGAAAACGCGCATATAAAGCTGACCACGCAATGTCTGCGTCTGTGTATAGATGGCGATGGAGCTGGAGCTCATCAATACCACAAGCAGCACCAGCAATACGATCGGGATTAAAAGCTTTCGCATACGCGCTCTCCTTTCAAATCAAATTACGGTCCAGCGGCCTTATTGATATCCTGAAACGCGGATGTTGATATCCGATGGTTCAAAATCTTCATCTACCATAACGCCCAAGGCCTTCAAATCAGTATCGAGCCATGTCAATTTCAGCGTATAGGTATCGGTGGTAGCCTCTCCGCCCGGCAAAGTCGCCCCCATAACAGCCAGAAATCCGCTGCCGGTATCGGACGCTAATACTGAACCGTCTAAATAGAGCTCGGCCAAAATGCTGCCGGTTCCTGCCAGCTGTGCCGGATAGTCGATCTCGATCGATACATGGAGCGGAACCTGTGATACACCGCTGCTATCGTTGTTTGAGACCGTAAAGCGATATTCCGCGGATTCTCCGGGCGCAAGCTTCTTTGTCGAATCAGAGCTTTCCAAATTAAACGAAAAATACTTCGGACCTATCCATCCGCTGTTGAAAAGGTTCAGTTCCTTAACATATGCGCTTATGGTTACCGTAAGCATAGATATGGCAAGCAATGCCACAATGCTCAATATGACGATCAAAGCTTTCATGAGTTTACTACGTTTAGGAGACATGCTGCACCCCTTTTACGTATACTGTCAGCGGCAATACGGTGGTATCCCCTGTGGTATAGGAGCCCGAACTGCCTGTTGGCCAATAGAACGTGAGTGAAAACACGGTTTCTTTTGCTGTAGAGGCGTGGAAAAAGGAGGATTGGCGATAGCTGAGCGATCCGGAGGAACCGGCACTTGCCACCTGCGTATCCCCCATCAATAATTGAATTTCCACATCCGGTATACTGGAGATTATATTGGAAAAGTCCGCTTCAATCAACAGATCCATGTCCACCTCAGACACATCACCGTTGGAATTTTCATTGGTTACGATAAACTGATAGCTGACCAGGTCACCCGGTCCTATTCTAAGATCAAACTCTCCCTGGCTGCCCTGATTAACGCCCAGTGCAAAGCGCTTGGCGGATATCGTAACAGGAGAAAGATCAATACGGCTTGTATATACAGCCAAAGTTCCTGCGGTAAGCGAAGTGACCAGCATTAAAATCAGGAATAAAAGTCGTGTAGACTTTTTCACGCCGGCTCACTCCTCTCTTTGTTTATATCATATCATAATTATTTCTGTATTAATATATCGGAGTGCGCCGTGCAGTGTCTAGACGCTGCACGGCGCTGCCATGAACTAACCAAGCAAAGGCACTTCGCTAATCGGCCTTTGTATTGGTTGTGGTATCCTGCTCTGCAATCACAGTCAGGCTCAAGCCGGTATTATACTGAACAGCATCTTTTCCGGCTTTCGTCTGTCCCTGATCGTCCGTGTCTTCCCACTTCACAATGACTGTGTACGTCTTTGCGAATGCTTCGTCGGCTTTCGATGATGTATCGTACTTCAGAATGCCATTTTCGCCGGTCGTCCCTACAACAGCTTTGCCGTCATAGACAGTCGCCTTCAAGCCGGGCATTCCAGCCAATGCCGTGCTGATATCCAGCGTGACATTGTATTTCAATGGCACTTCGGCATTCGGTCCGCCGTTTTCCGAGTTCGCAATGATGAAGTCATACTCCATCTCTTCGGTGGGCGCCAGTTTGATTGCCGTGCTATCACCTTTAACATCCCCTGAAACACTGAAAGCAAAGCGTTTCGCTTCGATCTTTTCAGTGTCACCGAGAGTCTTGGTGTAGACAGCCAAGGTGCCCGCTGTTAGCGACGTCAGGATAGCGAGAGACAAGACGATGAGTAACAGTTTTTTCTTCATGGTATCTACGCTCCTCTTATTATTCAAGCTCTCGTTATCCAGTTGCGGTAGCCGGCCTCCTTGCCCACTGGCTGTGGGTTTAGGTCCTTTTGCTTTGCGTCACAGCCTTTCAACTGTTTTGCCTTTATCACCTCAGGTCATGAGCTTGTACGAAAATTTTACACTAACAATTACAAAATGTAAATACTTTAGTAACATAAAAGTGTCACTTTATTATAATATTTTTAATTTTTGCGTAATATACAGGTGCAGCTAAACAGTTTAGCCATAATTTTACACAAATCGTGCACAAAAGTGTTGCTTTTGCTGCGCTTCTGAACGTCTAGAAAATTATTAGCTATTCATTTTTTTCGGCTTGATGCGGCGTATATTTTTTCTCCTGTGTAATCGTTCTGAAGAAATTGACAATCGGCTCATAGAAGAATATCAGGAAGGTCGGTATCAGCAGTAGAATCAACCGACCGATAATGGTATTGGCAAACAGAACGATCGCGCCGAACCATCGATTGTTGCCGATATGTACGCCGTATACCTGATCGCGTGAAATTGTCTGCGCTGCCATACCGCGATAGCGATCATCGGCGTAATAAAGAATATCAACCGCAAGATCGCCGGTTTCTTCTCCTGTTTCTTCGTCAACCACATATTCTGTCAGCGCACTAACATTTACGGTATCTGCATTGTCTTTAAAAAGCAGGATATCGCCGATATAAAGCGTTTCCTGATAATCTATTTTGCGGAAAAACGCTATATCGTTATACATGATCTCCGGTTCCATGGTATAAGACTGAAACACATAGGGAATTACGCCCGATATGCTGGTTCCTTTTCCGGCGAAGCATAGCTGAATGCCAATACAACCACATTAATCAGCACCATAGCTGTAATCGATAGGATAACAATAATGCTTGTCAGCAAAGCCGGCAGCGTCCATTTCCTTTCGCCGGATGATGGCGTGGTTTCCGCTTCGAGGATCATTTCCTTCTTGTGCCTTCGGCTGATCACAACGCCCATTACCACCGTGCCTTCCGGCTTGCGCTTGAGAATTGGCAGCGCACGCGGCAACGGCCTGTTGTAAATTCTGGCCAGGGTAATTCCGCGGGTCAGGCATATCGCGATGCAAACCGCAATTATCAGCAAAGCTACCGGCATATATAGGGTCTGGGAGAGATCGAATATATTGCCGAGGTTCTTCATCAAGGCACGATCGGATAATATGGTGAAATAATGGCTGATGTACTTAAATCCCAAGAAGCATAACGTTATGATTCCTACCATGTAGCGCGCGTTATACATTTCACGCACATATAACGATGCCGCCAGCGACATCATTGCCAACAGCACAATGTCCAAAAATCCCATCAGATACATTGTCAGCAGATATTCCGGCACAAGCGGAAACTTGAGGAATGAGGTTAAAAACAGCGTCGCCAGATACCCGATAGTATAAGTGCCCAGCTGCGCAACGATGCGCACGATAATCTTGCTGGCAATCAGCCGCGCGGGGCTGTATCCCAGCTGCACCAGTGCATACCATCGGTTTTGCCGGACCTCCAGCAATGTCATGTATTCATAATTGACAATATATAGCCATACATTGAAGAAAAGCGATATAAACAGATAGATGTACAGCGTGGAAAAATAGCTCTGTTGCATTAAGCATGGCGCCGCCGTGCTGATGACACTTTCCTTGAGCGTTTGCAGGCTGAAGTACAGCGCAAATGTCAGCAGCCCCAAGAATACGCCAAGCGAAAACCTGCGCCTGTTGGAGAAGCTTTGCTGGGTATAGGCACTGCGAAACTCTTTTCGGATAAAATTGGTGTTATATAACATGGCCGGCAAGCACCTCCCGATAAGCGTTTTTCAGCGTTGGATGGCTTGTTTGCAGTGTATCGATTGTAATGCCGGCATCAAGCAGAATCTGCATAATTGTCGATTGGTTGAGCGATCGGTCCGGATTGCGAACATATACATGGACCTCTTTATCAAACACATAGGCGTCCAGCCACTTCTTGGCAGAGCGCACGGCCGTTGCCAACTCCTGTGGATGCTCCGAGGTCAGGATAAACGCACGCTGATCCAGTGCCGTCAACAGTGCTTCCATTTTATTGCTTTCGGATAATTGTCCGTTCATTAAGAACGCCGCATGGGTGCAGGTGATCTGCGCCATATCGCAGTCGCTTGTTCCCATCAGCACGGCTCCCCCATGGCTGGTGATCATTTGCACAATATAGCGGATGCCCCTGGACAGCCGCGCCGGAAAGGTAAGCTCCGCAACAGAGAATACCACAAGCAGCGCTCTGCTTAATGCGGCGGATAACAGGCAAATCACAGCGCGTTCGGAAATGCTTAGGTATTTCATGGGAACCAGCGTAAGATAATACAAATCGGATGCCAGCATAACTTTCAGGATATAGGCCTGCCGTTTCCTGTCCGGAATGTGGGTGCGTGCGGTGACATACATCAGATATTCCAGGGTGTTGAGGTTTCCGGGTACCGTATCCCCGCCCGAAATATAGAACACGTGCGGAAGGATGCGCCGCTTTCTGCGCATCATTCCTCTTTCCACCAATGCACAGCGCCCGCTGCCATAGGGGCGTACGTTGGCGATAATCTGCATCAGCAGTTCCAGCTCAAACGGTTCATCGCCGATAATACCCCAGCATTCTCCGCGCTTGATATCAAAGGTAATTCCGCGCAGCACAGGCTCTTCCTGCCCGCCCGGATACCGGTACATCTCGCTGGATACGATCTCAGAAGCCTGCACAATATACGTATGCGGCTGCGGATCCTTTGGGATATTCTGGTTTTGCTTTGCCATATACCCCTCTCCTTATTGTCCCAGCAGGCTTGCCAGTGAAAAATGCCAGATTACAACACCGTGAACATCTTCGCGCTCCACAAGCCATGGGTCCATCGAGTTGTCCGGATTGTCCCCTTTGGTCTGATAACGGGTCACGCCGTCGTCCCCGACAACGATTTCTACAATGCGATGTGTAACAGCTGCCGTTCCATGGGTGTATGTAATAATGTCACCAACCGACAGCTCGGTATCCTCGGTAAGCTGGCGCACCAATATGTTGGTGCCGATCGGCAGCGTCGGTATCATGCTGCCGGTTTCCACAACGTATATCTGATATCCAAAGAGGCTTGGAATCTCGTCATTCAGTTTTTGGTACCATACCTTGCCCAACATAGCAAGCATAGCCGCAATGAGCAGAATGTATATAACCCGCACAATAATGCGGCTTTTCTTTTTGGCCGTCCCCGCACTGTGCGCTTTTTCATTCTTATTTCCGGCGCTGTCCAGGGTTTGCTGCAATAGAGCTTCCACTTCTTCACGCGTAGTATAAAAATCGTTACTCGTTTGCATTTACATATCCCTCATCGTGTTTTGAATATTGTAACATGCCCAGGTGCGTAAAACAAGAAACATATTTCGGCTTAGTGCAGCTATAGTATCTTATACCATTACATGTTATAATTCACATAATTGCCAATATATATCAGAATGTAACGATATTTCTGGATCTATTAGCATCATCTACTGATTGATAATCATTTGGAGATACCGCGCATATGCATAATCCCGTTGCCTTGAAATACTTGTTAGCAATCGCTTTGATTGTCGCGTTGCTGGTTATCCTTGTATTCGTCATACAGGATAACACTGCCGACTATGCAATCGGCAATGCTTTGCCGGATGCGGAGGAGCGGTATAAAAACGCGGATTCCGGTTATCAGACCGAGGACGCCGATACCGATACAGCGATCCCCGCCCCGTCGTTTAATTATAATAGCGGGTATTATAGCGGAACGTTAAATCTTGAAATCAGTGCGGACAGCCGATGCCGGATTTATTATACACTGGACGCAAGCATCCCGGATAATCATTCCCTGTTGTATACGGAGCCGATCTCGATACAAACTTCCTCGGGAAACGAAGCCGCTGCGCTTTCCGATGTAGACAGCGCTACAGAAGATACGGTAATTGTCAGGGCTGTTGCCTACGGCCTGTTTGGGATGCACAGCGATGTTGTGACCAATGTTTACTTTTTCGATGACGAAACTTCTTCGTGTCATATTCCAACCATTGCAATCGTTACCGACCC
>Ga0116152_10004201_pt1 | contig 11415 bp, 12 predicted proteins | sample AD_UKC119_MetaG_FD_89894 | JGI IMG/M metagenome (GOLD analysis project Ga0116152, IMG submission 89894) | Active sludge microbial communities of municipal wastewater-treating anaerobic digesters from Hong Kong - AD_UKC119_MetaG | ecosystem: Engineered > Bioreactor > Anaerobic > Digestate...
ATTTTAATGCTCTTCAGGAAGCCCCGTTTCGTCGGGGCTTTCTTTTGGAACAATTTCAGGATTGTCACTATTTAAATTATCAACTTCCTCCATTATAGCGGGCATTACTGCTGGCGCAATTGCCGCAACCGGTGTGTATAAAAGTGATGATTCCCGTTTTTCTTCTGTAAGAATTCTATAATTTTCCGAAGCGTTTACAAACATAAAAATCACACTTATTAAAAAAGCAAACTTTAATACGTTGAAAACTCCGCCCAAAAACTTGTTGAAAATTCCCAACATCGCAAAATCAGCTACTTTGGTTAGAAGTCTTCCCAATAAACCAATAAGGAACATTACGAGGAAAAAGGTAATTAAAAATGATGCTATTCCAGTTAAATCTCCACTCCAATCAAACCACCTTTCAATATAAACCCTTACATAGTCAGAAAAGTACATAGCACAGTAAACACCGACCACCAAACTGATTAATGATGCAAGTGACCGCAGCAATCCTTTTTTAAAACCCATATAAAAAGCGATGATGAAAATAATCCCAAGTACAATGTCTATAGTGTTCATTAACTGAAAAATTTCCTAAATATAGCACTTTCTGAACAGACATTTAATTTCAACATTCTTGAACAATCCTTTATGAATTTGGTACTTGCAATTTGGAATTTGAAAGCCGTATCTTTGCAAACTAATTTATTTCAAAAAATGGCGCGGGACGAACAATTAAAAGAAAGATGGGAAGCAGTAGTAAAAATGCTGGGCGCCCGTTTTGCCGATGGTGAGGTTTTAGACCTTGACGCCATTATTTATTTGATTGGCGTGCAGGAATTGGGCCAACTGCACCGTAAATTTAAAAAGGACGAAAAACTCAACCTGATGCATATTGCCATTTGCCGTCTTTTGGAGCCTTACGGGTATTACGAGTTTGACTATTATGATGAAGAAAGCTGGCCGCATTATAAAGTCTTAGAACAACTGCCACCGCTAAAAGCTGGCGAACAGAGCGTTTTGATGAAAGAAGCTATTGTGCAGTATTTTGTGGAGAAGGAAGTGATAAGCTAATATATTTTTTCATAGAGAATTTAGTGATGATAGAAACAATAAAAAAACACATAGCCGAAGTTCAAGCTTTTTCTTCAACCAATAAAGAAGAAATAGAAAACTTCCGTATAAAATATCTTGGAAAAAAAGGACTATTGAATGACTTTTTCGCTGAATTTAAAAATGTCCCAAATGAACAGAAAAAAGAGTTTGGACAGGTTGTAAACACACTTAAAAACGCAGCACAGGAAAAAGTAGATTCACTTAAGGAAGCTATTGAAAGCAATATTGAGTCCAAAGGCGTCTATGGTGACCTTTCCCGTCCCGGTGAAGTAATTCCGTTGGGGTCGCGCCATCCTATTTCTATTGTAAAAAACAAGATTATCGACATCTTTTTGCGCATTGGTTTTAACGTTTCCGAAGGCCCCGAAATTGAGGACGATTGGCACAACTTTACCGCGCTAAACCTGCCGGAATACCACCCGGCGCGCGATATGCAGGACACGTTTTTCATCCAAACCAATCCTGATGTGCTCTTGCGCACGCACACATCTTCGGTACAGGTTCGCTATATGGAAAACAACAAACCACCAATCCGCACCATTTCGCCCGGTCGCGTTTATCGAAACGAAGCCATTTCAGCTCGTTCACATTGCTTTTTCCACCAAGTGGAAGGTTTGTATGTGGACAAGGGCGTAAGCTTCGCAGACTTGAAACAAACGCTGCAATATTTTACTACGGAAATGTTCGGAAAATCGAAAATCCGCCTTCGCCCTTCCTATTTCCCGTTTACGGAACCAAGCGCCGAAGTTGATGTTTATTGGGGTCTTGAAACCCAAGCAGATTACAGAATCACCAAAGGAACCGGTTGGCTGGAGATTGGCGGCTGCGGAATGGTAGATCCAAACGTGCTTAAAAACTGCGGTATTGACCCTGAGGAATATTCGGGTTTTGCCTTCGGTGTTGGCATTGATAGAATTGCGATGCTATTGCATCAAATTCCCGACATCAGAATGTTCAGCGAAAACGACGTTCGCTTTTTGGAACAGTTCAAAAGTGTGCTGTAGCGGTTTGGATTATATGGAAAATTGAAGATTGATTATGCGAAAAGATATTGAAATCCCAAAAGCCAAAAACGTATATATTGTTGCCGTAAAGGAATGGGACAAAGATTTTACCGGCCAGCAATGGAATATTTATTTGGTAAATGATCGGGAAGATGAAATTTTCACTGTTTTGGTGATGTCGCGTGGAAAAAGTGACGACCGAAAAACCGCAACATTACGTCACGGATTGGGAAATATGCAACCTAAAACTGCAGCAAAAGTTGAATTTATACCAACGGAAGTTTTAGGTTTTACCAATGAATATTTGCTCACTTTTTTTGCTGAAAATAAACTATTTGAACGCAAATTCATTTTTGAGCCAAACAGTATTTCCGAAGAAAAGATAGTTGAAATACCTGTTTTGGAAAACGAAGGAATTTTGGCGAAATAATGTTTTTGAATTATTCCGGAATGTCAGTCTGAGCCTGTCGAAAAAATGTCAGTCCGAGTCTTGTCGAAGAAATGTCAGTCCGAGCTTGTCGAAGAAATGTCAGTCTGAGCTTGTCGAAGACCCCATCAATTGCGCTTCAACAAGCTCTGCGTGACTTTAAAACACCTTTTGACATTTTGAATGACCACAAAAAGTAAAACAATTTTCATAAAATAAAGAATGCTAAAAGTTGAAATCGATTCCTTTTCCTATTCTAAAAAAACCATTTTAAACAACATTCATTTCACGCTAAAACCTGGCGAACACCTTAGTGTTCTGGGCGAAAGTGGTTGCGGAAAATCAACATTGTTGCATTTGGTTTACGGTTTGTTGCATTTAGAAAACGGAACCATTCTTTACAACGAAAAAAAACTGCTCGGACCCACCAAAACCTTGATTCCCGGCGAGCCTTTTATGAAGCTCGTGGCACAGGAATTCAACATTATGCCGTTCACGACGGTTGCTGAAAATTTGGGTTCGCACCTTTCCCGATTGGATGAAGAAAAAGATGAAAAGCGAATTGACGATTTGTTGGAAGTTGTAGAAATGAAAGCTTTCAAAAACACTTTGGTAAAAAACCTCAGCGGCGGCCAAAAACAGCGCGTGGCTTTGGCAAAAGCATTAGCGAACGAACCCGAAATCCTTTTGCTGGATGAGCCTTTCAGTAATATTGACGTTTTCAGAAAGAATAAATTGCAACGCAAAATCTTCAATTATCTGAAAGAAAAAGACATAAGTTGTATCACCGCAACCCACGACAGCGAGGAAGCCTTGGCGTTTTCAGACCACATTTTAATGCTGAAAAACGGAACTGAAGAACTATTTGGGACGCCGGAATTTATCTACAAAAACGTTTCAACCGAATATCAGGCAGGATTTTTTGGCGAAGCAAATCTTCTTCCGAAAAATCTTTTTTGGCGTGAAGAAAATTCTGAAAAAACAAACTTTTTTCCGCATCAGTTGATAATTTCCGAAGAAAAAACAGCACTGAAAGTGACCGTAAAAAAATCCTATTTCAAAGGAAGTTTTTACTTAATTGAAGCGGATTTTGAAGAAAAGACCGTTTTTTTCAACAATAAATTTTCGCTCAAAAACGGAGAAATTTTCTATTTAAAAATTTTAGAAGACGATTAAACCACAACGATCATTTTTCCTTTATTCTTTCCGTCAAGCAGATCAATAAATACCTGCGGAATATTATCAAAACCTTCCGCGATCGTTTCCAAATACGTCAATTTATCGGCTTTCAGCCATTCCGCCATACGCTTTTGCGCGGGGCCAGCTTTGGGTTTTCAATTTATTGTACAGCGAAATAGCGCCACAATTTATAATGCGTTCATATTATATATGTTTTCCAGTGCGGCATCCACATTTTCGAAATCGGTTATGGAAGGTTTGCCGGACGGACGTGTTTTAATAAGTATTGCTTTGCTCATCAGAGTTTTTATAGCATAAAAAAGTTTTGGCTTCACGTCCTTTGAATATTTAATAAAAGAATAACATCTTTCCGCTGTAAAAAGTATCGTGTTATAAATTCCCGCTCAATATCTTTGCAATTATTTCAAAAAAAGAAGTGACAGCTCCAAAAAACATATTGAAATCAACACTTTTCGATCTTGGCGAATACTTTAAAAGTACCGATTTTTCGAAAGCGATTTTATTGGGAATTGCCCTTACATTACCCATTATTGTGGGAGTTAAGCTTGATTTCCTTGCCATCGGGACAACAATTACCGTAGGTGCCATGCTGGCTTCGCCGAGCGATGTTAGCGGAAGTATTCAACATAAGATAAAAGGGATTTTTCTTGCTGCGCTATTGGCCATGATAGTAAGTTTGATAGGTGCCTATCTGCACCTTTCACACTGGTTATTGGTTCCCATTTTGGGTATCTTGATGTTTGGTATTTCCTACCTTTCCATTTACGGGTTTCGCGCATCGCTAATTAGTTTTTCAGGTCTTTTTGCGTTGGTGCTTAGTTTTTCAAATGTTTCCAGTGGCATGCCTCCCTACGAAAGAGCCCTGTTGATAGGCCTCGGCGGAATTTGGTATGCAACACTCGCGTTCATTTGGCATTATATGTACCCCAAAAGGCAAACGGAATTCTATCTTTCCAAAACCCTGAAACTCACTGCAGATTATTTACATATACGCGGCGAATTGGTTTCAGAAAAAGAAGACAGGACGGAGCTCCTAAAAAAGTTGCTGAATACGCAAACCGAACTTACCGCAACCCACGAAACCCTGCGCGATATTTTGATTGCCAGCCGAACAGGCTCTGGAAAGTCCAATTACGAAGGCAAACGGTTGTTGATTTTTGTACAATTGGTCGATATGCTGGAACTGGCAATGGCGAATCCGGTAAATTATTCAAAAACGGATGCTTTTTTTAAGGAAAAACCTGAACAATTGGCCGATTTTCAAAATTTGCTTTTCGCGATGTCGAAAAGATTGAACACGATTTCAATATTGCTCTCAAACCCAAAAAAACTTCGCAAAAGTGATAAAATTGAAACATTGCTTCAAAAAATAAAGCTGGGCATTTCAACAAATAAATCGGCTTCAAATGAAAATTTTGACGAGAATACAATCTTGCTCCGAAACCTATTCAAATACCAAAAAGAACAGGTAAAAAAGATCGAAAAGATTGAATGGTTACTGAAAAATCCTGCGCATCGTGAAGTTTCCCTGTTGAAAAATGATGATTCGCGAAGGTTCCTTACCAAACAGAATTACGATTTTAATGTCCTGTTTGAAAATTTCAATCTGCGCTCCCCCATTTTCAAGCACTCACTGCGGCTTGCTGTAATGGCCATGATCGGTTATGGAGTTGGAATGCTTTTTTCGCTCCAAAATCCCTATTGGATTTTGCTCACGCTTATCGTTATTATGCGCCCCACGTTCGGGCTCACAAAAACACGTTCCAAAGAGCGGACCATTGGAACGTTAATTGGCGGTGCGCTGGCCGTGGGCATTGTTTTGCTAACACAAAATACCACGGTTTATGGCATTTTGGCAATTGTATCGTTGGTAATTGCATTTTCAATGGTACAGCGCAATTACAAGGCTGCGGCTACGTTCATTACCCTGAGCGTGGTATTTATTTATGCCCTATTGCGGCCAGATATTTTTAATGTAATACAATATCGCGTTGTGGATACGTTAATTGGCGCAGGTTTGGCAACTATGGGAAATTTGCTGCTGTGGCCCGCTTGGGAAATACAGGGTATTCAAAATACTTTACTGGAAACCATTAAGGCAAATAAAATTTATTTGGAGGAAATAGTTGGCTTTTACAATCAAAAGGGGAAAATTTCTCCCGAATATAAAGTGGCTCGAAAGAAGGCCTTTTTGGAAATGTCCAACCTCAGCGCAGCTTTTCAACGGATGACGCAGGAACCAAAATCGAAGCAAAAAAATCTGGATAAGGTTTATGAAATTACGGTGCTTAACCATACTTTTTTAGCATCATTGGCTTCGTTGAGCACTTATATTTTAAGTAATCCCACAACTCCGGCTTCAAGGAATTTTAAAAAGGTTACTTCAAAAATTATTCAAAATCTTTCAGAAGCGGAAGGCATTTTGAAAAGGGAAATTTCTTCGGAAAAAATTTCTGAAAACGTGGAATCTGAAAACATTTTTGAAAATACTTATGGCCAAAAAGTAATTCTTTCGGATGCAGAAAATGCCAAACCATTAACCGATGCCTTCCATCAAAAAATGGAGGAAGCACATTTGGTGCGCGAACAATTGAAATGGCTCTTGGCGATGAGCGAAAAAATGCCAAAACTATTACTGGAAACGCAGTTTTAGTGCTTTACTTAATGCCAGTAATTTTATAACTATTGCCGTTCATTGTAAATTCATCGTCCTTTTTCTTTCCCGAAATGAGCAAGCCTACCGGCGAATTTAGGGCAACGCACAAATAATCTGTTTTCCCCAAAGTAACGGTGCCGATGGAAAGACTTATGAAATAGGTAAAACGATCGGTATATACCAAGCTTCCCAACCGGGCATAATCGGAAGTTGCCTTCACATCAATCTTTTTGAGAAGTTGCGCGACTTTTTCAATTTCCTGCAACTGTTTTCCCGCATTTTCGCGGTCAATCTGCAGCATCGCCCTGCCTGTTTCATGCTTGTCGCCACTGCTGCTTTTGGCTTCCTCAAGCAACGATTCCTCAATATCGGCAATCGTTTGTTTTATTTTGGAATAGCGGTTGTCAACCTGTTTTTGGCAATGCTGGAGCAATTCGTTTTTAATTTCTAGCGCGGTCATTTTTTCTTTTTCGTTTTCCTTGTTTCTTCTTGCTGTTCTTGTTTTTTCAAAGTAAAAGGTCCATAATAGCGCATCTGCCTAACAATCCATTGAGTTCTTCGTGCAACATAATTTCCTGGCGGATTAGCCCTATATCGCTGTGGGCTCGGTAAAATTGCGGCAATAGCTGCGGCATTTTCAATCCGAAGGTTTTTTGCCGATTTTTTAAACCAATATTGCGAAGCTGCTTCCGCGCCAAAAACGCCGTCGCCCATTTCTACACTGTTCAAGTAAACTTCCAAAATACGCTCTTTGCTCCATAGTGTTTCAATCAAAAGTGTGAAATACGCCTCCATTCCCTTTCGGAACCAAGTTCGGCCTGGCCATAAAAAAGCATTCTTAGCCGTTTGCTGCGAAATGGTACTTCCGCCGCGGAGTTTTTTTCCTTTTTCGTTGTTTTCCAAAGCTTTTTCAATTGCTTCACGGTCAAACCCGCTATGGCTTAAAAAAGTTTGGTCTTCGGCACAGATAACTGCTAACTGCAAATACGGGGAAATTTCATCAATGGGAACCCAGTCGTGGCGGGTTTGATAATTCTTATCGCCTTCCATTGCGCGAATGGCCATAAGAGGCGTGTAGGGAACGGGCACAAATTTGTAGATAAGTACCCACAGAACGGTAAGCCCAATAAACCAAAGGAAAAATTTAAATATAAATTTGAACAGTTTTTTAATCATAGAGGTTTGCTAATTGTTTCCCGATTGTGCTACCAATTGCCACTCCCATTCCACCCAATCGTACGCCGCAAAAAATATTTTTTGAAACTGATTTTAATATCGGTTTTTTTTTGTTTCCAATACCCATAATGCCACTCCAGCGATGTTCAATTTCGAAAGCTTGGTTTGGTAAAATTACCGTTTTAAGCAATTCCTCCAACTTGTTTTGCACCAATTGTGTCAGTTCCATTTCAGTAGTTTCCTCTGTCTTAAAATCGAGGTTTCTTCCGCCACCAAAAAGAATTCGGTTATCAATATTTCTGAAATAATAATAGCCTTTATCCAAATGAAATGTACCTTTTATCTTTAAATTTTCAATAGGTTTGGTCACCAAAACCTGCGCCCTTGCAGGTTTTACATCTTCTTTCAAAAATTGCTTCGCAAAACCATTGGTCGCGATAAAAACTTTTTTTACGTGAATGTCACACTGAGCTTGCCTGTGCTGAGCGGAGTCGAAGTGTCGAAGTGCTTTTGGCGAATTTAGTTGAAGTGAAACCGATTCGCCTTGGTCTGAAATACTTGTAATTTCTGAAGAATTCAGTATCAAAATATTTTCTTCTGAAGCTCTTTTAATGAGGCCCAGCATCATTCTTCCTGTATCTATTTGGCCTTCAAATGTGCTATAAATAAGTTTTGGTTGAATATTTTTAAAGCCGAAATGATTCTCTTTTTCTGAAAAAACTTCAGCGTTGAAAACAGGTTTCAATAATCCATTTACATATTCAATCTGGGATTTACAAATTTCAAAAAGCTCCGCATCTTCATTGGTAAAAAGTTCGTAGCCACCGTATTCTTGATAATCCAATTGTTCATCGCCAAGGGTTTTTCTCAATAATTGTAAACCCTCCACCCTGCTTTTTACAAGTTGGATAACCTCTTCTTCGGAATGGTTTTTTAAATCCTCCAGTATTTCCGAAATACTTCCGAAGCAGGCAAAACCCGCATTTTTGGTACTCGCACCACTGGGAAGCATGCCGCGTTCAAAAACTGCAATTTTGCTTTTGGGATGCTTTCTGCGAAGTTCCAAAGCACAACTCAAACCAACAATTCCGCTGCCAATAACGGCATAATCGATGTTTGAAAACCAGGTTTTATATTCCCAATACGAGAGATTCATTTTATAATAAATTCCAAATTAAAAAAAACACCAAATTCCAAAGATAGGTTTTTGGGATTTGGTGCTTGTAATTTGCGATTTAAAAAAACTATTCCTTTTCAGGCTCGTTCATTTTGAAGGTATTCATAAACGCCGTTGTGTAATTTCCGGCGACATAATCCGGCTCGTCCATCAATTGGCGGTGGAACGGGATTGTTGTTTTAATGCCTTCAATTACGAACTCGTCCAAAGCACGTTTCATTTTGCTAATCGCTTCTTCACGGGTTTGTGCGGTAGTAATTAGTTTCGCAATCATCGAATCGTAGTTTGGCGGAATGGTATAACCCGCATAAACGTGTGTGTCTAAACGCACTCCGTGACCTCCCGGTGCATGCAGTACGGTGATTTTCCCAGGTGAAGGGCGGAAATCGTTATAGGGGTCTTCGGCGTTAATTCTACACTCAATCGCGTGCAATTGTGGGGTATAGTTTTTTCCGGAAATTGGCACTCCGGCAGCTACCAAAATCTGTTCGCGGATAAGGTCGTAATCAATTACTTGTTCTGTGATTGGGTGCTCAACCTGAATACGCGTATTCATTTCCATAAAGTAGAAATTACGGTGTTTGTCGACCAAAAATTCAATAGTCCCTGCACCTTCATACTTAATATATTCGGCGGCTTTTACAGCAGCATTACCCATATCGGTACGCAGCTTCTTAGTCATAAACGGACTTGGAGTTTCCTCGGTAAGCTTTTGGTGGCGACGTTGAATGGAGCAGTCACGCTCACTTAAATGGCAGGCCTTTCCGGTGCTATCGCCCACTATTTGAATTTCAATATGACGTGGCTCTTCAATGAGCTTTTCCATATACATCCCGTCGTTTCCGAAGGCTGCGGAAGCTTCTTGTCGGGCGCTTTCCCAAGCTTTTTTAAGATCTTCTTTTTTCCAAATGGCGCGCATTCCCTTTCCGCCGCCACCCGCGGTTGCTTTCAACATTACTGGATAACCGACTTCCTCGGCCAGTTTTTCACATTTTTCATAAGATTCAATGATACCATCGCTTCCGGGAACGGTGGGTACTCCGGCAGCTTTCATTGTGGCCTTTGCTGAAGCTTTATCGCCCATGCGTTCAATCATTTCTGGGGAAGCGCCTATAAATTTTATGCCGTGTTCTTGGCAAATTTTTGAAAATTTGGCATTTTCGGAAAGAAATCCGTAGCCGGGATGAATCGCGTCTGCATTGGTAATTTCCGCAGCAGCGATAATATTTGACATTTTTAGGTAGCTCAAATTGCTTGGTGGTGGTCCAATACAAACCGCCTCATCTGCAAAACGCACGTGAAGGCTTTCTGCATCTGCGGTTGAATAAACGGCAACCGTTTTTATTCCCATCTCACGGCACGTACGGATAATTCGCAGTGCTATTTCGCCCCTATTTGCAATCAATATCTTTTTAAACATAATGTTTTGAAATTACAAATTACAAGCACCAAATTACAAAGTGGAATTTGGACTTTGAAATTCGAGATTTATACTTATGATGGGTCAACTAAAAATAGTGGTTGGTCAAATTCTACCGGAGAAGAATCATCCACTAATACTTTTACAATTTTTCCAGAAACTTCACTTTCAATTTCGTTGAAAAGCTTCATTGCTTCAATCACGCAAAGCACATCGCCTGCGCTGATAGTGCTTCCCACCTCAACGAATACGGGTTTGTCAGGAGAAGGTTTTCTATAGAAAGTACCAATGATTGGCGACTTAATAGTGATGAATTTTGAATCCATTGCTTCTGAAGGAGCTTCTGTTGAAGGTGCAGCTTGTTGTTGTTGCACTGCAGAAGTCTGAGGCTGCATTTGTATTTGCGGTTGCGCCATTGTTGGAATTTGCTGAATGTAGGTGGTTTCGCCCCTATCATTCTCTAATCCCGTTTTTATGGTAATCTTTATGTCTTCGGTTTCAAGCTTTACTTCGCTGGCACCACTTTTTGCCACAAACTTGATCAGGTTTTGAATGTCCTTTATATCCATAATTTAGAAAATTTAGTCTTTTGGGTTGGTTAAAATTATTTTGAATCGTAGGCCCATTTCAAATAAATGGCGCCCCAAGTAAAGCCTCCACCGAAGGAAGCAAATATCAAGTTATCTCCTTTTTTGAGTTGTTTTTCATAATCCGCCAAGCACAACGGTAAGGTTGCAGAAGTTGTATTGCCGTATTTGTGGATATTCATCATTACTTTTTCATCGGGCAGTTTCATTCGTGAGGCAGCTGCATCGATAATTCGTTTGTTGGCTTGATGTGGCACTAGCCAGTCCACATCTTCACCTGTAAGATTGTTCTTTTTCATTACTTTTTCGCAAACATCTGCCATGTTTGAAACAGCAAATTTAAAAACAGTTTTGCCTTCTTGAAAAACGTAGTGCTGCTTATTGTTCACTGTTTCAATAGAAGCAGGAAGCAAAGAGCCTCCGGCATCAATTTTTAGAAAAGGCCTGCCAACACCATCTGTACGCAGATATTCATCTTTTACACCCAAGCCTTCTGTATTGGGCTCGAAGAGTACGGCTCCTCCTCCATCGCCAAAAATGATACAGGTGGTTCTATCTGAATAATCAATAATTGACGACATTTTATCGGCGCCAATAAGAAGTACTTTTTTATATTTTCCAGATTCAATATAACGCGCTGCGGTTGACATTCCAAAAAGAAAACTGAACA
>Ga0116152_10004202_pt1 | contig 11413 bp, 7 predicted proteins | sample AD_UKC119_MetaG_FD_89894 | JGI IMG/M metagenome (GOLD analysis project Ga0116152, IMG submission 89894) | Active sludge microbial communities of municipal wastewater-treating anaerobic digesters from Hong Kong - AD_UKC119_MetaG | ecosystem: Engineered > Bioreactor > Anaerobic > Digestate...
CGCCTGAGCGGCGATGAGCAGAAGGCCACCAAGACCACGGCCTTCGACCTGCAGATGGATCCCGCCGGCAAGGGCATGAGTTTTCACAGGCTCGACCGCGCCAAGGACCCGAATTTCTGGTCGCTGCGCGTCAGCCGCGACATTCGCCTGATCGTGCACAGGACCGCCGGCAGCCTGCTACTGTGCTACGTCGATCACCACGACAAGGCCTACCAGTGGGCCGAGCGGCGCAAGCTGGAGGTGCACCCCACCACCGGCGCGGCGCAGTTGGTTGAGATTCGCGAGCGGGTCGAGGAAATTCTCGTTCCCAAGCCGGTCGAATCAAGCACTTCGGCCACGCAGACGAAGCCAAAGCCAAAGCTTTTCGCAGACTACGACGACGCGCAACTGCTGGCCTATGGCGTGCCGCAGGAATGGCTGGCCGATGTGCAGGCCGCCGACGAGGATGCGTTGCTGGAGCTTGCCGATCATCTGCCGGCCGAAGCGGCCGAGGCCCTGCTGGAACTGGCCACCGGGGGCACGCCGCAGCTGCCGCAAGTGGCCGCCAAGCAGGCCGACCCGTTCCAGCACCCGGACGCGCAGCGGCGCTTTCGCATCATGTCCGATGTGGAGGAACTGGCCCGCGCCCTGGAATTCCCGTGGGACCGGTGGACCGTGTTTCTGCACCCGGCGCAGCGTCGGCTGGTGGAGCGCGACTACAGTGGTGCGGCGCGCGTCTCGGGCTCGGCAGGCACGGGCAAGACCGTGGTGGCCTTGCACCGCGCCGTGCATCTGGCGCGCCAGGACGAAGACGCGCGTGTTCTGCTGACCACGTTTTCCGAACCCTTGGCCAATGCGCTGCGTGCCAGCCTGTATCGACTGATCTGGAATACGCCCAGGCTGGGCGAACGCATCGACGTGGTCGCGATGGAGGCCATCGGCATCCGCCTGTATGCGGCGCAGTTCGGCAAGCCGACCTTCGCCAGCCGGGATGAAATTTCCGCCTTGCTGAAGACGGCAGCGACCCAGGTCGAGGGTCTGAAGGCCGGCGCGGCGTTTCTGCTTTCCGAATGGGAGGACGTGGTGGACGCCTGGCAGGTGGATGACTGGGCGGCTTACCGCGATGCCAAGCGGCTGGGCCGCAAGACACGCCTGCCGGAGGCGCAGCGCGCCTTGTATTGGCAGGTGTTCTCCCTGGTGAAGGCGCAACTGAAGCAGGCCGGCAAGATCACGGTGGCCGAGATGTTCGCCAGCCTGGCGCTGGCCATGCCCGAGCGCCAGCATCCGGTGTTCGATTACGTTGTGGTGGACGAGGCGCAGGACATTGGCGTGCAGCCATTGCGTTTTCTTGCGGCGATGGCTGGCAAGCGCGCCCAGGCGCTGTTCTTTGCCGGCGACCTGGGGCAGCGCATCTTTCAGACGCCGTTTTCCTGGAAAGCCCTGGGGGTGGATGTGCGCGGCCGCTCGCGCACGCTCCATATCAATTACCGCACCTCGCACCAGATTCGCTCGCAAGCCGACCGGCTGCTGGGGGCGGAGGTGTCGGACGTGGATGGCAATGTGGAAAGCCGCAAGGGCACGATATCTGTGTTCAACGGGCCGCAGCCGACCATTTGCAGCCATGCCGATGCCGCGGCGGAAAGCCAGGCCGTCGGTGCATGGCTGCAGCAATGCAGTGCCAGCGGCGTGCTGCCGCATGAGATTGGCGTGTTTGTTCGGTCCGAATGCGAACTGCCCCGCGCGCAGGCGGCCGTCCAGGCCGCAGGCTTGCATGGGCGGGTGCTGGGCAAGGACATGGCGACGCAAGAGGGTTTTGTCAGCATCACCACCATGCACCTGGCCAAGGGCATGGAGTTTCGCGTGGTGGCGGTGCTGGCCTGCGACGATGAAATCATCCCTTCGCAGGCCCGCATCGATACGGCGGCCGACGAGGCGGAGCTGACCGAGATCTACAACACCGAGCGGCATTTGCTGTACGTGGCCTGTACCCGTGCGCGCGATCGACTGCATGTCTCGGGCGTGCGGCCGGCGTCGGAGTTTTTGCAGGATTTGCTGCAGCCATAGTGGGATGAACATGAAGTAGTTCGGTGACTGCCGCCAACGTCTTTGCGCTGGGCGTTATGCGGCCACAGTCGCCAGAAAGTCAGCAGGTTTCGCATGGATTCCGCAACCCAACTCATCCTCGGCGCTGCCGTCGGCGTGGCCGGCACGCTGCCCAATGTCTAAGGTATCCCTGTGAATCGAATGATTGGCCGTATAAAATTCAAATTCAGAAAATCAACGGCCAATGATGGACTATCTCCCCTTGTCCGACAGCGCGGCGCGGCAAAGCATTGATGCCATGGCCGTGTTTGCCGAATACCGCCGCTGCAGCGCCGAGGCGCGCCGGCTCGGCGGCGGCATGTACTGGAAGCGCCAGGGCAATTACGAATACCTGGTCAGAACCGGGCGTGACAACCGCCAGCAGCGCCTGGGCCCGCGCTCGCCGGAGACCGAGCGCACCCATGCCGCTTTCACGCAGGCCAAGCAGGCGGCGCAAACGCGGCTCCAATCCCTGCGCGCCGCCTTGCAGGAGGCCGAGCGCCTGAACAAGGCCGTGAAGGCGGGGCGGGTGCCTGGCATCGTGGTATCGCTTCTGAATACGCTCGATGTGCTGGATCTAGCCCAGCACTTTGTCGTCGTGGGCACGCACGCGCTGTACGCCTACGAGGCTGCGGCGGGGGTGCGCATCGTTCAGGCGGCATTGGCCACGCAGGATGTGGACTTGCTTTGGGACGCGCGCCGCCGGGTGCAGTTCATGACCGATCTGGGGCGTACCGAGGCCTCCATGCTGCAAATACTGCAGAAGGTCGATCCGAGCTTTCGCCGCAAGGAGCGGCAGCACGAAACGGCGGTCAATGACCGGGGCTTTGAGGTGGACTTTCTGCGCCGCATGGCGGTCGATGGCGACCCGCATCCGTTTCGCTTTTCTGACGATGAAGACGATCTGTGGCCGGTGCAGGCCCAGGGCGCCGCGGTGTTGACCAGCGCGCCGGTGTTCGAGCACACCGTGATCTCGGCCACGGGCAGGATGGCATTGATGCGTACCGTGGCCCCCACGACCTTTGTGACCTTCAAACGCTGGATGTCCACATCTGCACCGGCGCGCCCCGCCATGAAGCGCCGGCGCGACCTGCGCCAGGCCGAGATCGTTCAGTCCATGCTGGATGAGGGTTTGTTGTTGCCGTCATGATGGTCTGATGGACTCCGCAACCCAACTCATCCTCGGCGCCGCCGTCGGCGTGGCCGTGATGCGCCGGCGCACGGCCGCGTGGAAGGCCGCGCTGTGGGGCGGCGTGGCCGGCACGCTGCCCGATCTGGACGTGCTCATCGCCCATGGCGACCCGATTCTGAACATGGTGCTGCACCGCGCCGAAAGCCACGCGCTGTTCTGGCTCACGCTGTTCTCGCTGCCGTTCGCCTGGGGGGTGGCGCGCGTGCAGGGCGAATGGGGGCAGTGGCGGCGCTGGTGGCTGGCGCTGTGGCTGGCACTGGTCACCCATCCCCTGCTCGACGCGTTCACGGTTTATGGCACGCAGTTGCTGCTGCCGTTGACCGACTACCCGGTGGCGCTGGGCAGCGTGTTCATCATCGACCCGGCCGTGACGCTGCCCTGGCTCGTCGGCCTGGTGGTGGTGCTGGCGCGCCGGGGCGATGCGCGTGGCCAGCGCGCCAATCTGTGGGGGCTGGCGCTGGGCACGGCGGTGCTGCTGGCCGGTGTGGGGCTGCAGGCGCCGGTGGAGCATCTTGCGCGCGCCAGCCTGGCCGCGCAGGGCGTTCATCCTGAGCGCGTGCTGGTCACGCCCGCGCCGCTGTCCATGCTGCTGTGGCGCGTGGTGGCTATGGAGGGCGATGGCTACTACGAGGGCTTTCATGGCCTGCTCGATGGGCCCGGGCCCATGCGCTTTGAGCGCTTTGACCGCGGCGCGCGCCTGGAAGCGGCGGTGGCGGCCATCGACGGCGCGCAGCGCATCCGGCGCTTCAGCCACGGCTTTTACAAGCTGCACGAGAGCGCGGGCGGCCAGCTGGTGATCACTGACCTGCGCATGGGGCTGGAGCCGCACTACAGCTTCGCCTTTGCGGTGGCGCAGCGCGGATCGCCCTTTGCGCCGCTGCCGGTGGCGCAGACGGTGGGTGGCGCCGTGCCGGTCGGGCCGGCGCTGGCCTGGCTGGGTCGGCGCATGCGGGGCGAGCAGGTGGCGCCGCCGCGTTGAGGGCCGGGCCATGACCTTGCAGGCCACGGTCTCCATGAGCTGGGTCGATGCGGTGCTGGCCGAGGCCGAGCGCCAGGGCGTGGGGCGTGGGCGCTTGCTGGCGCAGGCCGGTATCGCACCCGAGGAACTTCAGCAAGAACGCTGGCCGATCGACCACATCACCCGCCTGTGGCACGCGGCGGTGGCCTGCACGCAGGACGCGGGCTTTGGCCTGGCCGCCGGCAGCCGGGCCGGGCCGGATAACTTCAACGTGGTGGGCGAGCTGCTGCGCGCCAGCGCCACGCTGCGCGAGGCGATTGCGGCGGTGCAGAAGTACCAGCGCCTGATCAGCGACGGCGGGCGCTTTCAGATGGTGGCGGGCGCGCGCGCCAGCTGGCTGATCTACCACCCGCGCCAGGGCACGCTGGCCTTCAGCCCGCACCAGGTGGAGGCGGTGCTGGCCACCGTGCTGGCCTTTGTGCGCAATGCACTGGGCCAGCGCCCGGGCGCGGGTGTGCGGCCGCTGCAGGTGCAGTTCAGCCAGCCGCGCGTGGGGCCGCTGGCCGGCTATCGCGAGGTGTTTGCCTGCCCGCTGGCGTTCGAGCAGGCCTTCAACGGCCTGCTGCTGGACAACGCCGTGCTGGACGCGCCGCTGCCGCATGCCGACCCGCACCGCGCCCGCGCGCACCAGCGCGAAGCGGCGGCGCATCTGGCCGGCCTGAGCCAGGGCGGGGCGCTGGCGCAGGAGCTGCGCGCCTGGATGGCTGCGGCGCTGGCCAGCCGCGTGCCCACGCGGGCCGAGGCCGCCGCCGCGCTGGGCGTGAGCGAACGCACCCTGGCGCGCCGCCTGCGGGCGCAGGGCATCAGCTTTGCCGAGCTGCTGGACGGCGTGCGGCGCGACGCGGCGCTGCAGGCCGTTGGGCAGACCACGCGCCCGCTGGCCGACATCGGCCAGGCCCTGGGCTTTGCCGAGCCAGCGGTGTTCTGGCGCGCCTTCAAGCGCTGGAGTGGCAGCACGCCCGCCGCCTGGCGCGCGGCGCAGCGCGCTGATCGCCAGCCCTGACGAATGAGCTCGCTGCGGTTCGCATGACCAATGTCAACGGCGCCATCCCCTTTTGTCATTGATGCCGCGCAGCGGCGAAGTCATTCGTCATGCCAACGCCACGCGGCAGGGGCGTTGCACTGGCGTGGCTTGCCGCACTTATGCACCCCAACTGTGGGCCGGGCTGTGGAAAACCCCCTGAACAAGCCGCGCAAGCCGCGCCGGTATTGGGCTGGCGGGCGCTGCCTGCGGATTGAGCAGAGGGTCGAGCCGGTGGCGGGGCGAGCACAGGGTTCAGCTGAAAATGCTACCAATAGAATAGCTGTTGGCGCTTCACTGACAAGCGCTGGCGCCCGATTTGGCTTGTAACCGGACGGGCGCGGCCAAGCGCCCGCCTCAGATGTGCAGCGCCTGCCCCAGCGCGCGCAGCGCCGCTTCCTGCACCGCTTCGCCCAGCGTCGGGTGGGCGTGGATGGTGTGGCCTACGTCTTCCAGCCGCGCGCCCATCTCGATCGACTGGCTGAAGGCGGCGGCCAGTTCGGCCACGCCCTTGCCCACGGCCTGCCAGCCCAGGATCAGGTGGTTGTCGCGGCGCGCCACCACGCGCACGAAGCCGCTGGCAGCCTCCAGCGTCATGGCGCGGCCGTTGGCGGCGAACGGGAAGGCGGCGTCGATGCAGTCCATGCCGGCGGCGCGGGCCTCGCCGGGCGTCTTGCCCGTCACCACCACCTCGGGGTCGGTGAAGCACACGGCGGGAATGGCCATGGGCTCGAAGCGCCGGTTCCTGCCGGCGATCTGCTCGGCCACGCATTCGCCCTGGGCCATGGCGCGGTGCGCCAGCATGGGCTCGCCGGTGACGTCGCCGATGGCCCAGACGTTGCGCATCGAGGTGCGGCCGTGCGCGTCGATGGCGATGTGGCGCCCGGCCATGTCCAGCTGCAGCGACTCCAGGCCAAAGCCCGCGGTGCGCGGGCGCCGACCCACGGCCACCAGCACGCGGTCGGCCGGCAGCGCAAAGTCCTCGGCGCGGGCGTCGATGCGCACGTGCACACCGTGCTGGGCGTCCCAGCCGGCCACGCTGCATCCCAGGTGCAGCACCACGCCCTGCTTCTGCAGCGCTTGCAGCACCGGCTCGGTCAGTTCCTCGTCGTAGCTGGGCAGCACGCGCTGGGCGGCTTCGACCACCGTCACGTCCACGCCGAGCTTGCGGTAGGCCATGCCCAGCTCCAGGCCGATGTAGCCGGCGCCGACCACCACCAGGCGCCGGGGCAGCAGATCGGGCGAGAGCGCGTCGGTGGATGACCAGATGGCGCCGCCGAACGGCATGCTGGGCAGCTCCACCGGTTCGGAGCCGGTGGCCAGCAGCAGGTGCTCGCAGCGCACGCGCATGGGCTCGCCCTGGTGCGGTTTGACGGTCACGGTCTTGCCGTCTTCGATCTCGGCCCAGCCCTTGAGCACCTGCACGCCGGCCCTGCGCAGCAGGCCGCCGACCCCGCCCGTCAGGCGCTGCACGATGCCGTCCTTCCAGCGCACGGTCTGCGCGATGTCGATCTGCGGGCGCTGCACCCGGATGCCGGTGGGCGAGCCGGTTGCCTGCGCGCGCGCCTGGTCGAACTCGTGGGCCGCGTGGATCAGCGCCTTGGACGGGATGCAGCCGATGTTGAGACACGTGCCGCCCAGGCTGGCGCCTTCGACCAGCATGGTGGGGATGCCCAGCTGGCCGGCGCGTATGCCGGCGACGTAGCCGCCTGGGCCGCCGCCGATGATGAGCAGCTTGGTCGTGACTTCCTTGGTCATTTGGGGTGCCTACTCCACGAACAGCAGGGCCGGGGTTTCGAGCAGGGCGCGCATGGCCTGGATGAAGCGCGCCGCGTCCATGCCGTCGACCACGCGGTGGTCGAACGAGGACGACAGGTTCATCAGCTGGCGCGCCACCACCTGACCGCCACGCAGCATGGGTCGCTCGATGATGCGGTTGACACCGACGATGGCCACCTCGGGGTGGTTGATGACGGGCGTGGTGACCACGCCGCCCAGCGGCCCCAGGCTGGTGATGGTGATGGTCGAGCCGCTCAGCTCCTCGCGCGCGGCTTTGCCGGTGCGGGCCGCCTCGGTGACGCGGGTCAGGCCGGCGGCAAAGGCCCACAGGTCCAGGCTCTCGGCATGGCGCAGCACCGGCACCATCAGGCCGCCATCGGTCTGCGTGGCCACGCCCAGATGCACCGGCGCATGGCGCGTGACCACGCCGGCGTCGTCGTCGTAGCGGGCGTTGATCTGCGGGAAGTCGCGCAAGCTGCACACCATGGCGCGCGCCAGAAACGGCAGCAGGGTCAGCTTGCCGCGGGTGGCGCCGTGGCGCTGGTTGAGCTGCTGGCGCAGCGCCTCCAGTTCCGTGACGTCGATTTCCTCGACATAGCTGAAGTGCGGGATGCGGCGCTTGGCCTCCTGCATCTTCTGCGCGATCTTGCGGCGCAGACCGATGACGGGGACGGCTTCTTCCCCATGGCGCTCGGCGTAGGGCGACGCCCCCGTCAGCATGGCCTGACCCTGTCCGGCGACGTAAGCGTCCAGGTCCTGGTGCCCGATGCGACCGGCCGGGCCGCTGCCGTGCACGAAGCGCAGCTCCACCCCCAGGTCGAGCGCACGCCGGCGCACCGCAGGCGAGGCGAGCGGGCGCTCGCCCTCCTTGCGGCGGCCGGCGACAGGGCGCGGCGCGGCCACCGAGCCGCGCGCTGCGGCGGCCGCGGGTGCGCGCGGTGCTGCGTCCGGGGCTTGGGCGATCACCTCGGTTGCTATTGAAACAGGAGCTGCCGGCGCAGATGGGGCGGGCGCTGAAGCCTCATTTTCTTTGAAGTTGCCAGCGCCTTCGACGTCCAGGCGCACCAGCTCGGCGCCGACCGCCATGACCTGGCCGACGCCACCGCCCAGCGTCAGCACCTTGCCCGCCACCGGGGAGGGCACTTCCACCGTGGCCTTGTCGGTCATCACGTCGGCCAGGTGCTGGTCTTCGCTCACGGCATCGCCCGGCTGCACATGCCAGGCCACCAGTTCCACCTCGGCAATGCCCTCGCCGATGTCGGGCACGCGGATCACGTAGGTACCCATGGTTCAGACCTCCAGCGTGCGCTTGAGGGCCTCGCCGACGCGGCCCGGACCAGGGAAGTACGCCCATTCCTGCGCGTGCGGGTAGGGCGTGTCCCAGCCGGTGACGCGTTCGATCGGGGCTTCCAGTTGCCAGAAGCAGTGCTCCTGCACCAGTGCCACCAGTTCGGCGCCGAAGCCGCTGGTGCGCGTGGCCTCATGCACCACCACGCAGCGGCCGGTCTTGCGGACCGATTCGACGATGGTGTCCAGGTCCAGCGGCCAGATCGAGCGCAGGTCGATGATCTCGGCGTCGATGCCGGTTTCGCGCGCGGCGCACTCACTGACCCAGACCATGGTGCCGTAGGTCAGCACCGTCACCGCCTTGCCGGGGCGGAAGATGGCGGCGCTGGTGAGCGGCACGCGGTAGTGGCCTTCGGGCACCTTGCCCAGCTCATGCTTGGACCAGGGCACCACCGGCCGGTCGTGGTGGCCGTCGAACGGGCCGTTGTACAGGCGCTTGGGCTCCAGGAAGATCACCGGGTCGTCGCTTTCGATGGCCGAGATCAGCAGGCCCTTGGCGTCGTACGGGTTGCTGGGCATGACGGTGCGCAGGCCGCAGACGTGGGTGAAAAAGGCCTCGGGGCTCTGGCTGTGCGTCTGTCCGCCGTAGATGCCGCCGCCGCAGGGCATGCGGATCACCATCGGCGCGCTGAAGTCGCCGGCCGAGCGGTGGCGCAGCCGCGCCAGCTCCGACACGATCTGGTCGGTGGCCGGGTAGACGTAATCGGCGAACTGGATCTCCACCACCGGGCGCAGGCCGTAGGCGGCCATGCCGATGCCGGTGCCGACGATGCCGGATTCGGAGATCGGCGCGTCGAAGCAGCGCGTCTTGCCGTACTTGGCCTGCAGGCCTTCGGTGACGCGGAACACGCCGCCGAAGTACCCCACGTCCTCGCCATAGACGATGACGTTGTCGTCGCGGGCCATCATCACGTCCATTGCCGAGCGCAGCGCGGCGATCATGGTCATGGGGGTGGCGGTGGCGTGCTGGACAGCTTGCTCCATGGCTCATACCCCCATCTGCTGGCGCTGCCGGCGCAGGTGCTCGGGCAGGTCCCGGTACACGTCGTCGAAGATGGTCGCGGCGCTGGGCACGCGGCCGTCGAGCAGGCTGCCGTGGCTTTCGGCCTCCTTCTGTGCCGCCAGGATCTCGGCTTCCAGCGCCTTGTGGGTGGCTTCGTGCTGGGCCTGGCTCCATTCGCCGATGGCGATCAGGTGCTGCTTCAGGCGTTCGATCGGATCACCCAGCGGAAAGCGCTGCCAGTCGTCGGCCGGGCGGTACTTGGACGGGTCGTCGGAGGTGGAATGCGGGCCGGCGCGGTAGGTTTCCCACTCGATCAGCGTCGGGCCATGGTTGGCGCGCGCACGCTCGGCCGCCCATTGCGAGGCCGCGTACACGGCCAGGAAGTCGTTGCCGTCGACGCGCAGCGAGGCGATGCCCACACCCACGCCGCGCTGGGCGAAGGTGGTGCCCTCGCCGCCGGCAATCGACTGGAAGGTGGAGATGGCCCACTGGTTGTTGACCACGTTGATGATCACCGGCGCGCGGTACACATGGGCGAAGGTGAGCGAGGTGTGAAAGTCGCTCTCGGCGGTGGAGCCGTCGCCGATCCAGGCCGAGGCAATCTTGGTGTCGCCCTTGATCGCCGAGGCCATGGCCCAGCCCACGGCCTGCGGCATCTGCGTGGCCAGGTTGCCGGAGATCGAAAAGAAGCCGGCGCGCTTGTAGGAATACATCACCGGCAGCTGGCGCCCCTTGATCGGGTCGCGCTCGTTGCTCATCAGCTGGCAGATCAGCTCCACCAGCGAGATGTCGTCGCGCGACAGCAGCAGGCCCTGCTGGCGGTAGGTGGGAAAGCACATGTCGCCTTCGCGCAGCGCCTGTGCATGGGCCACGGCGATGGCTTCCTCGCCCAGACACTGCATGTAGAACGACAGCTTTTTCTGGCGCTGCGCCAGCAACATGCGGGCGTCGAACAGGCGCGTCTTCAGCATGGCCCGCAGGCCGCGGCGCAGGCGCTCGGGGTGAATGGCTGGCGCCCAGGGACCGACGGCGCGGCCCTCGCTGTCGAGCACGCGCACCAGGCTGGTGGCCAGGTCGGCGGTGTCGGCCGCGGCGGTGTCGATCGGGGGTTGGCGCACCGCACCGGCCGGTGAGATGCTGAGGTAGGAAAAATCGGTCTTGGCGCCCGGCCGTCCCGTCGGCTCGGGCACATGCAGCCTGAGGGCTGAGTGTGGTGACATGCTCGGTCTCCATCGGCACGATCGTGTCGTGCGTTTGTCGTCGGACAAGACAGGGCGCCGGATCACGGCGCACGAACGCTTGCCATCGGTGCGCGGTGGCGCAGGGGCCATCGTAGGGTCTGTGGGGTCTGTGCGCCAGCCCCTCGCACACGGAACCTGCCGCCGCCGACGCCGGTTCAGCCCGTGCGGTGATGAACGAAATGGGGTGCCGGCGCTTATCTGGAGCGCGCCAGCAGCTATGAAATCAGGAGTTACCCGGGCTGCCGGCGTCCGACGCCGACGGCTGCCCGTGCAGCCGCGCATACAGCCCGCCAGCGGCCGTCAGCTCGGCGTGGCTGCCTTGCTCGACGATGCGGCCGCGCTCCATCACCACGATGCGGTCGGCGTGTTCGATGGTGGACAGCCGGTGCGCGATGACCAGCGTGGTGCGCCCGGCCATGGCGCGTGTGATGGCCTGCTGCACCAGCCGTTCGCTTTCGGTGTCGAGCGCCGAGGTGGCTTCGTCCAGCAGCAGCACCGGCGCGTCGCGGTACAGCGCGCGCGCGATGGCCAGCCGCTGGCGCTGGCCGCCCGACAGTTCGGTGGCGTTGTGGCCCAGCACGGTGTCGATGCCCCTGGGCAGCGTGGCCACGTGGTCGGCCAGGTTGGCGTCCTGCAGGCAGCGCTGCACACGCTCGCGGTCGATCGACGGCGCGCCCAGCGCCACGTTGGCGGCGATGCTGTCGTTGAACATCGTCACGTCCTGGCTGACCAGGGCAAACTGCGCCCGCAG
>Ga0116152_10004205_pt1 | contig 11410 bp, 9 predicted proteins | sample AD_UKC119_MetaG_FD_89894 | JGI IMG/M metagenome (GOLD analysis project Ga0116152, IMG submission 89894) | Active sludge microbial communities of municipal wastewater-treating anaerobic digesters from Hong Kong - AD_UKC119_MetaG | ecosystem: Engineered > Bioreactor > Anaerobic > Digestate...
CTTGTGTGCAGGTAGAAAGTTCCACAAACACCCACGATCCCGAAGAAGAGGAAGACGCTGAGGTCGCCCAAGCCCGCATACCCATATGGGTTTTTGCCAAAGGTGTATTTAACGGCCGCGCCGATAGCGAGTAGTCCGAGGAGTAGGAACAGCACGGTGCTCGTTGTGAAGCCGAGTGCGATAGTGATCAACGCACAACCGCTCATCAGTGCAAGAATTCCGCACAGAACGATCGCCCGTTTCATCGCTACTGGAGAGATGGCCCCGCTTTGCACGGCACGTTGCGGGCCGATGCGATCGGCGTTATCGGTGCCGTGCTGGTGATCACCAAGGTCATTGGCGAGGTTGCTGAGGATCTGCAGGAGGACTGCGGTCAACAGCGCGAGGATGAGCACATCGGCTCTGCAATTGGTGGCATGACAACTGATCCAGCCCCAATCGCTGGCCAATGCACTTCCCACGATGATGCTGCTCAACGCCAACGGCAGCGTACGCAACCGAAATGCCTGCAACCAGTGTTTCATCAGGCTATTGCCTCCATGTGGTCCACGTAAACGTTTACCAGCTTGTGTCCGGGGAGAGCAGCTTCGACCGCGGGCCATTGCTTGTACAGCCATTGGATGAACTGTGCCCTTCGCATATTGCCCACGCGTAGATGCACGATCCTTGGTGGAGGGCCGCTCAATTGGATCCGTTGGGAGAAGTCGGCATCCTTCGTCACGATGACCAGATCATGAGCGATGGCATGGTCCCACAGGGAACTGTCGCTTGGCTGATCGCCGAGTTGCCGCGAATGGACGACAGGGAGTACGGTGGGCAGGGCCCTGGGCAACGGAAGGTTCTCGTCGATGAGAAGCCCCTTCATGCCAACGGAAGAGCGGAGAACCGATTGCCCATGATGCGTGCTGCCATTTCCACACACGCCAGCACATGCTCGCGGGTGATGGACGGATAAGCCTTCAGCACCTCGTCGATACCATCACCGGCGGCAAGCAGTTCAAGCACGGATTGCACAGTGATGCGCGTGCCTTTCACCACCGGCTTGCCATTCGCCACATCGGGTTTGATCTCGATCAGCTCTTGACGCATGGCCTAAAGTTAAGGTGCATATTCGCCACAGACCAGGGTTCATTCTCTTTACCTCTGTGCCTCTGCGGTCAACCCCTCTACGGGAACTTCTGGAACTTCTGGAAATCCGGGGCCCGCTTCTCCAGGAACGCATTCCGCCCTTCCTGCGCCTCGTCCATCAGGTAGTACATCAAGGTGGCGTCCCCGGCGAACTCCATCAACCCACGTTGACCATCCAATTCGGCGTTCAAGCCACGCTTGATCATGCGCAGGGCGAGCGGGCTGCGTTGCATCATGATCCGGCACCACTCGACCGTGGTGTCTTCCAACTCTGCGAGGGGCACCACCTTGTTCACCATGCCCATGTCCTCGGCCTCCTTCGCGGTGTACTGCTGGCACAGGAACCAGATCTCGCGGGCTTTCTTCTGGCCCACGTGGCGGGCGAGGTAGTTGCTGCCGAAGCCGGCATCGAAGCTTCCCACCTTGGGGCCGGTCTGTCCGAAGCGCGCATGATCCGCAGCGATGGTGAGGTCGCACACCACATGCAGCACGTGCCCGCCACCGATCGCATAGCCGTTCACCATGGCCACCACGGGCTTGGGTAGCTCGCGGATGCGCTTGTGAAGGTCGAGCACGTTGAGGCGTGGCACACCGTCCGTTCCGATGTAGCCGCCTCGTCCTTTCACGTTCTGATCGCCGCCGCTACAGAAGGCCTTGTCGCCGGCGCCGGTGAGCACCACCACCCCGATGGCCGGGTCCTCGCGGGCGATGTCCATCGCATCGATCATCTCCTTGTTCGTGTCCGGCCGGAAGGCGTTGTACACCTCGGGCCGGTTGATCGTGATCTTGGCGATGCCCTCGAAGAACTCGAACTTGATGTCCGTGTATTCCTTGATGGTCTTCCAGTTGCGGGAGCTCATTTCAATTCAGTTGGACCGCAACGACGCGATGAACGCACGGATGCGCAGCGTTCATGAAGTGCGGAGTTGGTTGAAGTAGTTACGGAGCACTTTGGGCGAAGCCTCCGGATCCGTTGTGATGTGCAGTACGGCCGGCCTGTCCTGTGGCGCGTATAACTTGTCCAGCCCGGCCTCCAGTGAAGCCTGGTCGTTCGCGTGATAGTAGGGGAGGTCGAAGCTTATTGCCAGTTTTTCGATGCTGCGCGCGTGTGGCGCTTCGAACCACGGCAGCAGTTCAGCGTCCTTGTCCGGCCCTTCGATGAACCGGAAGATGTTGCCTCCTCCGTTGTCGATCACGATCACCTTCAGGTCCGACGACAAGTGGTCGTTCCAGAAGGCATTGCTGTCGTAGCAGAAGGCCGTATCGCCGGTGATGAGCGTGGTTGATTTCTTCGTCGCGAAAGCTGCGCCGACGGCCGTGCTCGTACACCCATCGATACCGCTTGTCCCGCGGTTGCTGAACCAGCGGATGTCCCGCACCCGGTCGAAGAGCTGTGCATACCGCGCCGGGGTGCTGTTCGCGAGTTGCACCGCACTGGCGGCGGGGATCCGGTCGTTCAGCGTGTTGAAGACGGTGAGGTCGCAGAAGGGCGCCGAGGCGATGATCCTGTTATGCTTGCCCCGGGTGCTCTCGTCCATCATCTTCCAGGCCTGTCCATAGAAGCTCTCGTTCGGCTGCACGCCGGGTGCGAGCTGTGCGAAGAAGATCTCCGGGCTCACCGCGATGTCGTGCGTGAGGCTCTGGTAGGTGTCGTAATGGCGCTGCCCGGCGTCCACGTTCCAATGCTGCAGCGGTCGCCACTTGCGCAGCAGGGTCTTGATCCGCTTGCTCACCACCGCACCGCCGAAGGTGATCAGCAGCTCGGGGCGCAGGTCCTTCTCGTTCTTGTCGCTCACTGCTTCGATCACGCGATCGATCGTGGTGATGAAGGCCGTATCGTCGAGGTTGCTGGTCGCCTCGGTATGCACGGTCACCTGTGGAAGTGAAGCGAACTGCACGAGTTGCTTGCGCATGCCGTCGCTCCAGGTGCCCTGCCCGGCCAGCACCATCACCTTTTTACAGGCCGAGAGCTGGCCGATCAACCAACGGGCATGGTCAGGCAGGATGAAGGACTCGGTCATCACCGGCGCGATGAAACGCGAAAGATCCTGGACATCGGTCTTGTTCTCCGTGCGCCCATACAACGGTTCGGCGAAGGGCACGTTCACATGCACCGGGCCGGGAACAGGGAGCAGTGTACCATCGATCGCTTCGTTGATCAAGCGTCCGCAATGCCAGCGCGCCAGCTCATCGTTGGAGATGCGCGGCAGCTGGACGCTTCGCTTCATGTGCAGCGCCAGCACGCCCTGTTGCCGGATCGCCTGGCCTTCACCCTGGTCCACCCATTCCTCCGGTCGATCAGCGGTGATCACCAACAGGGGTATGCGCTGGTAATACGCCTCGGCGATCGCAGGTCCGTAGTTCAACACGGCACTTCCGCTCGTGCAGATCAAGGCCACCGGAGCATGCAGCTGCTGCGCCATGCCAAGGGCGAAGAAGGCCGCGCTGCGTTCATCGATGACGCGCAGGCATTCGATCCCCGCCTGCTGGTTGAAGGCGATGACCAATGGCGCACTGCGCGATCCCGGGCTGATAACGGCGTGCCTCACCCCCTTCGCGGCGCACAGGCGCGCCAGTTCCGAGGCTGCGAAAAGATCGCTCGTCATGGATCAGGCCGGGGTGGTGGAGTGGATCAGCTGCCGCCAGCTATCGGCCTTGTGTTCGGTCTCCTCCCATTCCTTTTCCGGAACGGAGCCTGCGGTGATGCCCGCACCCACGCGCAGGTCAGCATGGTTCTCATGCACCTGCATGCACCGGATGTTCACGTACAGTTCCATGCGTCCGTCCGCGCTCCAGGGCCCCCAGAACCCCGCGTACAAGGCACGGTCGCGGTCCTCCAAGGCGTTGATCAGTCCGCGCGCCTGCTCGGTGGGGATGCCACAAACGGCAGGGGTGGGGTGGATGGTGGCCACCAGGTCCTCCACGCCGCGCCCTTCCACCTGGGCGGTAATGCGCGTGCGCAGGTGTGCAACGGGGCCGGCCACAAGCACTTCCGGACCTGTGATCACGATGTCTCGGGCACCCAGGTCGATCAGGTCGCTCACAATGCGCTTGGTCACCACGCGCTGCTCATGCCGCTCCTTCTCATGCCAGGCAACGGCCTCCTGCGCGGCATGCGCCGCCGGTGCGGTCCCCGCAACAGCATCCACCTGGATGGATTCGTTCTCGGCCACCAGCAGGCGCTCCGGTGTGGCGCCGAGCCATGTTCCGTGTTCGGGAGTGGATACCAGGGCAACGAAGGCATCGGGCAGCTTCGACAAGGCCTCCTCGAACGAGGCGGGCGCGTCCTGTGATCCAATGGGAAGTTCCATGGTCCGGGAGAGCACGACCTTCTCCAGGCCTCCGGAAGCACAGGCTGCCTGGGCCTGCCGCACGGCATCAAGGAAACCATCCCGCGTGGTCGATGAACCTTGTGCATGCCCGATCACGGTCGCGCTCCCGGTGCATTCCAGCAAGCGTTGCCAATGGGGCTCGGCATCGCCGAAGGTCAGTTCCACATCGGAGCGGATCAGCGGCGTTCGGTCCGCGGTAAGGAAGGGCGAGAGCAGGAACACATCGTTCAGCTCCCACCATAGGCCGGTCTCCACACGGTCCAATTCGGGCGTCTGTTGGGCCCACAAGGTCACATTGGTGGTGCCCGGAAGCCGGAACGCCGCGAAGGTGAGCCGATGCTGGATGCAATGGGTAAGGGCCTGATGCAGGGCGCTGGTCGTCATCGGCGGTCGATGATCATGTTCGTGAGGCGGCAGATGGCGATGAGCCTGCCGGCGTCATCGTGCACGCGGATGTCCCAAACGTGCGTCTTGGTACCCTTGTGCACCAGTTCACCGGTGGCGGTCACCCGGCCCTCCTTCACACCACGCAGGTGGTTGGCCGTGATCTCCATCCCGACCGTGGCTTGTGTCGTAAGGTCGATCAACAAGGCGGAGCCCACGCTACCCAACGTCTCGGCAAGCGCAGCCGTGGCACCGCCATGCAAAAGGCCCATGGGCTGGTGTGTCCGCTTGTCCACGGGCAAACTGGCCTGTAACCGTCCCTCTTGATCCACCCCGAAACGGATGTCGAGGTGGTCCACCAAGGTGTTGGCGCGCAGGGCGTTGGCAGCCTCTGTATGCTCGGTGGTGAATCTCATCGCGGTCGGTTGGGCCACAAAGGTAGCCGTGGTCCATCTTTGCGGGAATGGAAGAGGTCGTATCCAAACCACGTTTGCTCCTGGTGGAGGACGAGGATGCGCTGCGTTCGACCCTGCGCCTCAACTTCGAACTGGAAGGCTACGACGTTACCGCCGCCATGAACGGGCCGGATGCCCTGCACCGGCTGCGCGGCGCACGCTATGATGTGGTGGTGATGGATGTGATGTTGCCCGGCATGGACGGGTTCACCGTGGTGGAGACCATTCGGCTGGAGGGGAATGCGACACCTGTCCTCTTCCTGACGGCCCGAAGTGGTGCGGCCGATCGGATCCGGAGCCTCAAGGCCGGCGAGGATCACCTGGCCAAGCCCTTCGAGTTGGAGGAGCTGCTGCTCCGGGTGGCCAAGCTCGTTGACCGCTCGAACGGCAAGCTGGTGGGGACCGTGCTGGAGTCCTACACCTTCGGGGCGAACGAGGTGGATTTTCAGCGTTACGAGGTGAAAGGCCAGGCTGGCTTGCGGAAGACCTTGAGCCAACGGGAGATGATGCTGCTGCGGCTGCTGGTGGAACGGGAGGGTGAGGTGGTCTCACGCGAGGAGATCCTGCAGAAGGTGTGGGGCTATAATGTGTTCCCGACCACCCGGACGGTGGATAATTTTATTGTCGGTTTCCGCAAGTATTTTGAACCTGACCCCCGGGAACCCAGGCACTTTCATTCCATCAGAGGGGTGGGCTACAAGTTCACCCGATGATTTTTTTTCGTCGGGCTGGCAACCCGGTTCAACGGGCCCCGTCTACTACTCAGAAGGGTCGGTCTTCCTGACCTATTCTGGTTCCATATTCCTTGCAGGTTTACCGCGCAGGGGTCCCGTTCCGGGGCCCCTGTTCGGTTTTTGGGGGTCATCGGGCGGAAGGGCTGAACCGTGGCCTCCCACCGGGTCTCCGACGAAGTTCTTGCGTCCCGGGCGCCATCGAATTATCTTGCGGCCTCCGAAAGCCGTCCGACGCGTTGCTCACGATGCGCTGGACCCAACGGAATAACACGCGTACCATGATCCGAACGATCCGCACGACCGCACTTTCCGCACTCTTTGTTGCCGCGACCGGCCTCACCTCCGCTCAACAGAACGTTGACATCGGGCTTTACCAGAACAACGGCATGTTGGAGGTGAAGGTGCGTCCCGAGGCCGACTTCAACGGCATCTTTTCCTCCCTGGTGTTCACCATCCGCTGGGACTCGAACTCCAGCGCAAGCCTCGGTAATGCCGATCAGGACGAGGATGTGGCCAGTTACATGAGCGTGGATCGTTCCGGCAACATCCGGGAGAACGGCGGTGCACGTTATGCGGTGTATGCAGGCTTTGGCATGCGCGCCATGAGCAACGCCGGGGTCAACTGGCAGGCTGGCCAGGAGTACACCGTGCTTCGGATCCCCGTCACCGGCCAGGGTGAGTTCGAACTGGTGAACGATGCCTACACGGCCGACCGTCAGAACAACGCCAACTTCTATGTGTCCCTCGGTGGCACGGATCGCACCGGTGTGATCTACAAGGGCCTCGCGCCGGCATCGGAGGATGGTAACGTGCTCATCCAACCCAACCCGAACAACGGGCGCTTCACCCTCAGCTTCGCCAATACCGAGAAGGGCGATGTGACCGTGGAAGTGATCAACAGCATTGGCCAGAGCGTGTACAACGAGACCGTGCGCGACCTGGAGGGTAACTACAAGCGCGAGATGGATCTGAGCACCATGGGTGCCGGTGCCTACTACGTGAAGTTGAAGCGCAACGGCAACACCACCTCCCACAAGGTGATCTACCGTTGATCCTTACAGGAACCGCTTTGGAAGGAGGCTGCGGCCTCCTTTCTTTTTTGGGGTAGGCACATGATCGTTGGGAATGGACGCCTGCTCGTTCGCGCGGACGCCTCCCCGGCCAGCGGTTAGTTTGCACACCGTTCCCGAACTCCCCCACATGCGATCGACCCCACAGCTCTTCGTTTCCTGCACCGCGCTGATCATTGCTTCTTCTGTTCCGGCCCAGGACTACCGGACAGAGCTCATATCACACACCACCCTCGACGTGGTCGTTGATGACCTCGACGACGATGGGGACCTTGATCTGGTGGCTGGTGGACTGTACAACCTGGGGTGGTACGAGAACGACGGGAGCGCCCATTTTCAGCAGCACACGATCAGCCTGGATGCGAAAGAGGCGCAGCAGGTCCTGGTGGTGGACCTGGATCTGGATGGACACAAGGACCTGGTGGTGGCGGACATGGGGGTCAACCGGCTGCTCTATTACCGGAACAACGGGGATATGACCTTCGATCGTACGTTCCTCCACACGAATTCGGGCGGAGTGAGCGGTATCGGCATCGGTGATCTGGATGGCGACGGGGACCTTGACATCGTGTGCGCCGCATTCACCGCGAACAAGGTCTACTGGCTTCGGAACAATGGCGGGTTCGCCTTCACACCGATCGACATGGCCACGGGAATGACGGGTGCATCACGCATCCTCCTCCATGATCTCGATGGTGATGGGGACAACGATGTGGTGGCGGCCATGCAGACCGCAGGTGCCATCCGTATGTTCCGGAACGATGGCAGCGGAACCTTTTCCAACGAGCTCCTGCTCTCCACCAGCACCCCAAGAAGCATCCGGTCGGCGGACGTGGATCAGGATGGGTTGCTGGATGTGCTCTACGCAGGCTCGGGCGGCGGTGGCTACCTGCGCAATACCGGGAACACGTTCGTACACCGGCAGATCACCGGATATGGTGGTTTGCGCGGTCTGAACGTGGCGGACCTGACCGGTGATGGTTACAACGACCTCATGCTCGCCGACTATACCGAGGACCGGATCTCCTGGAGCAGGCAGGACCCGGCGACCGGCAACTTTGATCAGGCCGGTGGCGTGCTTGATACCTGGCTCAACTATGCCTCGATCGTCCACGGAGCGGATTTCGACGGGGATGGGATGAAGGACGTGGTGGGTGCTTCGAGCTTCGATATCCGCATCTACCTGCATCCTGGTGACGCTCCTGACGAACGGCTGCTCCTGAACCGCTACCTCGGCGATGGACGCGGCGTGGCGCACGGCGATCTGGACGGCGATGGGGATGTGGACATGATGGCCGTGGGCGGGTTGTATGTGAACTGGTACGAGAACGATGGTCAGGGAGAGATGATCCCCCGCATCGCCAGTGAAGGGATCGGTCGCATCACCATCAGCGGTGGTGTGGACCTCAAGCTCGTGGACATGGACGGTGATGGTGACCTGGATGCGGTGCTGACGGAGAGCCAGGGCAACAAGGTGACCTGGCTGGACAACAACGGGAACGGGACCTTCGTCAAGCGCCTGGTCACCGGACACCCTGCAGCCTATTCCTGTGATCCGGTGGATTTCGACGGAGATGGCGATATCGATGTCGTGGTCACCAGCATCCTTGGTGACGACAACGTGTATTGGTATGAGAACGATGGGGCGCAGACATTCACCCAGCATCCCGTGCTGCTGACCTATGCCGATCCGTATGAGGCACGTGCGCTCGACTATGACGATGACGGCGACATGGATGTGGTGGTGGCCTGTCACTCCAACCTGGCGCAGAACGGCAAGGTGGTGCTGTGCAGGAACAACGGGAATGAGACCTTCACGGTGCAGGTGCTGGATAACGCCGCGCCGCAGACCACCTCCGTCTTCTGGGTCGATCTGGACCAGGATGGGGCCATGGACGTGCTTTCGACAACCGGAGGCGACGATCGCGTGAACTGGTACCGGAGCAATGGTGCGCCACAACCCGCGTTCACCAAGCAGGTGATCCAGTACGGGATGGGTTACGCCACCTATGTGGTGGCAGAGGACCTGGATGGCGACGGTGACGTGGATGTGGTGGTGTCCTGCCTCGATGATCGGAACGTCAACTGGTTGGAGAACGATGGTAGCGAGGTCTTCACCCGACACGTGTTGGCCCGGAACGTGTTCAACGCACAATTCGTAGGCACCGGTGACATCGATGGCGACGGGGTCCCGGAGATCTACGCCACTGATATGGAGTCGGAAGCTGTTCATCTCTACCACCGCACCGGAGACCAGTCGGAACCCGTTGTAGGTACGTTGCCGGTGGCCTGTCATGACCTGTTCATCAGTGAGATGGTGCACATGCCCGGCGATCAGGCCCTCGCGTTGGAGATCTACAATCCCCGATCGGTCCCGGTGGATCTGACGGGCTATTCCCTGCGCTTCTACCCGAACGGGCAGCAGACCTACGATGCGTCCATGCTTGTGGGCACCATCGCCGCGGGCGGCACCCATGTGGTGGTGGCACCGAATTACACCACCAGCATCAATACCTACGCAGACCAGATCACCAACCTATGGTTCGATGGATCGGACGCGATCGTGCTGGCCTATGAGGATCGGCCCCTGGACGTGATCGGTCGGGTCGGGGAGTTCTTCGAGGATGGGGACTATTGGTTCAGCAATGGGGTGGGCACCTTCTATACCGTGCTGGTGCGCAAGCCGGAGGTGGTGCGGGGTGATCCTGATGGCACCGATGCCTTCCTTCCCGATGCCGAGTGGATCGCCTATCCGGTGATGGACTACAGCCACCTCGGCGCACACGACGCTTCCTGTGATGGGGTATGCACACCCGCGGTGGAGATCGCCGCGAGCAGCCCGGTCGTTTGTGCAGGCGGTTCGGTGGAATTCACCGCCACGGTGACCGGTGGTGGATCGGCGCCTGCTGTGGAATGGTACAGGAACGGAGCGCTCGTGGGATCCGGCCAGACCATACTGATGTCCGGGTTTAGCGGTACATCGGTGGTGCACTGCACGGTGGTGAGCGATGCGGCCTGCGCACCAGCCGGCCCCGTAGCCAGTGCTCCGGTACAGGTCGAGGTGATCGTGCCGGTGATCCCGGTGATCTCCTTCGAGGCGGGGGTGTTGCACGCGAGTCCTGTGTCCGGTGGCAGTTATCAATGGTTGTTCGGTACAGGGGTGGTGCCTGGCGCAACAGCAGCGACCCATGTTCCGACCCAGGCGGGACCCTACTCCGCTTTCGGGGTCACGGACGGCTGTATCTCCTCACCGTCGAACACGATCATGGTGGACCTCTCCACAGAGGTCGGGACCGTGACCGTTGAGGGCTTCAACCTCCATCCGAACCCGACCGCGGGCACGATCACGGTAACCGGCCATGCGTTGATCGAGCGGATCAGGATCTGGGACGCGACGGGTGCCTTGGTGCTGGCGTCAGGGTCCCGGACCATCGATCTGTCCGGATATACGCCGGGCGCCTATCACGTCGGGGTCACGATCGCTGGCCGGGAGGAACGGCGCACGATCATCCTGCAGTGATCATGACACGCAAGCGCGGCAATACCTGCTTTCGGCGCGGTGCATGAAGGGGGTCGTCGGGTCGCACATCTCCTCCACCAACGCCTTCAGCACGGCCTGTATCGCTGGCAGGTCGTTACGGCGGATCACCTCTCCACCTGCGATCCGCAGTGCGCCACCAAGGACCAGTGAAGGTCGTTGCAGGGGGATGATGGCGGCGCTGGCCTGCTGCACGTCCGGTCGGTCCGTGAGGTAGGCGAAGAGGTACACGAGCAATTGGAGCGCGTAGGTGCGGTCAGGTGTGATCTGCTCGCGTGTGAGCTCCGGCAATTGAAGAGCTCGTTCGTTCATCGAACCCGTTTTCACATCAAGGATCGTCAAGCGCCCATCGCGCAGATCGATGCGGTCCAGTCGGCCCTTGAGGCGGATACCCGGCGCGAGTTCGGCCTCCACGGCGGCTTCCAGGGCGATGATGCGTGTGCTTCCCGCAGCACAGCGTTCCTCTTCCGCGAGCAGATGGTCCATGATCGCCTTCGCAGCCATCTCTCGTCGCAGGCGGTAATGACCGTGGTCCAGGGTCGCATGCGGAAGGTCCTTCGCTAGCTCACCCCGCAGGACCTCGTGCACCTGTTCCCGCGCTTGGGCGAGGTGCGCGGGTTGCAGTTCGAGTTCGAGATAAGGGGTGAGCACGCGCTGCAGGGTCCCGTGCACGGCGTTGCCCAGGACATCACTGCCCAGCTTCCCGTCGGCGGGGTCGTGTTCCTCCACACCGGCGATGTACTTGAAGTAGAAGTCGAGCGGACACCGC
>Ga0116152_10004206_pt1 | contig 11408 bp, 10 predicted proteins | sample AD_UKC119_MetaG_FD_89894 | JGI IMG/M metagenome (GOLD analysis project Ga0116152, IMG submission 89894) | Active sludge microbial communities of municipal wastewater-treating anaerobic digesters from Hong Kong - AD_UKC119_MetaG | ecosystem: Engineered > Bioreactor > Anaerobic > Digestate...
CCGACGGGCTGCGGACCCGGGTCAGGCGCCGAGCGACAGACGGGCCGCCACGGCCTGGTGGCTGACCCGTTCGGCCACCTCGGCGGTCAGCTCCATGACCAGCTCCGCCTGCGACGGCCCGAAGGCGTCGAGACCGTCCGCGGGTGAGAACGACGACCGCAGCCGCAACGCCATCGGGTCGACCCCCTCGGCGACCATCGCGGTCCACAGGGCGACCAGGCGACGCCAGTAGCGGTCGGTCGAGCGGCCGAGCGGCCGGTCGACGGGCACGACACCCCAGCAGATCCGTCCGCCGCGGTCGAGCAGGTCGCCGAACAGCGGCGCCCACCCCGAGACGGTGCGATCGACCGGGACGCACAGCAGCGACGCCCCGGAGCCGATCACCGACGGCCAGTCGCAGGGGCCGGCGACGTGCACGCCGATGAGCAGCGAACGAGGAGGCGCGGCCCGGTCCAGGGCGTCGATGACCGGATCGAGCAGCGCACGGATCTCGGCCGGGCGACGCGGGAAGGTCGGATGCATGGATCCGACCAACGCCGGTTCCTCGAGCACCACCGACACCACCGGGGCTGCCGCCGAGGTGGGCACTGCGCCGGCGGCGCGGATCAGGCCCGGCAACGCCACCGCCCGGGCCGACACGACCTCCACCGCGATCCGATCGGCGTCCTCGGCGGGGCGGCCGAGTCGGCGCAGCTCCGAGGCCACGGTGACCGGGCCCAGCACCGGCACCCGGATCGCCACCGGGCTGCTCGCGACATCGAGGTGGGCGAGCGCTTCCACGAAGGCGCGGGCCGCAGCGAACGCCGGGCCCGACAGGTCCGCGCCGGCGGCATCGGCGCCGACGCCGTCGTCGAGCCCGCTGACGGCCTGAGCCCAGAGAGAAGCGGACGGGTCCGAGGTGACCGGGACGGTCGGGTACCGGGGCCGGCGGAGCGCGAAGGCGACCGCGTCGTCGGCCGACGCGAAGGGCACCGGGCCGACCGCTGAAGCCAGCCCGAAGGGCAGATCGGCTCCTTCCGCCATGTCCACCGTTGCTAGCGGTGGGCCCGCGAAGCGCGCAAGTCTGTACGACCGTGCACGTCACCCCCCTCACCTGGATCACCCGCGCCCTGTGGGTCCTGCTCCCGTTCACCCTCGGCGCCCTGCTCGGCGACGCCGCCGCCGAGGCCAGCACCGCGGGGGCCGACACAGCGCTCGGCGTCGCGGTCGCGGCATGGGCGGTCTGGGTGCTCGGACTGTTCGCCCTGTTCGTGTTGCTCCCCGACGCCCTGGTGGCGCTGCGGGTGGTGGCACCGCTTCCGCTCCTGGCCGGGGCGGTCGCCGCGGTGGCGCAGACCCCGGGCGCCCTGGGCTGGATCGGCCTGGCGGTCGCCGCGGCGGTGGCGGTGCTGTCGATGTCGGCCGACGTCGGCAGCGACTTCGTCAACGGATCGTCCTACGGCGACGAGCACCGGGTGGCGCTGCGACCGCCGACCGCCCTGCTGGTCGGCCCGATCGAGGCGGTCTGGGCCGGGACCGCGGTGCCGCTGCCGGTAGCGGTGGTGCTCGGCGTCAGCCGGCAGTGGGCCGGCGCCGCGGTCCTGGGGGTGGTCGGCGTCGGACTCGCGCTCGTCGGGTTCCGTGCCCTGTCGCGCCTGGCACGCCGCTGGCTGGTGCTGGTGCCGGCGGGGATCACGGTGGTCGACCCGATGGCGCTGGCCGAACCGATCCTCCTGCGCCGGACCTCGATCGCACGGCTCGGGCCGGCACCGGCCGACACCGACGCCCTCGACCTCACCGTCGGAGCCGGCGGACTGATCCTGCAGGTCGACCTGTCGACCCCGGTCGAGTTGGTCCCCGCCCCGTCCCGCCGGGGAGCGGTGGCCGAACCGCAGGAGGTCGCTGCGGTGCTCGTCGCCCCGTCACGACCCGGGGAGCTGCTGCGACTCGCGGAGTCCCGACGGATCGCCGTCGCCCGACGCTGAGGTCCCGCCGCCGAGGACGACCTCGACGCCGTTCGCGGTCGCACCGAACAGCACGACCGACTGACCGGGCGCCACCCGCCGCTGGGGGCTCCGCCATCGGATCGTGGCGCTGGTGCCGCCGGCGGTCTCGACCGTCGCGGGTCGCACCTCGCCGTGGGCCGAGCACTGCACGGACACCTCGGTCCCGGGGGCGAGCGGTCGGCCTCCGGCCCAGCGCACCCGTTCGAGCGCGACGCCGTCGCCGACGAGCCGTTCGGGCGGACCCACTGTCACGGTGCGGGCCGCGACGTCGACGTCGAGCACGAACCGGCGGTCCGCTCCCCCGGCCAGGCCCAGGCCCCGCCGCTGGCCGATCGTCACCAGCTCCACGGCGTCGGTTCGCCCCACGGTGCGGCCGTCGACGTCGCGGATCTCGGCGGGGTGCAACGCCATCCGCTCGGCCAGGAACGCGGCCCGGCCCTCGGCGCGGGTGATGAAGCAGACGTCCTGGCTGTCGGGCTTGGTGGCGGTGCGCAACCCCAGCGCCGCGGCCCGGGCCCGGACCCGGTCCTTGGTCATCTCGCCGACCGGCATGAGCACCCGCCCCAGATCCGAGTCGACGATCGGGTGCAGGACGTAGCTCTGGTCCTTGGCGACGTCGACGCCCCGTGCCACCAGGTGCCTCCCGTCCGCGTCCCTCACGATGCGGGCGTGATGGCCGGTGGCCACCGCGTCGAAGCCCAGCACGTCGGCGCGCTGCACAAGGGCGTCGAACTTGAGGTGGCGGTTGCACTCGACGCACGGGTTGGGGGTGCGGCCGGCGGCGTGGTCCGCCACGTAGGGGTCGACGACGTGGCGGTCGAACTCCTCGGAGAAGTCGAAGACGTGGTGCTCGACTCCGAGTCGGGCCGCGGCCCGCCGGGCGTCGGCCACCTCGGTCGCCGAGCAGCACCCGGTGTCGGACGGTCCGCCCCACAGGCGCATGGTGACCCCGACGACGTCGTGGCCCCGCTCCTGAAGCAGCGCGACCGCCACCGACGAGTCGACGCCGCCGGACATGGCGGCCAGCACGCGCACGTCACCCCTCCCGGTCGGGGGTCAGGCGGCGTACAGGGGCGCGGAGCCGTTCGACGGTGGCAGCGATCACCTCGACGGCCCGGTCGACCTGGCCGTCGGTGGCGTCGTGGCCGAGGGTCAACCGCAGCGCTCCCCGGCGGCGGCCGTCTGAGGCAGCGTCGGCGCCGATGGCGGCGAGCACGTGCGACGCGGCCGCCGCTCCCGACGCGCAGGCGGACCCGGCCGAGGCCCTGACGCCGGCGTCGTCGAGCAGGAACAGCAACGGCTCGGAGTCGACGTCGTCGATCAGCAGGTGCGCGGTCCCCGCCAGCCGCGGAGTGCTCGACGCGACGGTGGGCACCACCCCGGGCACGCCGCCGAGCTCGGACTCGAGGCGGTCCCGCAGCCCCGAGACCCGCCGCACCACCTCGTCACGCTCGCGGTCGAGCGCCGAGAGGGCGGCGGCCATGCCGACGATCCCGGCGACGTGGGTGGTGCCGGACCGACGTCCGAGCTCCTGTCCCCCGCCGGGCAACAGCGCCCGCAGCGGCGTGCCCGACCGGACCACGAGCGCACCGACGCCCCTCGGACCTCCGAACTTGTGCGCCGACACCGACACCAGCGCGGCGGGCGTCGCCACCCGGCGCAGGTCGAGCCACGCCGCGGCCTGCACGGCGTCGGTGTGCAGCGCAGCTCCCGGCGCGTGCTCGGCGACGACCGCGGCGACCTCGGCCAGGTCGTTGAGCGTGCCGATCTCGTTGTTGGCCGCCATGACCGACACCAGGCCGACCTTCCCCGGCAGCGACAGCTCGGCGGCGAGCGCGTCGAGGTCGATCCGTCCGTCGCGGTGCACCGCCACGGTCGATCCGCCCAGAGCGGTCACCGTGGCGAGCACCGCCGGGTGCTCGACCGCGGAGCACACGACGCGGTCCGCCCGGGTGGGGATCCCGCCGGTGACGGCGTGCACGTCGGCCTCGGTGCCGCCCGAGGTGAACACGAGCTCGCTCGGGGCGCACCCCAGCAGGTCGGCCAGCTGCTCGCGTGCCTCGTCCACCGCTCGCATCGCGTCCCGGCCGAGTGCGTGCGCGGAGCTCGGGTTGCCGTAGCGGCCGGCCAGGAACGGCGCCATCGCCGCCCGGGCCTCGGCCCGCAGCGGCGTCGTCGCCGCCCGGTCGAGGTCGACGACGGGCCCGTCGGGTCCCGGGCGCGGGCGCGTCGTGTCGTCGGCCGGGATCACCCCACCACGCTACGCGCCCGGCAGCGGCCTCGTTCAGGCCCGGGGCAGGTCGCGGAACGCCACGTCCTTGTCGACCCGGATGTCGCCGGGCAGGCCCAGCACCCGCTCCCCGATGATGTTTCGCTGCACCTGATCGGTCCCGCCGCCGATGCGGGGTGCCCACTGGCCCATGAACAGGTCCTGGAATCGACCCCCGTAGGGGGCGTCGTCGCCCATCAGCGCCCCCGCCGCGCCCTCGATGTCGAGCATGAGGTCGCCGCCGACCTCGTAGCGGGCCGACACCGCCAGCTTCATCACCGAGCTCTCCGGTCCGGGGGGACGCCCGCTGGCCGCCGCGGTCCGCACCCGGTAGCCGAGGAACCGCAGGATCTCGTCGCGGATGTACATGTCGGCCAGCCGCTGGCGGATCAGCGGGTCCCCGAGCCGGCCGGACTCCCGGGCCAGCTGCACCAGCTGATCGACGCCGTACATCGAGCCGCCGCCGATCGAGGCCCGCTCGTTGGTGAGCATCGTCAGCGCCACCCCCCAGCCCGAGCCGACCGGGCCGATGGTGTCGGCGACGGGGACGCGGACCTCGTCGAGGAACACCTCGTTGAAGTGGATGGTGCCGTCGATCTGACGCAGCGGACGGACATCGACGCCCGGAGCGCGCATGTCGACGGCGATCGCGGTGATCCCCCGGTGCTTGGGCACGTCGGGGTCGGTCCGCGCCAGCAGGATGCCCAGGTCGGAGTAGTGCGCCCCGGTCGTCCACACCTTCTGGCCGGTGACCACCCACTCGTCGCCGTCGCGCAGCGCCCGGGTCGACAGGCCGGCCAGGTCCGATCCCGCACCCGGTTCGCTGAACAGCTGGCACCAGATGTCGTCGGCCCGCAGGATCCGCGGAAGGTGGTGGCGTCGCTGCTCGTCGGTGCCCCACTCGATGAGCGTCGGACCGACCATGTCCGTGCCCACCGTGAACATGCGTCCGACGACGTCGTAGTGGGCCTCCTCGGCGGCGAACACCCCGGCGAGAAGCGGCGACAGGTCCCGGCCGCCGAGCTCGGCCGGCCACGACGGCGCCGCCCAGCCGCTGTCGGCCTTGGTGCGCTGCCAGGCCCGCGCCTCGGCGACGAGCGCCTCGTCCTCGGCCTCGGTGCGGGTCCGGTAGGTCCGCATGCCGGCCAACGCCTCGGGATCCCGGCGCACGGCGTGCTCGTCGAGCCAGGCCCGCACCTCGGCCCGCAGCGCGATCTCCTCGGGGCTGTCGTCGAAGTCCATATCCCCGCCAGTGTGGTCCAGAACTGGAACCGGGTTCTCATCTCCCCGCGACGCCAGGGCCCGCCCATGGGGGGGCCAGTGGCGCGAGGCCGAGCGCGGCATCGGCCAGGAGGCCGCCCTGGCGGAGCTGGAACGCCGACGCGACGCACACCAGGAACAGCTCGGGATCGATCACCGCGGGCGGCGTGTGGGCGATCCGGACCCGTACCCCCTCGGCCAACCCGAGCGCGATCGACCGCCGGGCGCCCCCCTGCAGCTGGTCGACGCGGAGAAGGAACGAACGGACCAGCGAGAAGTCCTCTTCGTCGAGCGCACCGACGTCGAGGGTCGACACGTAGTGCTCGTAGCCGACAGGAGGGTGGAACGCGATCGGCACCGCGGCCGCCGGGTCGGTGCGGCTGCGGATGACCACCGTGCCCGCGGCCATGTCACCGGAGCGCTGCGAGGTCGTGGAGAACATGGCGGTGACCGTCGCCAGGAAGCCGAGGCTCAGGTAGAAGTCCACCAGTCCGACCACGCCGCGGACCATCGACTGGCGCGTCGTCACCGGCGATCCGTCCGCCCCGACGGCGCGCAGGCCGAACATGGCCTTGCCCACGCTGCGGCCGTTGCTCGCCACCTCCATCGCGATGGGCAGGACCAACAGCACCGCCACCGTCAGCACCAGGGCCACGAGCACCGGACTGACCCCCGCCGGGAGAGCGAACCCGACGACCGTTCCCAGGACCGACGCCGCCACCAGCTGCACCGCCAGGTCGACCAGGCGGGCGAAGGCCCTCGTGGCCACACCCGCGGTGGGCAGCTCCAGCAGGACTGCTTCGGGGGTGACGGTTCCGGCGTGCATCGACACCGAGGCTACGGGCCTAGCGTGGGCAGCACAGGCGCCGAACCAGCACAGCCGACCACCGGAACATGGACATCGACCGCTACACGCAGCGACACGACCCGACCTGGCGTCGGCTCCAGCAGCTGGCCGACCGGGCCCGATCGACGCGCCGGCGGGTCGACGACGACGAGATCGCCGAGCTGGTCTCGCTGTACCAGCGGGTGTCGGCCCAACTCAGCCACGCCCGCACCACCTACGCGGATCCCGCGCTGAACGCCCGCCTGAGCCAGCTGCTCGGCGAGGCCCGGGTGGTGATCTACCGGAGGCGATCGAACCCGGCGCGGGCCGTCGCCACCTTCGCGACCCGCACCTTCCCGGCAGCGGTGTGGTTCAGCCGTCGGTTCATCGCGGTCGCCGCGCTCGCGTTCCTGGTCCCCGCGTTCGCCTTCGGGATCTGGCTCGCCCACTCGCCGCAGGTGCTCGACGCCAGCATCCCGCCCGAGCTGCAGCAGGTGATCGCCCAGAAGGAGTTCGCCGACTACTACCGCTCCGACGCCGCTCAGAACTTCGCCGGGCAGGTCACCGTCAACAACGCCTTCGTCGCGTTCCTCACCTTCGCTCTGGGCGTCGTGCCCGTACTCGGTCCGGTGTCGGTCCTGTTCAACAACGGGCTCAACGTCGGGGTGATGGGCGCGGTCATGCACCACGCCGGGGAGGGCCCCCAGTTCTGGGGGCTGATCCTGCCCCACGGCCTGCTCGAGATCGCGTCGATCCTCGTCGCCGGAGGCGCCGGACTGCAGCTGTCGTGGGCGATCATCGCCCCCGGCGACCGGACGCGGGCCGCGGCGCTCAAGGACGCGGGACTGCGCTCGGTGGTCATCGTGATCGGCCTGGTGGCCTGCTTCGTCGTCGCCGGCTTCATCGAGGGGTTCGTGACCCCCTCGGAGTTGCCCACCGCCATGCGGATCGGCATCGGCGTCTCGGTGCTGGCGCTGTTCGTGGCCTACATCGTCGGATTCGGTCGGCAGGCGGTGTGCGACGGCGCCACCGGGTTGTTCGGCGAGGAGTCCCCGGGCCGGCGCACTCCATCGCAGTTCGACACGGATCGCCCCGACCCCGCAGACTCTCCGGCGGAGCCAGGGACAGAACCGTTGAGAACCACCACAGCATGACCTTCTGGGCGCGCCTCGAGAACCGGGGCCCGTGGCTCGAGTCCGACGTCGTCGTGCGATCCGACACGTTGGAGGTCCACCCGCTGGTCGGAACGGTCCCGGTGCACACCGTCGAGATCGACGGCCTGACCGGGGTCGAGGACGGCCCGGCGGTCGGCCCCGACGAACGGGTGGTCACCCTCCACTCCGACGACGGGACCCGACTCCAGCTCCGTGGCAGCGCCCTGGGTGTCAGCTCGCTGGTCGCGGCGATGGGCCCCTGGCCCGACGACACGACCGATGACGACGCGACCGATGGCGACGCGACCGATGGCGACGCGACGGGTTCCCCGCCGGCCGAAGCCGGCGACCCCGTCGATCCGCTGGCACCGGCGGATCGAGCTCAGGGGCCCCGCTGGCGCTTCCCGGCGGTCGTGGCCGGCGCCGCGGCGTTCATCGTGGCGCTGGGGTTCTGGAACCACAGCGCCAACCAGCAGGAGCTGCGCGAGCTCGCGGCCCGCAAGCACCCGACGACCTCCGCTCCCACCACGTCGACGACCACGCAACGACCCCCGCCCACCGCAGCCCCGACCACGGCTCTGCTCCCGCCGCCCGAGGTGCTGGGCACCACGACGATCCGACCCCCGGCCTCCACGACGGTGCCCACCCGGCCGACGACCACCGCCCCGCGGGTGCCGACGACCACCGCACCGATCCCGACCGCGCCCGGAACCCGGCTGCTGATCGGTTCGGTGTCGCTGCGACAGGTCCAGCACTGGGGTGACACCGTCCCGGAGTGCCGCGGCGTCGGTCAGCTCTCCGACGTCGGGACCGGGACACCGGTCGTGGTCCGCAACGCCGAGGGAGCGATCATCGCGGAAGGGACTCTCGGGGGGTGTCGGTTCGTGGCGCCCGGTTCGGAGCTCAGCGCGTCCACCCCGGCTCCGCAGACCGACGGGTCGATCGGCGGTATCCCCCGATTCGACCTGCAGATCGCCGACATCGCCGACTCGTCGCGCTACACCGTCCAAGTGGGTCGCTACGACCCGGTCGGCTTCTCCCGCAGCGAGATCGGCTCCGGCGTGTGGCGCATCCGCATGGTCATCTCGGCCGGCTAGAGCCGACCGGTCGACTTGGCCAGCAGGTACGCGTCGGTCACCTCGACGCCGAGGCGGCCCGGTGCCGCGTCGACCACGGTCGCTCCCAGGGCCCGCAACCGGGCCGTGGTCCGCCGCCGGTCCTCGAGCGCCTGCAACGCGGCGACCTGGCGGAACGCCTCCTCGGCGTCGGTCGGCCGACGGTGCGCCCAGCGCAGCACCTGCGGGTCCTGGACCGCGGCGACCACCACTAGGTGGGTGCGGGTGATCAGCGGCAGCGCCGGGAGCACCGAGTCGGCCACGGCCTGCTCGTTCAGGTCGGTGAGCACCACCAGCATCGCCCGACGCCGGTACCGGGCGACGACCTCGGCGAAGGCGCCGGTGTAGTCCGACTCGGCCAGCTCCGGCTCGAGCCGGTAGAGCGCCTCGGACACCCGGCTCAGCTGATCGGAGTGCCGCGCGGGTGGGACCACCGCGCGCACCCGACGGTCGAAGGCGACCAGACCGCAGCGGTCGCCCAGCCGGGTGGACACCGCGGTCAGCATCAGCGCAGCGTCCATGGCGTGCTCGACCCGGGGCACCTCCGCCACCCGGCCCGCCATGATCCGACCGTTGTCGAGCACCACCACGACGCTCTGGTTGCGCTCCGCCCGGTAGGTGCGCACGATCGGCTTGCCCGCCCGGGCCGTCGCGGTCCAGTCGATGCGACGGAACTCGTCGTCGGGGCCGTACTCGCGGAGCTGCTCGAACTCGGTCCCCCCGCCCAGACCGCGAGCCGATCGCAGTCCCACCTCCAGGATGCGGGCCCGCCGGATCCGGATCTCGGCCTCCTCCCGCGACGGGAAGGCCGGATGGACCCGCAGGACGGTCGCCAGGGGCACCGACCGCTGCCGGGCCCCCAGGCCGAGTCGGCCGTCGATGCGGATCGTGAGCCGGTCGAGCTCGAAGCGGCCGCGACGCGTCGGGCGGATGCGGGTGGCGACGCGGGCGACGTCGCCGGCGGGGATCGACACGTCGAAGCGTCGGGCTCCGGCGCCGAGCGACGGGGCCAGCTCGTCGGCGACGGTCACCTTCAGCCGACGCCGGGCCTCGGAGCGCAGCACCCACGTCACCTGTCCCTCCCGGCCGACCTCGAGCACCGGGGGGTGGCGTCGTTCGAGCACGAGTTGGCCCGGGCGGGTCCCGATCCCGGCGTCGAGGAGCGCCAGCACGACGAGCACCCCGGTGACCGCCGCGACCGCGGCCCACACCGGGAGGTCCTCGGCGCGTCCGGTCAGCGGGAACGCCAGCAGGGCCGCGGCGACGGCCACGGCGAGGAGGGCCAGCCGACGGGTGGGCAGCAGGTTCATGCGGGAGCGGCGGCGCGTTCGCTCAGCGAGGGGCGGGGACGGTGGCCAGGATGCTGTCGAGCAGTCCGTCGGCGGTGACGCCGTCCAGCTCGAGCTCGGGCCGCACGATCAACCGGTGGCGCAGGGTCGGCTTGGCGACGGCCTTGACCTCGTCGGGGGTGACGAAGCTGCGACCCGACAGCCACGCCCACGCCTTGGATGCGTGCAGCAGCGCGGCCGCGCCGCGGGGCGACACGCCGAGCTCGACCGACGGCGAGTCGCGGGTCGCCCGGCAGAGGGCGACGATGTACTGCTGCACCGTGGGCTGCACGTCGACCAGCTCGACCTGCTCCCTGGCCCGGAGCAGATCGGTGGCGGTGGCGACCGGGCGGACCCCGGCCGCGACCACGTCGTGGGGGTCGAGGCCCCGATGGTGGCGGGCCAGGATCTCGGCCTCCTGCTCGAAGGTCGGGTAGCCGACCAGCAGCTTGAACATGAACCGGTCGAGCTGGGCCTCGGGCAGCGGATAGGTGCCTTCGTGCTCGACCGGGTTCTCGGTGGCGATCACCACGAACGGGTCCGGCAGCGCTCGGGCGACGCCCTCGGCGGTCACCTGCCGCTCCTCCATGGCTTCGAGCAGGGCGCTCTGGGTCTTGGGGGGCGTCCGGTTGATCTCGTCGGCCAGGAACAGGTTGGTGAAGATCGGGCCCTGCCGGAACCGCATCCCCTCCGCGGACCCCCGATCGAGGACGAGCTGGCCGGTGACGTCGGACGGCATGAGGTCCGGGGTGAACTGGACCCTCCCGAACTCGAGGTCGAGGGCTCTGGCCAGGGTCTTGACCAGGAGGGTCTTGGCCACCCCGGGCACGCCCTCGAGCAGCACGTGTCCACGGACCAGAAGCGCCGCGATCAGACCCGACAGCGTCCCCTCCTGGCCGACGACCACCTTGCCGATCTCGTCGCGCAGCGCCACGATCGGCACCCGCGGATCGGGGTACGGCGGCGGGGGCGATGCGGGTGGCGGGTACCCCTGGGGGTCATGGCCCGCGGTGTGGTCACCTGGGTGGGACATGGTTCTCGAGGACCTCCTGACGGATGTCGGACAACGACAACGCCAGACGCACCAGCGCCTCGGCGGAAGGGACGGGGCCGTCACCGAGCACCGCGGCGACGGCGTCGACGTCTCGGCCGGACCGGGTCGACACGACCCGGACGACGGTCTCGGGCGGCGCATCGGGCGGGACGCCCAGCCCACGCGCCAGGTCCCGTCGGGCATCGGAGCGCAGCACGTCCGCGGCGCGCTGCGCGCTGCCCTTGCGACGCATCAGGTCGCCGACGGCGACGACCAGCTCGGACCCGGCGATCTCGACCGGCATCCTCTCGACCACCACCGGTCCGAGCCGCCGGGAGCGCCACCACGCGTAGAGGAGGAACGCGGCCACCAGCTGCACCAGCGCCAGCTTCACCCCGGTGGGCAGGAGCTCGATCGGGTTGCGGGTGCCGTCGGGAG
>Ga0116152_10004207_pt1 | contig 11407 bp, 9 predicted proteins | sample AD_UKC119_MetaG_FD_89894 | JGI IMG/M metagenome (GOLD analysis project Ga0116152, IMG submission 89894) | Active sludge microbial communities of municipal wastewater-treating anaerobic digesters from Hong Kong - AD_UKC119_MetaG | ecosystem: Engineered > Bioreactor > Anaerobic > Digestate...
CCGATGACGAAAATCCGTTGCATGATTGTGGTTTCGGGGGCGAAGTTAGTACTTTAGGGCGTGGGCAATTCAAAAGCCCTGTGGAAATATGGAAGTGATCAGGCATACTACCGAACTCCGCCATTACAGTTCTGTAAATGAATTAAGCAAGCCGCTGGCTGCGCTCCTGGCCGAGGCTGTGCGGGTGGCAGGTCAGGCCTATGCCCCCTACTCCAGCTACCAGGTGGGCTGCGCCATTGAACTGGCCAACGGAGAGATCATCTGTGGCAGTAACCAGGAGAATGCTTCTTTCCCGGCCGGCACCTGTGCTGAAAGGTCTGCCCTGTTCTATGCCGGCTCCAGATATCCGGGTGTTGCTATTGTCCGGGTAGCGGTGACCACCCTGTTCCCTGCCGCGGACCCTGTGGCACCCTGTGGCATCTGCCGCCAGGCTTTGCTGGAATATGAGAACCGACAGGATCATCCGATAGAACTGCTGATGTCGCACCCCGGCGGAAGGGTGTACGTATCTGATTCGGTAGCCAACATCCTGCCGGTGTTCTTCCGGTATAAGAAATAGGGGGGATTGGGAAATGTGAAAATGAGAGAATGTGGAAATGGGAAAACAGGATTTTTTTGTTACCTGAAGACCCCATTTCTACTTGCGTATTTTCACATTCACACATTTTCTCATTCAACCATAAACGGAACCTTCTTCCAGGTGTTTCCCGCTTTCAGCACCGCCACATACATGCCTGAAGCATACTGGCTGACATCCATGTGAAGGGTTTCGTCCTGGATGCGTCCGGGTTTTTCAGTGTGGATCAGGTTTCCTGCATAATCATAGATGAATACCTCGGCTTCTCTTCTTCCGCTCAGTCTGATCTTCAGATACAGGTGATCGGCAGCGGGGTTCGGATATACTTCGAATGCATCCTCAGCATCAAGAGGTTCGTCTATATCCACATAGGTACCTACCGTGAACTGCTGGTAGATCAGACCACCAAAATCTGGTTCAAAGCTCTTCAGGATAGTGCCCGTATTAGCATCCTTGATTCGGAGATAGCCGGTTCCATCGCTGTTGGCCCACCAGGAGATACCATCTTCATCCCAATCCCACAGATAGAATTCATAGCATCCGTCTTCCAGGTGAATAGTATCCTTATGGATGGTACCGGCAGTGAAAGTAGTTCGGCTGTATAGTTCGTTGCCATTGGCATCATATACAAACCAGTCATTTTCATTCGGTTTGTTGTTGGCCTTGAATTCAATGATCAGGTCAGCAGGATAGGAAACCGGGAATGCCACTTCTGATGTCATGGTATTGTTCAGTTCATACTCATCGGCGCCGCCATTGGGTTCGGAGATGGTCACCACGAACTGATCTGCAGGCTGATACACATAATCCGGCAGGGTCACCTCCTCCCACTCCATCGGCTGCAGTTCTCCACTCCAATTATAGGTGCTGTAAGGTGCATCCTTCAGTCCGAATTCGACCTTCAGAGAGGTGAGCGTTGAAGCGCCTGTATTCTGAATACGAATAATGGGATTGTTACAAATGGGATTCATGCGTCCCCACATGTCATCACCGGATGGTGCAAGAATATCTGTCACCGCAGCATCCAGATCAAAATTGTAAGGGCCGTAAGCTACCAGCTGTACTTCTGTCTGATAATATGGAAAAGATCCTGATCCGTTCCAGTTGTAATCTTCTGCTGCGTAATCAAAGGTGTAGGTACTTCCTGGTGTTACAAAAGGCGTCAGTTCAAAATCATAGGTCCACACTTCTGCTCCAGGGCACCAGTTGGCACGGTCATATACCCAGGTACCACCTTGCGGATAAACCGGATTGAGATCACAATTGTCACGCCATACCTCTCTGGTCCAGACCACATCGTCGTTCACTTTGAAATAGTGTTCCTTGGCACAGAATTCTGCACAGTTGGCGGTACCTCCAAAACCGTGTCCGCTTACCCTGGACTTGATGCGGAATTCACTGGCATCTGCAGGAAGGTTCATGGTGATGGCAGGAGTATTGTCATCAAATGCTTCATCGGTATTGTATCCCTTGTATCCGGTCCACAGGTTGGTCACGGAGATCGGATCGCGGGGAGGTGTACCCTCAATAAACCAGAGCTGCATGTCGAGCAATTCCTGCCAGTTACCAGCTGCCAGACGAACGCTGTCATGCAGCAACGGCCGATAGTCACTCACATCAAAAGTCCATGTGAATCCGTCGCCCAGATCGAGTCCAATGCCATACGGCGTGATATAGCGGCCTAGTTCATAGCGGTTCACTACTTCAAACGGGGCAGAATAATATTCATAGTATTCTACTGCGATATTATCGGTTGCAGGAACCAGGACAGAATCTGCAACCACTCCATATTCGTCATAGAGGTAGGTATAGACATCACCCGGCCATACCAGAATGGTATCGAGGCCACTGGTGGGATCGGCCGGATCGAAGGTGACCAGCGTGACCGGATCCATCAGCACGGTATCGATCACCAGAACCGAGTCCAGATGACTGGTGAATACCCCCTGTTCCCAGATGACATCCGGACGCAGGTTGCTCATGGTGGTATAGCGAAAGAGTGTTGCCGGATCATATGGTCTGGACACCGCTCCGATCAGTGCGAGGTCAGCGTTGCTGGAAGAAGCGTCAGACTCATAAATGCCATCGCCATCGTTGAAGGAGTAATACAGGATGAGATCATCGGCATTCGGGTGGGCTTCATCCAGGTCCTTATACAGGTATTCCTGAATGGTGGCTTCGTCCAGTACGGCATCCCACATGGCAAATTCATCCATCCATCCGTAATATGACTGAGATCCTGCCCAGAGGCCTTTCCCGATGCGCATTTCTGTTCCACCTGCCATGCTGCGGGTCTTGTCTGTACCACTGTGCCACAACACTCCGTTCTTGTAGATCTTCATATCGCCGGTGGAGGCATCTTTGGTAAAAGCCCAATGCGTCCAGTTGCCTTCGTAATCAGCTACGGCAGCGGCCTTGTTAATGCGGTCATAGCTTCCGCCTCCGTCATTGCCGGCATCCCAGTAAAACACACCGTCGCCCCAGGGTCCGTGCACATTCACAACCCTGTAGGCATTATCGTCGCGGATCTCAAAAGTGGTTCCGCTTTGTGGCTGGTAAACCGGATCGCCGTAGGTCCAAAAGGATACGGTGATCTGCTGATCCAGACTGTTATAAGGAGTACCATCCACCGCAGCATATACAGGATTCCATAGATCGAGGTAGCGATCGCTGGAAGATGCATATATACTTCTGTTGGCACCCGCATCACTGGCCCTCAGCCAGGTATCATCTGCTCCGGCTTCATTGGCGTAGGTAACCTCCACCAATATATCAGAAGTGCCATCCCAGCTGTAAGCAGCAGTAAAAGCCACATTGGCCCAGCCGGTAAAAAATGGCAGGACATCGTTATGATATACCGTGGTCCAGTCGGCAGTATAAAAATGACTGTTGAAGGTATCTGCCGGAGCTACCGCCATGCGTATGATCAGATCCTGTGCCAGGCTTCCTGCTTCATTGATATACACCTGCATACCGGTGATATCACCAGCATTCATACCTGCTGCCAGCAGTTCATCGGCGGTCCAGATATACTGGGTGCGACCAAGCGGCTAGGAGGTGGAGAGCGGATTGCTGACAGATGCTGCTCCGTCGCCGATCTGGTATTCATTCAGAGAGATGGTATCATCATAGACCATGTTGTACATCCAGGATGGCACATACTGATAAACCGGTTCTGTGGAATAGGCATAGCTATCGAATGTCTGTCCGTTCACCTCATAGTTGGCATGGGTAAGCAGGGTGCTGTCAAGTTGCCCGGTATGATCATAGAGGTAGGAATAGGTCAGGTAATCCCATTCGCCGCAGGCAGGACTCTGATCCGGATTACACTTAAGCGTGTATTTCATCAGGATCTTCTCCACATCCACATCAAGGTCTGGTAAAACGAACCAGGCATCCTGCGGAGAGCCGAAGGTGAAGGTCTGCACTTTGATGGTATCTCCCGGTCCGGCAAAGCTTGTCTGAACGATCAGGAATGAGGTTAACAGAAAAATAATACGCTTCATATGTGAGATATAGAACAGCAAATATAAGGCATGCCCGTTCGTCTGATCTGATATGCCCCTGATGGACTACCTTTACAAGCACATGATACAGGCTGAAAACATCCACAAATCTTACGGTTCATTGCATGTACTTAAAGGTCTCCAACTGACGGTACAGGCCGGAGAGGTCATCAGCATCATGGGATCCAGCGGAGCGGGAAAAAGCACCTTGCTACACATCTTAGGCACCCTGGATCAGCCCGATTCAGGCACCCTGCAGATCGCAGGTCAGGATCCGCTGAAGCTTTCAGCTAAGGAACTTGCCCGGTTTCGAAACAAGCGCATCGGATTTGTATTCCAGTTTCACCATTTGCTCCCGGAGTTCACAGCTTTGGAGAATGTTTGCATTCCCGGAATGATCGCCGGCAGAAAAGAGGATGAAATCCAGAAAGCTGCCATAGAACTACTGGACTTTCTGGGACTGTCAGACAGGCAGGATCATAAGCCTGCAGCCCTGTCGGGCGGTGAACAACAAAGAGTGGCCGTAGCCAGAGCACTCATCAACAAACCGGATATCGTACTGGCAGATGAACCTTCCGGCAACCTGGATACGCATAACAGCCGTGAGTTGCATGAACTGTTCTTCCGGCTGAGAGATGAATTCCATCAGACCTTCATCATAGCCACGCACAATGAGGAGCTGGGTAACATGGCCGACAGGAAGATGGTGATGAAAGATGGGGTGTTCATTGGAAGTAGTGAGTAGTGAGTAGTGGGTAGTGGGTATTGAGTAATGAGATAACAGTTAATTGAACACTCCCCTCCCACCAACAACCAAAAACGAATAACGCATAACGAATAACGAACAACGATTAACGATCAACGAACAACGAATCCCCCTCTTGCCACTATTTGAATACATATTTTACCTGGGTGTCATCATCATTGTGTTCACCACCATCTGGAAGTTGCTGGCCAGTATCATTACTTCTTTCCTGAAAGACCTGGGTGTATCCAAAGACTATTCTTTCCTGTTCTTTAAGGCAGTGAGTTACTATCTGCTGGTAAGTATCACGGCACTAAAGACCAGCCAGCAGATGGAACTGACCCATCCGGTCATAGCGGTCATCTATGCCATCAGCGGCACGTTCATCATCTATACTACCATCGCAGCCAACCTGGAAAAGAACCGCTGGCGGGCAGTCATGAATTTTGAACGCAAAAGGATCAGGGTAATGCGGTATGACGGCTACCTGCTAATGGCCTGCATCGTTCTGTTCATTCTGACTCTGTTCAAACCGCAGATAGCAGATACCCCTTTGCACAACTGGATCCTGCAAACCATCCGCAACATCTATACAACTCCGGTATTGCAGTTCTTCATCGCCATCTTCGCCTTCTTTTATATGATCAACATGATCGTCCGGGGTGTCAGGGCCACAGAAGAAGTGCTGCAAACCCTGTTCATTCGCAGACAGCCTACCGCAGGTGATCAGTCAAGAACGGATGCCGATGGCTATACTGATTATGAAGAGATCGTAGATGATGACCAATAAATGGCATACTACCTGCAGGAAGCCGGCGTTTGTAATGCACATGAAAAAGCCTGTCTCCCTCCTCTTTTTCGTCTTGTTTTATTCCATTTTATTCAGCCAGGAAGTGCAGTGGGCCAGCGAACTGGTGCGCTTCAGCACAGAATACAGCCGGACCATGTACAGCGCCAAACAGGTTCTGGGAGCTCCGGACAAACTACCTGCCACCGGCGAAAGTGCAGTAGCCTGGGCACCCTCCACTCCGGAGAATCCGGCTGGTGAGTTCATTCATGTGCGCTTTGCGCAGCCTATGGCCATCAGACAGGTGGCGATCGGTGAAAGCAATATCAGCGGGGCTGTCAGCAAGGTCACCCTGATAGACGACAACAAGAAGAAACATGTGGTCTATGAGGATCCGGATATAAAACCCTCTTTCGGTTATGAAGGCGGACTCACCCACATCACATTTCCTCTGACCGATTACCGGGTGGCAGAGGTCAAAGTGGAACTCAATACCAAGGCAGTAGCGGGAATGAATCAGATCGACTGCATCGGTATCAGTGCTGCGGAAGAACCGGTACAGGTGAAAGTATTCGAGATGGAGACGACGGAAGAGATCGGTCCGCCGGAGAATCTCGGACCCCAGGTGAATTCATTTGCTGATGATATGCTGCCCATCGTATCGCCCGATGGCAAGACCCTGTATTTCGCCCGCAAACGACATCCGGAAAATGTAGGAGATGAGAAACGTGACGACATCTGGTATTCCAAACTGCAGGCCGACGGCAGCTGGGGCCCTGCCATTCACATGGAAGACCCACTTAACAACGAACACCATAATTATGTGGCCTGGGTGAGTCCGGACGGTAACAGCCTGGCATTAGCCAATGACTACAAGAATCCCACCATCGGACAAAGGGTGTCCATGTCGGTCAACAGGAACGGCCAATGGGCCTTCCCCTCTACCCTGCCGGTCAACGACATGTATAACAAGAATGAATTTTCCTGTTACCACATGAATACTGAAGGCAATGTGTTGTTGCTTGCTATAGAACGAGGCGATACAGAAGGTGATATGGACATCTATGTCAGCTTCAAGCGCAGCAACAATGCCTGGACGCGGCCCATGAACATCGGACCGGTGGTGAACACTGCTGCCACCGAAGGTTCGGTCTTTCTGGCAGCTGATAACCGCACGATCTACTTCGCTTCCAACGGGCACAGCGGCTATGGCGGATTCGATATGTTTGTGAGCAAGCGGCTGGATGATACCTGGACCAACTGGACAGAGCCGATCAATATGGGCAGCCGTATCAACACCAAGGGCGATGAGTTCTATTATACCGTTCCCGCAACCGGCGATTACCTCTATTTCTCTTCCAGCAGCAACAGCTATGGGCGTGCCGATCTGTTCCGGATGAAACTTCCGAAAGAACTGCAACCCGATCCCATCGCCATGCTCAAGGCAAAACTCATTGACCGGGAAACCGGCGAACCTGTCATTGCAGATATTGAATTTGGCGGACTCATCTCAGAAGAACCGCGGGCCATCACCACCAGTACAAATGGAGACGTACAGCTCATCGTACCCCGGAACGATTATGAGATCACCATCAAGAAACCCGGGTACATTCCTATCAGCACCACGATCGATGTAGAAGAGACCACTCCAGATCTGGATTTTGATGCTACAGATCCCATACAGACCATGGAACATGAACTGCGATTTGAGGTGGTTCCTGAACTGAAGAAGCAGCAATATAACACGGAAGAGATCATCGAAGAACTGAAGCGCAGCATGGAAGATATCACCCAGATATCAGAGGAAGACAAGGACAGTATCATCACCAATATCACCCGCGATCTGGATAAGGAAGACCCGGTGTACCGCGAAGTGGAAGACAGCATATACATGGTACCCATCCGCGAAGGACAGGTGCTAACTCTTAACAATGTATTCTTCGATGCCAACAAGTCTAAGATCAAGGAAGAGTCTTTTAGCGAACTGAATGAAATAGCTGTCTTCCTGAAAGAGAACCCAAACATCTGGGTGGAGATAGGCGGACATACGAACGGCCTTCCGGAGGATGATTTCTGCAACAAACTCTCCAATGACCGGGCAGAAAGTGTGCGTCAGTACCTGATCGGTCAGGGTGCAGATGCCGATCGCATCACCTGGAAAGGATATGGCAAGACCCAGCCCATTGCCGACAACAGCACCCTTGCGGGCAGGACGAAGAACCAGCGGGTGGAACTCAAGATCATCAAGGTAGAGGGTCGCTAAGCACCCAGCAATTATATTTGCGGCTGATCCCATGAATATGTTGTTATCATTAGCACTGCTTATGTCTTCTGTTGCAAACTCTCCGCAGATCACCTATGTGGTCAGCATGCCTCAGCCTGAAAATCATTATTTCCATATAGAGATCACGGTCAAAGGACTCAAGGGAAAGGAACACGACTGGTTCATGCCTGTATGGACACCCGGCTCTTATCTGGTGCGTGAATTTCCGAAGAACGTCACCGAGGTCAGGGCCTGGGACCTGGACTATGTGACCATTCCGGTGCACAAAAAAGACAAGAACACCTGGACCATAGCCCACAATAAAAAGGACTTTGTGATCAGCTACTCTGTCTATGCTTTTGAAGAGTCGGTCAGAACTTCTTTTCTGGATGCAGACCGTGCCTTGTTCATGCCCAGTTCCACTTGTTTGTATCCGACAGAGCTTGATGTGCCTGTCACCCTGAAATTCATTCCGCCATCCGTGTCTTCCGAGTTCAATCTGTCACAGGTGGCTGTTCACTGGAAGGATATCAGTACGCCGATGGAACAGGGTTCAGATCCGTGGACCAGAATTTGCCACAGCCGCGATGAATTGTTCGACAGTCCGGTAGAGATGGGCAACCACGCGGTGTTTCCATTCAAGGCAGGTGGCAACGACAATTACCTAGTCATGACCGGTGAAGGCAACTACCACGCCGATACATTGGTGGACTATCTGCAGAAGATCATAGATGAAGAAACCGCAGTGTTTGGCAGTAACCCTGCCCAGCCATATTACTTTCTGGTCAACAATACCCAGCAACGGGGCGGCGGACTGGAGCACAAATTCTCTTCCGCCATTCAGTTTTCCCGCGACGGATATGGCGGCGACAGTTACAAAAGTTTTCTGGCCCTGATGGCGCATGAATACTTCCATATCTGGAATGTCAAGCGTCTGCGGCCGGAAGCCCTGGGGCCCTTCGACTATTCTCAGGAGAATTACACTACTTCACTCTGGATAGTAGAAGGGTTCACTTCCTATTACGATGACCTGATCCTGCAAAGAACCGGCATTTACAGCAAAGACGAATACCTGAGTATTGCAGGGAGGAACATCCATAATGTAGTGAACAACACCGGTGACGTGTATCAAAGTGTGGCAGATGCCTCTTTTGACGCCTGGATCAAAGCCTACCGGCCGAATGAGAATAGCGGGAATGTGGAGGTCAGTTATTATTCCAAAGGTGGCGTGCTGGCTATGTTCCTTGATATGTACATCATCGGGCAGTCAAACGGGAAATATTGCCTGGATGATGTGATGCGTGCAGCTTACGATCGCTTTTATCTGCAGCGGGACAAAGGATACACGGAAGCCGAATTCAAAGCGGTGCTGGAAGAATTTGCAGGCTCATCACTGGATAATTTTTACAGAGATCATGTACACGGCACACTGCCGCTGAATGTGAACTCTTTCGTATCGAATGTGGGTCTGGAATGGATCCCCGGCGAAGCAGATAAGACTGCCTGGTTCGGCATGCGGGTCACAGGCAACAATACGATCTATTCGGTACAGCCAGATGGTCCTGCAGCTATGTACGGTCTGAACGCCGAAGACATCATCGTTGCCGTGAACAATGTGGCGCTGACCGAAGGATTTGAAACCATCCGGCAGACCTTACAACCGGGAGAACCCGTTCAGATCACTGTGGTGCGCCGCGGACTACCCAAGACCTTTACGGTGGTGCCAACCATCAACCCCAGACCACGCTTTACTTTGCAACCTGTAGCATCTCCTACTGAACAACAAAAGATGAACTTCAGGAAGTGGATGCAGGAAGAGCATTGAGATCAGTTTGCAATTGGCGGTGGGCAGTTCGCAAATTATCACAACACGTTTAGTCTTATTTGTAATACATTAATTTTTATTAGTATTGCCAGGTTGCTTATCCCCAATAATCTGACATGCTATGGGCGGACTGACTGACTTGCTAGTATTTGAAAAAGCTTTTGACCTGTCAATGAAAATTTTCGAGGTGAGTAAAGCATTTCCAGTTGAAGAAAAGTATTCACTCACCGACCAGATAAGAAGATCCAGCAGAAGTGTTTGTGCAAATCTGGCAGAAGCTTACAGAAAGCGACTTTACAAAGGACACTTCATTTTAAAGGTATCTGATTCAGATGCTGAAAATTCTGAAACCCAGATATGGTTAAAATTTGCCAACTCCTGCGGATATATATCAGATGAAACACATCATTCATTACACGATACCAGTGAGGAGATTGGGCGTATGCTGAACAATATGATACGTCACCCGGAAAAATTTGGAGTGCGGTAGTTGCGCTAAATTGTTGTCCCCAATTTTAACTGCCAACTGCCAACTGCCAACTGCCAACTGCCAACTGCCAACTGCCAACTGCCAACTGCCAACTGCCAACTGCCAATCCCGATAGCTATCGGGACCAACTGCCAACTGTCCTACTTCCCCTTCCTCACCACCGTTCTGCTATCTGACTGCGCTGTGGGAAGTATGGTGATCTCTTCGAGGTTCATGTGCGGCGGACGGGTAGCAGCGAAGAATATGGTCTCTGCGATATCTTCCGGATGCAGCGGTTCAAATCCACGATACACCGCTTCAGCTTTTTGTTCATCGCCTTTAAAGCGCACGATACTGAATTCTGTTTCGGCCAGTCCCGGCGAGATGTTCGTAACCCGGATGCCATGATCCACCAGGTCCTGGCGCATACCTTTGCTCAGCGCAGTGACCGCATGCTTGGTGGCACAATAGACATTGCCCTGCGGATAGACCTCCTGGCCTGCCAGCGAACTGATATTGATGATATGACCTCCTTGTCGCTCTACCATGCCCGGTACGATGACACGGGTCACATACAGTAAGCCTTTCACATTCGTATCGATCATGCGCTCCCAGTCGTCGATTACACCCGTATCCACCGGATCACGACCTACGGCAAGCCCGGCGTTATTGAGCAGGATATCTATATCCTTAAAGGGAGCAGGCAGTTCAGATAAGTTCTCCTCCACTTCTTTTTGATTGCGCACATCAAAAGCCAACGCCAGTACTTCAGCCTGATAATGCTCTTTTAGTTCGGTGGCAACCAAATCGAGTTTCTCCTTTCTCCTTCCGGTGATGATGAGGCGGTATCCGTTTCTTGCAAAGATCTCTGCACAGGCCCTTCCTATGCCTGAAGTGGCTCCGGTGATCAGTATTGTTTTCATCCGTTCTTATTTTGCTGTGTAAAGATTGGAATAAAATGGTATTGGGTAGTGGGTATAGAGTATTGGGTATTGGGTATTGGGTAGTGGGTATTGGGTATTGAGAAGTGGGACGCAGGTTGGTAGTTCATGAATCTCTGGTAACCGAACAACGACATCAAAGGATAACGTCTTTCCTGAAGGCGACGAAGGAGCCTCCCGTATAACAAATGCATGTTCGTTTCACTTCACGGCATTTGTAGCACGGGATGAAATCCTGCGTCGCTCATATCAGGAATCTATTATCTCAGTTTCCGTTCATTCCTATAAAAAAAG
>Ga0116152_10004209_pt1 | contig 11404 bp, 5 predicted proteins | sample AD_UKC119_MetaG_FD_89894 | JGI IMG/M metagenome (GOLD analysis project Ga0116152, IMG submission 89894) | Active sludge microbial communities of municipal wastewater-treating anaerobic digesters from Hong Kong - AD_UKC119_MetaG | ecosystem: Engineered > Bioreactor > Anaerobic > Digestate...
CACCGCAGGAAGCCGCCAAAACGGCCGCAACGACCGCGAAGGAGACATGGTGCCATACAAGCCAGCGGTGGGGGCGGGTGCCGATCGGCAGGGTCGCGTCCATGGTTTCCACAGGGGCCCCCGAGGGGGGGCGGGAGGCTAGGCTCGGATGGCGGAGAGGGAGGGATTCGAACCCTCGGACCCCAATGGAGTCACCACATTAGCAATGTGGCGCATTCGGCCACTCTGCCACCTCTCCTTCGAGGGGCGGAAGATACTCCCCGGCGGGGCGCGCCACAAGTGCTAAGCGACCCGCCAAGCCTCATTTCCGAGGCCGGGCGAGGGGTTTGGGGAGTCGGCAGGGTCCGAATCCGAACTTTTTGCCTTTATGGGGTCTTAGGACAATAAAATGGGACGCTTAACCGTATGCCGCTTGGCATCCCCGATGGCTTCGAAATCCACTCCACCCCACAACCCTTACGCCCGCTCGATCACCCGCTCGGCCTTGGCGCACGCGGGTTTCCAGCTTTGGCTGCTCAACATCTTGGTGGGCACCCTGGTGGGGTCCTTGTGGTTGTTCCGCTTGCCGGAGGGGCTTTCGTTTTGGGTCCGGCTCTACGTGCCCGTGGCGTTGATCTCGAGCATCGCGATCCTGGGGATCCTGCCGGCCATTCCGCTTGGGCTGATCCACCGCTTTGTCCAACGGCCGTTGTGGGTCGGGATTTTGCAGAGTTTGACCGGGGCGGTCTTCCTGGGGCTCCTGTACACCGACACGGTGGTATACCGCTTGCTGCGTTACCACTTCAACGGGGCGATCCTCAACGTGGCCTTCACCCCGGGTTCGGGCGATGCGGTCTATCTGGGCAGCGAGGTGTGGATCACCGCGACCGTGGCGATTTCCGTCCTGACCTTGCTCCAGTTCCTGTTCTGGCGCTGGCGCCTACGGCGGATCATCGAGCGCGAAGGGCTGGGCCTGAAGCAAACCCTGTTGTTGCGGCCCTACGTGCTGTGCCTAGCGGTGTTCCTGCCCTTGATCACGATCGACAAGTCGCTGTACGCCATGGCGAGCATCAGCGGGGACCGCGAGCTGTTGTACGCTTCGCGTCCCTTGCCGGGACCCAAGCCGCGGCTGGGCTACCTCATCGATGCGTTGCGCGAGGGACGCCAGGACATCCATGGTTTGCTGGCGACGGCTTCGTTGGGCGGGGAATCAGGGCAAGCGTTTACCTACCCCAAAGAGCGTCCCGAGATTCCGGCCGATGGTCACCGCCCCAACATCCTGATGGTCGTGCTCGACTCGTGGCGCCGCGATGCGTTCAACGAAGAATTGACCCCGCTGTTGGCGGCCCGAGCCCAGAAAGGGCGTGTGTTCCGCGATCACAAGAGCGGCGGCAACGGGACGCGCTTTGGGTTGTTCACGATGCTCTATGGTTTGCACGGATCCTATTGGTTCCGCGCGCTTGAAAACGGAACCACGCCGGTTCTGATCGACACCCTCCAGGAGCAGGACTATGACATCCGGGTGCTTTCCGCGGCCTCGATGAACTTCCCCGAGTTCCTCCAGACGGCTTGGGCGGGCCTCGATCGCGAACAAGTGGTGGATCAATTCCTGCGTGCCGACGGCAAAGAAGTCTCTCGCCGTTCGGACGTCAAGGACCGCTTGGTTGCAGACGCCTTCGCCGAATGGATGGAAGAGCGCGAGCAGAACCACGACACGCGGCCCTATTTCTGCTTCGTGCTGCTCGATTCACCCCATCAGCCCTACTTCAATCCCGGCGGACCGTTCAAGCCTGCCCTCAAGGATGGGCTCAAGTACATCGACCTGGGCAGCACCACCGAAGAGCCGGCTTTGAGCGTCATGCGCGAACAGGTCAGCAACACCTACAAGAACTGCGTGCTCTACGCCGATGGGGTCGCCGATTCGATCTTGGCCGAGGCCGAACGCGCGGACGCATCCCGCAAGGGTCCCGGGACGGTGGTGATGGTGACCGGCGACCATGGCGAGGAGTTCTACGAGAACGGCTATTGGGGTCATACGTCGAACTACACCCCCGAGCAGATCAACGTGCCGCTGATCCTCTACGGACCGGGCATCGAACCCGGGCAAGAAATGCGCCCCACCAGCCACTTGGACGTTTCCGGCAGTTTGCTCGAGCTCTTGGGGGCCGACCGAACCCAGCGGGGGGGCTATACCCAGGGTGAGAGCTTGTTTGCCCCTGTCCCCCAGAACCGAGCCCGGGTCGTGGCGGGCTTTGCCGATGTGGGCCTGATTACCGAGGAAGGGATCTTCATGCTGCCCGCCCAGGCAGGCGAGGATGAGCCCTGGGTGTTCGATGATCACTGGCAGCCCATGCCCGAGATGGACGCTCGCTTCACCCGCGAACAGGAGCGGCTGATCGACCTCGTCCAGGAATGTCAGGAGTTCCTCGAGCCCTTACCGTAGCCCTTTCGACCCCCAAGCGGACTTTTGCCGGCCCCTTGCGTACGAGATGGGTTCTTGGTCGGCTTTTTTCGAAATCCTAACCAATCTAGGGGCTACTGGGTCGTTACAGGGGCGGGCCCCCCTTCCTTCCAGCATCCCACCATTTTCTTCCATGCGACTTTCTTCCATGCGACGATTCGTCCCCCATCTTGCGCTACTCGCCCTTTCCCTCGGGTCCCTCACCGCGGCTCCGGCTGTCGGCGCAGAGCTCGACTACGAGGCCCTGGCCAAGGCCGCGCTCGAGCGGCATGGTCAGGCGGATTCCATGCCGGAGACCTTCACCTTCGACGACTTCGCCAAGCAGGGGTTCGTGCACTTGGAGGTGGGGCTCTTTGACCTGTACATGGAGCAGGATGCCTTTGCCAACGGTACCGATGCCAAGCGCTTCTTGAACGTGGCAGCCAGTCTTGCCGTCATGCAAGCTGCCTGGCTGAACTGGGTCGATCCGGTGGGCGCGGAGATCCAAACCCAACGCAAGGTCGCCTTGGATCTCGCCAGCGAACTCGGCAAGGCCCAAGTCGGTACGGCGCTCTCCGCGCTTTCCAAGCTACAAGCCACGGCCGGTGACGGGGTCCTCACCGAAACCGTCGATCTAGCACCGCTCTTGGGCATCAAAGCCGAGAAGCTTCCTGGCTTCCGAGATCTCGCGCAGTACCTGCAGGTCTCGGGGGGGCTCGGACTGGAACGGACGGCCCGGCGCGAGCCGATGATCCTGTACCCCAGCCGTGAGCGCTACGTGGAAGTCATCGCGTTGGCGGGTTGGGCCAGGCCCGAGGCACGCGCTTCCATGTGGAGCCCGAACGTGTACACGTGGACGAACTTCTACGTCAACGATTGGCGTTTCCTGGCCATGGCGTTCTCGCCCGCCAACCCGACCGACTCGACCTACAAGCAGAGCAACGCCATGGAGAATCGCATCCCCACTGGCTTGGAACAGCAGATCTGTCAGTTGGCGGGGGTCGGCTTGTTGGACAACTACTTTGGCGGCCGAATTCCTCCCGGGGTCGCGGGGGGCTTGTCGCTCAACTTGGTCGTAGACATCTTCGGTGAGTGCAACACGCGCGTCGACGGGGACCTGCGCGAACGGCGCAAGGAAGCGCGCGAAATGTTCGTACCGGGTGGACAGTCCGAAGGCGGGGTGTTGCCCCCGGACCTAGCGGACAGCCGTTGGCGCGATACCCATGGCAAAGACCACTTTATCGGTGTGCTAAAAAACGCCCAGAAGGAAGGTCGCGACAAGGTCAACAAGCGCGAAGCCAAGGACAAGGTGCGCTACTTCCTGTTGCGCGCGGACGATGAAGTCACCTCAGCGGTTCTGGAAGGCCCGATCCTGGGTAGGCAGGGCAACCAATTGGCCAAGATCGGTAAGGAGTTCTACGGGGACCGGCTCGAGTTTGCTCGCTGCTATTCCAGTTGCTTCCTCTATTGGCTGCGCGAAAAGGGCGGCGGCAAGAAACCGGTGGAGTCCCAAGCGCAATTCTCGGGGCTGCTGCGAGCATTGGCCACGACCGATGGACTCCAAGCGGGTGGGATCGTCGAAGCCGACCCCAGCGAGACCTTCGAAAAGATCTTTGCCGAGCACTACGGCATGCCGCTCAGCGATCCCAGCCTCGATGCGAAGTCCTCGCTGGAGGGGGGCTTCCTGAACTGGTTGCCCAAGGCTCGCTAGGTATTCCGGGGGGCGGGTCCAGGTCGGGCAGCCCCAGCCCTTCACCCAGCAACCAGGTCTGGAAGGCGGTCCCCGGGGTCCCTATGCTCTGGACCGGCTCCCAAGGCTTGGCATAGGGAAGGGGCCGCTTCCATGGCTCGCACCTTCCTCGACTGGGAACCCAAACCCCTCGACCGCGCCGCTCAAGCGTTGGTTGAGGCGATCGAAGCCCAGCCGGGTGCCTGGTGGTACGTGTTGCCCGGCAAGCGCGCCGTCCGCCAATTCGAAGAGGCGTTGGTGCGTCACTTGCCCGCGCACTTGGAGCCCCCGCGCGGCGTGTCCCAGGGAGCTTGGCTCGAAGCCTTGCGCCCGAGCAACCAACCCGTCATCGACCGCCGCGAGGCGATCCACGCTTGGGCTGCAGTCTTGCGTGGGCTCACATCGAAGGAGTGTTTGTTGGCCTTGGGCCGGGAGGCTCCTGCACCCGATGCGGCTGGCGCTTGGTGGTCGCTAGGCCAGCGGGCGCGCGATTTGCACGCCGAATTGTGCCAGGCCGATCTCGGATTTTCGGATTTGGCGCTCGCCTTGCCGGGCCAAGCCAAGCGCTGGGGCCTTTGGCAAACCCTGCGCGATCGCTACGTGCAGAGCCTTCAAGATGCTGGCATCGTCGATGGCATGGAGCTCGGCCGCAGTCCACTGGTTGGGCCCGAGGTCCGATTGGCGTGGATCTTCGTTCCGACCGCCACGGTCGTCGAACGCAAGGCCTTGGCGGCCATGGCCGACCGTGTTCATAGCTGGGTCTTGGCACCGGCCTCGCACGCCGACCGGTTCGACGCCTTCGGTTTGCTTCTTCCGGAGGCGTGGTCGACCGAGACCCTGCCCTTGTCGCTCGATCGATGGCACGTGGAGCGGGGCCCCAAGCAACAGGTCGATCGGGTCTTGGCGCTCTTGCGCGAATGGTCCACGGTTCCGCGCGCAGGCTCGCCCTTGGCGGCCAGCGACATCCAGCTGGGGACTCCCGACAGCGAATTGAAACCGCATCTCGTACGCGGGTTGGAACGGGTGGGGTTGCAGGCACGCGATGCTGCGGGTCGTGCCTTGGCGCAGAGCTCGGCAGCCTTGCTCGTTTCGGCCCTAGCCAAGGTTTTGCCGGACTTTCGCTTTCAGGATGTGGCGCGTTTGTTCCGCCATCCCGACTTGGAGCCGGTTTTGAGCGCCGCCGTCCCGGGCCAGGATTTGGCCGCCTGCTTGGATGAGCACCATCGCCGGCACCTGCCCTTGCATCTGCGTGACGTCGCACCCAGCGATTCGAAACTTACTCGCTGGCTCGCGGTGTTGCGCGAACAGCTGGGTGGGTTGGCCGAGCCGGGCGAAAAACCCCTGGGCGAGTGGGTTTCCGCGATCCGTACCTTCTTGGGTTGGGTCTACGGATCCAGGCGGTTTGCCCCGCACTTGGAGGAGCAACGCGCGAGTCAGGCCACTTTGGAGGAGTTTTCTAGGGTCCTCAGCCATTGGAACTCGGCCGCCTCTCCGTGGTTGCCGCAGGTGCATGCCGAACACGCGCTGGGGCTTCTCGTGGGGGAATTAGCGGGTCGCAACCTGCCACCGCTGGGCAGCGGGGAGGAGAACGAAACGCTTGAGATGCTGGGCTGGCGCGAGCTCTTGTGGGATGACGCTCCGGCCTTGATTTTGACCGGTTTCCACGAGGGCGCTCTGCCCGAGGCCTACCCAGAAGACGTGCTCTTGCCCCCGGCTGCCCGGCGTGCGCTGGGTTTGGCGGACGCACAAGCACGTATGGTGCGCGATTTGTACCTGCTCCGTTGCTTGCTCGGGGTTCGCGAAGTGTGCCACCTGGTCTCGGGCCGAATCTCGGAGGCAGGGGATCCTTTGCGCCCTTCGCGGCTTGCGTTCTTCGTGCCCGAGGATCAGGTGCCCAGCGCCATGCAGCACGCTTTGGGTTCGGATGTCACGCACCACGGGGAAGCGATGGGCGAATTGGAGTCCAGCGAGCCACGGCGTCTCCCTCGGCTGGCCCGCATGCCCCAGCTGACGCGGATTTCGGTGACGGACTTCCAAAGTTATCTCGCCTCGCCCTACCTGTATTCGTTGCAGCGATTGCTGAAGCTGGAGACCGAAGACGATCGCGATCGCGAACTCGATGCGCGCGGATTCGGCAATCTGTTGCACGGGGTCATGGAGGACTTCGGCAACTCCGAAGGCCGTCACTCGACCGACGCGGGGGAAATCCAAGCGGCGCTCGAAGGCTTCCTCGACCGCCGTGTCGCCCGCCAGTTCGGCCAGGCCGCGTTGCCTGCCGTCCAACTCCAGATCCATGGCCTCAAGCGCCGCATCGCCTGGGTGGCTCAAACCCAAGCCAAGCGAGCGCAAGAGGGGTGGCGCATTGTGGAAGTCGAGTGGAAGGCTCCCGATCCGGGGCCGCGCTTCGAAGTTGGCGGTCGGAGCGTCGAGCTGGTTGGCCGCATCGACCGGATCGATCATCATCCGCTGCACGGCTATGCGATCCTCGACTACAAGACCGGCGACAAACGCAAGGACCCCGAGCGCGAGCATCGCAAAGGGCGCTCGGAGCCCAAGGAGTGGGTCAACCTACAGCTCCCGCTGTACACCTTCCTGGCGCAGTCGTTGACCCAAGGAATCGACGTCCAAGTGGGCTACTTCAGCGTGGGGGGAACCCCCGAAGCGGTTCAGATCCAAACGGTGAACTGGTCCGCCGAAGTCCTGCAAAGCGCGTGGGCCCGGGCCACCGAGATTGTGGCTGCGATCCAAGCGGGCGCGTTCGAGCACAACCCGCGCGCCCGCGTGTACGAACCACAGTTTGAGGCGATCGTCGGGTCGTCGTTGGCGATGGAGTCCGAGGATGGGAGCGAGGAGGAAGAAGCGTGACCGGCGCCTTCACCAACCGCCTGTTCCTGGCCTCAGCGGGCACCGGGAAGACCTATCGCTTGAGCGCCCACTTCGTGGGCTTGCTGCTCGCGGGGGTTCCACCCGAGCGGATTTTGGCGACGACGTTCACGCGCAAGGCCGCCGGTGAAATCTTGAGCAGGGTGTTGGGTCGGCTGGTCAAGGTTGTGGTCGACCCCGAGGAAGCGGAGTCGCTATCCCAGCTGTTGGGGCTGGCCGTGGATCGCGAACAAGCGCGACGGATCCTGCCCGGGCTCGCGCGCAACATCCATCGCTTCCAGGTCCGCACGCTCGACTCGCACTTGAGCACGGTGGCCCGTTTGTTCGAAGCCGAGCTCGGGTTGCCGCCAGGTTGGTCGATCGTGGATGAGGTGACGGACTTGGATTTGCGCGATGAGGCGCTGACCCAAGCCCTCGTGGGCGCGGACGAGCAGGAGTGGTTGGCCCTGCTGCGCGGCATGGATCCCTCTGGCGATCGGCGCAGGGTCTTCGAGCACTTGACCCAGACCATCGGAGGACTGCGCGAAGTCTTTTTGGAGGCCGAGCCGAGGGCTTGGGACCAGCTGCCCGTCCCCGCCGGGCTAGGCGTCGAGGCTTGGGAGGGCTTGCTAGACCAAGTCCGGCAGTTCCAGGACTTTCCCACCACCAAAGCGGGTGTGCCGAGCAAGCCGTGGGTTTCCGCCTGGGAAAAATTCCGCGGGATGCTCGAGGCAGGCCAATGGGAGGAGCTTGTCCAGCACAAGTTTGTCGAAGCGTACTTGGCTCACACGCTCACGTACTACTCAAAGCCGTTTCCGCCGGCCCTGGTGGAAATCGTGGGAGCCGCGTTGGTGGAGGCACGACACCAGCTCGTGGAGAACCTACGTGAGCGCAATTTGGCACTGCGCGGCCTGCTAGAGCGCTTTGAGACCAGCTACTCGAGCCTCAAACGTGGTTTGGGGCAGCTGCGCTTCGATGACATCACGCGTTTGCTCGACCCATTGGCCGAACATGCGCTGCTCGGGGAGGGACAGGGACTCTCGCTGGAGGATGTTTGGCTGCGATTGGACGGGCGGTTGGACCACCTATTGTTGGATGAGTTTCAGGACACGTCTTCGGTCCAATGGCGCACGTTGCAGCCCCTGGTGGAAGAAATCTGCGCCACCCATGCGGGTGGCGAAGGCGAATCGCGCACGTTCTTTTGCGTGGGGGATCCGAAGCAGTCGATCTACGCCTGGCGTCACGCGGAACCGCGCTTGCTACAAAGCCTACCTGCGGAGCTGCCTGGGATCGACGTCAAGACCCTCGCGCGCAACTTCCGCTCCTCGCCGTTGATCCTGGATGTTTGCAACCGGTTGTTCCAAACCGTGGCCGAAACGGGATCGTTCCAAGGTCCTGGCCGCGAGGCCGAAGCCGATGCGGCCGCCCAGTTCCAAGCGGACTATCCACATCACGAAGCCGCCAAGGTGGACATGGGTGGGGTCGTGCAATTGTGGCAAGTACGTTCGGAAGAAATCATGCCCGCCGCGACCGCGTACCGGGCTTGCCTAGAATGGGCCGCCCAACGCGTGGCGCAGATCCGCCAAGAGGCTCCCACGGCGACCATTGGCATCCTGTTCCGTTCGCGCAAGGGGATTCCTGCGCTGTTGCACCTACTCAGCACCCAACACAACCTGCGCGCTAGCGGTGAGGGGGGCAACCCCTTGACCGATTCCGAAGCGGTTTCGGTGATGGCTTCGCTGTTGCACTTGGCCGACCACCCCGGCGACGGAGCGGCCGCCTTCCATGTGGTCACCAGTCCCTTGGGCGAAGTCTTGGGCTTTCGGGCCAGCGATTGGGATCTTGAGCAGGGGCCGTTGGGCCGTAGCCCGGAATTCCGCCAGGCCTGCTCGCAGCTCGCCGCACGGGTACGACGCGAGTTGGTGGAGCAGGGATACGGCACTTGGATGGCTCGTTGGCGAGGGGTGGTCGAAGGTTCCTACGGTGCCTGGGATCGCGTGCGCTTCGAGCAGTGGATCGAAATCTGCGATGGCTTGGCGCGCTCCGCTCCCTTGCGACCCGGTCAGGTCGCGCGAATCCTGCGCGAGACTCGTGTGCCGTCGCCTTGGTCCGCTTCGATCCAGGCGATGACGATCCACGGCTCAAAGGGATTGGAGTTCGATGCGGTGATCCTGCCCGACTTGGACAGCGGGTGGTTCCAATCGCGAGGGCAGGCCGTCGGCAGTTTGCGCCCCGATCCGGCGGGGCGCTTGGAAACCGTCTCGACCCTGCCCGCCAAGGCCATCGTCGCGCTCGATCGGACCTTGGGTGAGTTGGCCTATGCCAAGCGGCACCGCGAAATGCTGGAAGTCTTGAACTTGTTCTACGTGGCCAACACCCGCGCCCGGCGACGGCTGGAGTGGATTTGTGGACCCAAGACTGCGGAGTTGAGTTACGCCCACCTTTTGCTCGAGCGCTTTGCTCCGGGTCGGGACGCGGTTCCAGGCGAAGGGCCCACGCTCGTTTGGGAGGATACCACCCCAAACCACCCCTGGTGGTCGAACGAGGACACCGCCGGGGCCGTGCCATCGAGCGATTCGCCCGCAGCGGTCGACACCACCACGCCCATCCACTTTGCGCGACGCCCCGGAAACTTGCAGCACCGTTCGCCTTCCACGATTCATGGGGAAGGCGAAGCGCGCAGCGGAGAGCAATGTTTGGCCGAGAAGGGCGAGGCACAGCGCGGTACCTTGGTGCATCGTTTGCTCGAGTCGATCGGTTGGTTGGGTCGCGACCTCTCCGACGGTCTGGCGCAGGCATGGGCGGAGGCTGGGGGATCCCCGCAGGTCCCCGCCGCGGAGCGAACGGCCGTGGAAGCCGCTCTTGCGAGCCCGGGCTGGGCCGGCTTGTTCGAAAAGCCCTCGGACCAGGCGGAGCTCTATCGCGAGCGCCGCTTCCTTTGGGTGGAACCCGAAGCCAACACCCTGTGGAGCGGTTCGATCGATCGCTTGGTGGTCGAGCGCGAGCAGGGCGTAGCCCACCGGGCCCACATCGTCGACTTCAAGACGGGTTGGGTCGGCAAGGAGTCCGCCGACATCTTGGCTGCCTACCAAGATCAAATGCGCCTCTATCGGCAAGCGGTTGCGTACCAATTCGGGTTGCCCCTGGAGAGCATCCGACTGACCCTCGCGATGGTGGACCGTCTCGATCGGATCGACGTCCCTTAGCGGGGTTCGCTTTCCCAGCTTTGTGCCGCCGGACCTAGAAGGCCGGCCCTTGGCACCCCGATTGGGCGCCCAGGGCTACAATGCGCTCCAACAGGCCCACCCCCGCGATGCTTTGCCTTCCAGAACCTGCCCGTTCGAATGCCCCCCGCACCCAACATGACTCGGAGGGCGTTTGACCCATCCGCGCCCTAGGACGGTCTTGATTACGGGCGCCAGCGTGGGTCTGGGGCTGGCCATCGCTCGCGAGTTGTTGGCCAACACCCAATTCCATCTGATCTTGACGGCGCGCGCGCAGTCCATGGCGCGCTTTGCGGAACAGGGGCTGGTGGAAGGACCCCGAGTGTGGTTGCGCGCCTTGGAGGTGACCTCGGCCCAGGAACGCGAGGCGGTGATTGCGGAGATCGAGCAGCGCTTTGGGGCCCTCGATGTGCTGATCAACAACGCCGGCATCGCCTACCGTTGCGTGGTGGAACACGTGGACTCCGATGAACGGCAGGCGCAGATGGATGTGAACTTTCTGGCGCCGATGGAGCTCATCCGGCGGGTCTTGCCGGCTATGCGGGCCCAACGCTCGGGGCGCATCCTGTCGATTTCCTCGGTGGGGGGCATGATGGCCATGCCGACCATGGCCGTGTACAGCGCCTCCAAGTTCGCTTTGGAAGGCAGCTGTGAAGCCCTGTGGTACGAAGTTCGGCCTTGGAGCATCCACGTGACCTTGGTCCAGCCCGGCTTCATCCATTCGGATGGATTCACCAAGGTGCGGATGACCCGCGAAAGCCAGTTTTCGGCGCAGCACGAGGAAGATCCCTACCACGAGCACTACGCCAGCATGGAGCCGTTCATCGGCAGGGTGATGCAGCACACCCCGGCGACCCCCGAAAGCGTGGCTCGCACGGTGCGTCGGACGATTTGCCGTCGCCGTCCGCCTTTGCGCGTCACGGCTACCTGGGATGCGCTCTTCTTCTCGTTGCTGCGGCGGTTCATGCCCCGCACCCTGTACCACCGCTTCCTCTACTGGAAGCTGCCCAACGTCAAGAAGTGGGGGTGGCCGCCCGGTGGTAGTCCAGGCTGAAACGCCCCGGCGCGTGTTCCATCAGGTGGATGCAAACGCCCAAAAGGCACAGGTTTTTGACGAAGTTGCTGCGTTGGAACATGTTCCAGAGCCAGACCGAGTCTTCGGTCACCATG
>Ga0116152_10004212_pt1 | contig 11403 bp, 12 predicted proteins | sample AD_UKC119_MetaG_FD_89894 | JGI IMG/M metagenome (GOLD analysis project Ga0116152, IMG submission 89894) | Active sludge microbial communities of municipal wastewater-treating anaerobic digesters from Hong Kong - AD_UKC119_MetaG | ecosystem: Engineered > Bioreactor > Anaerobic > Digestate...
ACTTTATTTTTTTCTGACTGCGCGCGTTCTTCCATGGGCGGGATGCGAACTTTTTGTCCGCTTTCAAGGCGGGTTGATGTCTTGGCCCGCTTACTGTCCACACGGATCTGGCCTTTGCGCATTAGTTTTTGCAAAAGCCCTGTCGGCACCCCTTTCAGATGCTTTTGTAAAAAACGGTCCAAACGTTGCCCGTTCTCATCATCCGATACTTCCAGATATTGAACGCCGCTCATGCAGATAACTGACGCAACAGCATCATCCCCGCGAAAAGAGCGCCGATTGATAAAACAACGGAGGCAAGAACATATCCCATGGATGCCATAGTCGCCCCGCGCTCCCATAGTGTAACTGTATCAAGAGAGAAGGTAGAAAATGTTGTAAATGCTCCAAGCATCCCTACGGTCAAAAACCCGCGCAGTTCCGCCGGTGGGTTCCAGCTATGGGCAAACCATGCAATCAACGCCCCCATCAAGAATGAGCCAATAACGTTGACGCTCAACGTTCCCCATGGAAAATCACTGCCCATATGCCGTAGCGCAAAAAGCCCGACAAAATGTCGCAACACCGCCCCCAAAGCACCGCCTGCCGCAATGGCTAAAATCATGTTCATTTATTTTTCCGCCTTTTTATTTCTTAATTTATTCCAGTAATCCAAACGTTTGTTTATCTCACGCTCAAAACCCCGCTCAAACGGAGTGTAGTAAGTTTGCCGCGGCATATCATCAGGAAAATAATTCTGCCCTGAAAAACCGTCCTTGGTATCGGGATCATATTCATACCCCGCGCCATAGCCCATATTTTTCATCATCTTAGTTGGCGCGTTCAGAATATGCGCAGGAGGCATCAACGATCCCGTTTCCTTGGCGGAGCGGGCAGCCTTGTTATAGGCCGTATAAGACGCATTTGATTTCGGCGCGGTCGCCAGATAAATCAGCGCCTGCGCGAGCGCCAATTCCCCTTCGGGGGAACCCAGCCGTTCATAGGTTTCCCATGCCGCGGTGCATTGAAGCAATGCCTGCGGATCGGCCAGACCAATATCTTCAACCGCCATGCGTGTCAGGCGGCGCGCCAGATATTTCGGATCTTCACCGCCCGCCAGCATGCGGGCAAACCAATAGAGGGAGGCATCGACATCAGACCCGCGCACGGATTTATGCACGGCGCTGATCAAATTATAATGGCTATCATCACTTTTGTCGTAAACGGGGGCGCGGCGCTGAACCAGTACCGTCAAGCCCTCGACATCAAGAATATCTTTCTGCCCTAAAATCTGTTCTGCCATTGTCAGAAGGTAACGCCCGTCACCATCAGCCAGTGCTTTTAATGTTTCACGCGCTTCTTCCGTCAGCGGTAATTTTTTTCCTGCATCTTCTTCGGCGCGGGCCAGTAATTTTTCCAGCGCCGCATCATCAAGACGTTTCAGCACAAAAACCTGACATCGCGAGAGAAGCGCCGCATTTAATTCAAAAGACGGATTTTCTGTCGTTGCCCCGATCAACGTAATCGTACCGTCTTCCATGACCGGTAAAAACGCATCTTGTTGTGATTTATTAAAGCGGTGAATCTCATCGACAAATAATAACGTGCCCCGTCCTTGTTCGCGGCGAAGACGGGCAGCTTCAAAAACCTTCTTTAAATCACCGACACCTGAAAATATTGCCGACAGCTGTTCAAAATGATGATCGGTATGATCGGCCAGAATGCGCGCAATTGTGGTCTTACCGCAGCCGGGAGAACCCCAGAAAATGACAGAGGATAATCTGCCGCTTTCCAGCATCCGCGTCAGCAAGCCATCCTTACCGACCAGATGATCCTGCCCTGCTATTTCTGCCAAAGTTTTGGGCCGCAGACGATCAGCCAGCGGGCGCGGCGCACCGGAATCCATATTGGCAGCTTGAAACAGGCTTTGGGTCATAAGGGAAATTTAAAGGCTCACAGGCGGAAAAGCGAGTCTTTATCTATTAAGCGCCTAGCGGATTACGATGCGGCTTTGGCGGCCATCGCGTTCAATCGTAATGTCAAAGACGCCTTTGCCTTCGGCCAGCGCCAATTCACGCTGTAAATCCTTGATGCTTTCAATCGCCGAGCCGTTCAGCGCAAGGATAATATCACCCGGTGCCACCAAGCGCCCTGCTTGCAGACGACGGTTTACATTAAGCACCACAACACCCTCGCGATCCGTTTCCAGCCCCAGTTCAACACTCACGCTCGGGCTTAAGTTACCAACACTTGCTCCATTCAGTGGGTGTGCACCCGTTAATTTTGTCTCATTGCGCGGCGGATCTTCGGGCGGTGCCATCGCCTCCATCTCCAGCGTCATGCGATTGCCTTGACGTAAAATGTCCAGATCAGCCATCTGTCCAATCGGCACGGTTGCCAAACGGAATTTCAGTTCCGCAGGATCATGAATATCGCGGCCATTAATTGCCACGACAACATCCCCGACTTTCAATCCCGCTTTTTTGGCAGGGCTGGCACGGTGAATATTCGAAATCAACACACCACGTGGTAATTTCAGATCAAGAGAGTCTGCGATATCTGCTGTCACGGCCTGCCCCGATGCCCCGATCCACGGACGCACGACACTGGCGTTACTGGCGCCTGATTTTTCAGCCGCAATGACGGTTTGCACCATTTCAGACGGAATCGCAAAACCAATACCAAGGGATCCGCCGGAGCGGGAATAAATCGCCGTATTAATACCAATCACACTGCCGTCCATCGCCACCAGCGGCCCGCCTGAATTTCCGGGGTTAATGGCCGCGTCAGTTTGGATGAAGAAATTAAAATCATTAATGTTGAGAGATGAACGCGCCAAAGCCGATACAATACCGCTGGTCACTGTCTGCCCGACCCCGAAAGGATTACCGATTGCTAAGACGATATCACCGACTTCCAGATTTTCGCTCGGCTCCAATCTCGCAAAGGGTAGATCCTCGCCTTTTGTATCAATGCGCAATACAGCCAGATCGGATTGCGGATCACTCAAAGTGATCTTGGCATCGTATTGCCGACCATCACTCAACACGACTGAAATTTCTTCAGCGTCTTTCACAACATGGGAATTGGTGACAACAACACCATCGGATTCAACAATGACACCTGTTCCCAGCGAGCTTTCAATTTGCTGGCGGTTCAGGCCACCGCCGAAACCCCCGTTAAAAAACTGCTCAAAAAACGGATCCCCGCCAAAGGGGCTTATCCTTCTGGTAACAACACGCTTCGTATAGATATTGACGACCGCGGGTGAGACTTTTTTTACCAGCGGTGAAAATGACAACATAATCTGTTCACGGCTGCTGGGAACATCACGTGCCTGTGCAAAGGCCGTCATGCCGATAACCACCATAATAATACTCAGGAACTGTAAGAATCGTGTTGTCATGTTAAGCGGAAATCTAATTTTAAAAAGCGGCAAGCTCAAGACCTGAATCGGGCGAATTTATGGCTGAGATTTTATTTGCTTTAAAGCCCCCTACTCCTTACATATAGCGGTATGAGAAAAACCATCGACCAAATCAGAACGCAGGAAACCCCTGTTGTTTGTTTGACCTCTTATACGGCGCCGTTGACGGTGCAGGCTGATCAATATTGCGATCTGCTTTTGGTCGGTGACAGTGTATCCATGGTTTTATACGGTGAGGAAACAACACAGTCCGCCACCATGGAGATGATGATTCGTCATGGCAAGGCCGTCGTCAAAGCCAGTAAAAAGGCGGTAATTATTGTCGATATGCCCTACGGCTCTTATGAAAGTGATCCCGTTATAGCGCTGCAAAACGCCCAGAAAATCATGGATGAAACAGGCTGCGGGGGCGTCAAGCTGGAAGGTGGAGAACAACAGGCCGCCACCATAAAATTCCTCACCGAAAATGATATTCCGGTGATGGCGCATATTGGCCTGCTGCCGCAATCTGTCAGTGAGCCAAGTGGATACAAGGTGCAAGGACGCGATAATGATAGTGCGGCACAGCTAATCCGCGATGCCAAGGCCGTGGAAGAAGCCGGTGCCTTTTGTGTTGTTATTGAAGCAGTCCCCCATGATCTGGCGTCAGAAATCACACAAATGGTTACAATTCCGACTATCGGTATCGGCGCGTCCAATAATTGTAACGGACAAATACTGGTTGCCGAAGATATGCTGGGTATGTCGGTTGGCAAGCCCCCGAAATTTGTCAAACAATATGAAAATATTGCGCAGGCTATGGCTACGGCCATTAAGGACTACGCCGATGAGGTTAAAACCCGTCAGTTCCCTGCGCAGGAGCATACCTATAAGGCAATGACATCTGATATGATGCAGGACAGTTTGAAAAAGGCGTCATAAGGTTCTTGTCTGAACGGTTCTAATTATCTATACCTTCCCTATATTTATTTTAAGAGGAATTCCATGTCATCAGCTGTTGAACAACTTGCCAAGAATGCCAACTGGGGCGCTTTTTCCAAGGCAACCGAACTGAAACAACGTATCTTGTTCGTTCTGGGCGCTTTGATCGTCTATCGTTTGGGGACCTATATTCCCGTCCCCGGCATTGATCCGACGATCTGGAAAGAAATCTACGACCAAAAAGGCGGCGGTATTTTGGATATGTTCAACATGTTCTCCGGCGGTGCGTTGCAGCGTATGACGATTTTCGCGCTGAACATCATGCCGTATATTTCCGCCTCTATTATAATGCAGCTGGCTGCCGCTATGTCGCCGAACCTTGAAAAGCTCAAGAAAGAAGGCGAACACGGGCGCATGAAAATCAACCAGTATACGCGCTACCTGACGGTATTACTGGCCTCTATTCAGGCTTACGGTTTGGCCGTCGGTCTGGAAGGTATGCACAGCTCCACAGGCTCCGCGGTTGTAGATCCCGGATTTTTCTTCCGCGCTTCTACCGTTATTACCATTGTCGGCGGAACGATTTTCCTGATGTGGCTTGGTGAACAAATTACCCAGCGCGGTATCGGAAACGGTATTTCCTTGATTATCTTTGCCGGTATTGTTGCAGGGATGCCGCGGGCGATTGGCTCCACTTTGGAATTAGGCCGCCAAGGACAATTCAGCTTTATCGAATTACTGGCTCTGGCCACCATGATCGTCGGCGTTATTGTTATCATCGTCTACTTCGAACGTGCCCAGCGCCGCGTGATTGTTCAATATCCCAAGCGCCAGCAAGGCAATCAGATGCAAATGGGTCAGCAAAACCACATTCCGCTTAAACTGAATACCTCAGGGGTTATTCCACCGATCTTTGCGTCTTCTTTGTTGTTGTTACCTTTGACGATTATCGGCTTCAGCGGCGCCGCCGGTGGTGATTTCACGGCCGCCCTTGCGCGTTATCTGCAACACGGACAGCCTATCTATATGGCGCTTTACGGCGGTTTGATCATTTTCTTCGCATTTTTCTATACAGCGATTGTTTTCAATCCCGAAGAAAACGCGGAAATGTTGCAAAAGCACGGCGGCTTTGTCCCCGGTATGCGTCCCGGTAAAAACACCGCGGATTATCTGGACTATGTTCTGACACGGATTACGGCGATCGGCGGTCTTTATCTGGTGTTTATCTGTTTGCTGCCGGAATTTATGATTTCAAAATTCAGTATGCCATTTTATTTCGGCGGGACCTCGCTCCTCATTGTTGTGACGGTGACGATGGATACTGTGGCGCAGATACATTCCCATCTCATTGCCCATCAATATGAAGGGCTGATTAAGAAGGCAAAACTGCGCGGCACAGGTCGCCAACGCCGAAGATAAGGTAGATTGATCGCGCGTCCCCTGGTTTGCCCGCATGACGGCACTAAAAAAACGGAGTTTTTAAAATGTCTTTTAATGTTGTATTTTTTGGTCCTCCCGCTGCAGGGAAAGGCACACAAGCCAAGATCATTGAACAAAAATACGGTTTGAAACAATTATCCACCGGTGATCTTTTGCGTGCACAAGTTGCCGCGGGAACGGAATTGGGACAACAGGCAAAAGCCATCATGGACTCAGGCAAGCTTGTTTCCGATGAAATCGTGATCGGCATGATTGCCGATGCCATGGATAACGCCAAAAAGGCCAAAGGTTTTATTTTTGACGGCTTTCCCCGCACAACGGCGCAGGCAGAGGCACTGGACAAAATGCTGAAAGAACGCGGCCAGAAAATCGATATGGTATTGGAATTACAGGTAAAAGATGATGCCTTGCTGGCACGGATCAAAAAGCGGGCTGAGGAAGAAGGCCGTTCTGATGATACCGTTGATGCCATGAAGACCCGTTTGGAGCAATATCGCAATTATTCTGCCGAAGTATTGCCATATTACCAAAAACAGGGCGATGTCATGCGTATTGACGGTATGCGCCCCGTGGATGAAGTGACCATGCAGATCGAAGCCGTCATGGGCGAAGATCTGGCTGCCTGAAATACCTTAAAATAAAGTATTGACGTAAGGCGCGTAATCCCTATAATGCGGCCAATCTGAAGGCCTATAGCTTGTGCTGCGTATCAAATATCCGCAGAAAATATAGGGTTTTGGTGGTTTAGAAACCGGCGTTCGGCTTTTCCGAATTTTACGGTTTTGGATGAAATGATCAAACTTTGAGGAGCAAAAATGGCCCGTATAGCAGGAGTTAACGTCCCTGATCGTAAGCGCATCACTATCGCGCTGACTTATATTCATGGAATTGGACGCAAATTGGCACGTGATATCTGTGAAGCCACAGGTATTGAAAAAACACGCCGTATGAACGAGTTGAGCGAGGATGAGCTGAACCTTATCCGTGCAGAGATCGATAAAGATCAGTACATGATCGAAGGGGATCTTCGCCGTGAAACATCAATGAACATCAAGCGTTTGATGGACATGGCTTGCTACCGTGGCCTGCGTCACCGTAAGCACCTTCCGGTTCGCGGTCAGAACACAAGAACAAATGCACGTACCCGTAAAGGTCCCGCAAAACCAATCGCCGGTAAAAAACCGGTCGGTAAATAAGGGATAGGGAAGGAATAAGACAATGGCTAAACCAGCAGCAAAAAACGTTAAGAAAAAAGTTAAAAAGAATATTACGTCAGGCGAAGCACACGTAAATTCAACCTTTAACAACACCATGGTTACCATCACAGACAGCCAAGGAAATGCTATTTCATGGTCATCTTCAGGTATGATGGGCTTTAAAGGGTCTCGTAAATCAACACCTTACGCCGCCCAGATGGCCGCGGAAGATGCAGGCCGCAAGGCACAGGAACACGGCATGAAAGAGCTGGACGTAAAAGTTAAAGGTCCGGGTTCAGGCCGCGAATCAGCCCTGCGCGCATTGAGCTCAATCGGCTTTACTATCCGCTCTATCAAGGACATCACACCTATTCCACATAACGGTGCCCGTCCACGTAAGCGTCGTCGCGTTTAATAATATTGTTTATTGGTACTAGATATTTATCGGAATTTGAAAGGATAAGGCTTTGATATACAAGAACTGGCAAGAATTGATTAAACCTGCAAAAGTTGAAGTCGGCCACGGCTCTAACCCACAGGTAAATGGTAAAATCGTCGCTGAACCCCTTGAGCGTGGCTTCGGTCTGACACTTGGTAATGCCCTGCGCCGTATCCTGTTGTCTTCTCTGCAAGGTGCCGCTGTGACTGCCATTCAGATTGACGGCGTTCTGCACGAATTCTCTTCTATTGAAGGTGTTCGCGAAGACGTAACCGACATCGTTTTGAACGTAAAAGCGATTGCCGTCCGTATGCATGTTGAAGGCCCGAAAAAGATGCGTCTTTCTGCCGAAGGTCCTTGTGAAGTAACTGCCGGTATGATTGAAGCTGGAGCCGATATCGAAATCATGAACCCTGATCTGGTTATTTGTACTCTGGACAAGGGCGCGAAACTGAACATGGAAATGACAGTGAATACAGGTAAAGGCTACCGCCCTGCCGCACAAAACCGTCCGGAAGAATGTCCTGTCGGTCTTATTCCTGTCGACAGCGTTTTCTCCCCTGTTCGTAAGGTTTCTTACGAAGTGGAAGACACACGTGTCGGCCAGATCACTGACTACGACAAACTGACACTGCAAATTGAAACAAACGGTGTTATCTCTCCTGAAGATGCTGTGGCCTTTGCTGCCCGTATCATGCAGGATCAACTTCAGGTCTTCGTCAACTTTGATGAGCCGGAAGCAAAAACAGAAAAAGACGAAGCCGATGAATTGCCGTTTAACCGCAATCTGCTTCGTAAGGTGGAAGAGCTTGAACTGTCTGTCCGTTCTGCAAACTGCCTGAAAAACGACAACATTGTTTACATTGGTGATCTGGTTCAGAAGAGTGAAAGCGACATGCTTCGTACACCGAACTTCGGCCGTAAATCACTGAATGAAATCAAGGAAGTCCTGACAAACATGGGTATCCACTTGGGTATGCAGGTTGAGGGATGGCCACCGGAAAACATCGAAGAACTGGCGAAGAAACTGGACGACCCTTTTAGCGCATAAAAGGCCGGTAACCGAGCATTATTTAATTTGAGGAAAAAGCCATGAGACACGGCATAAAACAAAGAAAACTAAACAGAACGTCACAGCACAGAAAAGCGATGCTGGGTAATATGGCTGCCGCGCTGATCAAGCATGAGCAGATCACAACCACTTTGCCAAAAGCAAAAGAGCTGCGTCCGTTCGTTGAGAAAATTATCACTCTTGGTAAAAAAGGTGGTCTGGCCAATCGTCGTTTGGCGATGAGCCGTGTCCGCGACCAAGAACAAGTATCAAAACTGTTTGATACTTTGGGTGAGCGTTACAAAGAACGTGAAGGCGGCTATATCCGCATCATGAAAGCCGGCTTCCGTTATGGTGATAATGCCCCTATGGCTGTTATCGAACTGGTTGATCGCGATGAAACAGCAAAAGGTCAAGACAGTGGCCCCGTTTTTGAAGATGATGACATCGAAGAAGAAGTGGTTGCCGAAGCACCAAAGAAAAAAGCGAAGTCCGCTTAATCGGTTTCGGAAAAAGAATTTAAAAGCGGCCTTTTGGGCCGCTTTTTTATATCCTGATAACTTCCCCGTGTTTTTGACAATCGGGAGATGCCAGATCAAGGAATGTACCGACAATATCTTCCGGTGAGGGCAAGGTCATCGGATCTTCCCCCGGTTTCGCGGCCGCGCGCATATCGGTGCGCACACCGCCCGGATCAACAATATTGACCCGCAAATTACTCTTTGCCGTTTCCGCCGCATATACCCGTGCCATGGTCTCCAATGCCGCTTTGCTGATGGAATATGTTCCCCAATACGCGCGTCCGTCAACAACACCTGCGCCCGTCGATACAAAAATCACCCTGCCTGCTTCGGCGCCAAGCAATAACGGGTTCAGAGATTTAATCAATCTGAAATTGGCCGTTAAATTTGTTTCCATGACATGCTGAAATTCGCGGTTACTGATTTGAACCAAGGGCCCGAGTGTTCCGAGCAACCCTGCATTGCCGACAAATATATCCAGCCTGCCAAAGCGCTCGTAAATTGAAGGGCCAAGTTTATCCACTTCGTCCAACTTCATCAGATCAAGGGGGATGAGTGTTGCCTGTCCGCCGAAGGCGCGTATTTCATCATCAACCGATTCCAGCTTGCGGGTATTACGCGCCAATAAAATGACATGCGCCCCTGCCTTGGCATAGGCTTTGGCCACAGCCGCACCGATGCCTTTTGACGCGCCTGTTACCAGAGCAACTTTTCCCGATAAATCTATTAAAGAAGTCATTAATTAAAAGCTCTCGTGAGCATCCACGAATTCGGTTTCTTCCAAAACGTTTATTTTATTTTTTGCACCGTCGTTGCGGGATTGTTTCAAATGATCCAGATAGGCATCATCAATGTCATCGGTAACATATTTACCATCAAAGACAGAACAATCGAAATGATGTTCAATTCCCTCTTCATCACTTGGGATCACAGCCTTAATCAAATCATCCAGATCCTGATAAATAAGCCAATCGGCGCCGATTGCTTTTTCAACTTCTTTTTCGGTTTTTCCATGGGCAATCAGTTCAGATTTGACGGGCATATCAATACCGTAAACATTGGGATAGCGGATCGGCGGCGCGGCAGAGGCAAAATAAACCTTTTTCGCGCCCGCATTTCTGGCCATTTGAATAATTTGTTCACATGTCGTGCCGCGGACGATTGAATCGTCAACCAATAGGACATTTTTGTCCTGAAACTCCAGCGGCAACGGGTTCAATTTTTGTTTCACTGATTTTTCCCGTTGCTTTTGTCCCGGCATGATAAAAGTACGTCCGATATAACGGTTTTTCACAAATCCTTCGCGGAATTTAACGCCTAATCTGACGGCCAGCTCCATCGCGCTTGGACGGCTTGATTCCGGAATGGCAATAACGACATCAATATCGTGATCGGGACGCTCGCGCAAGATTTTCTCTGCCAGATATTCTCCCATGCGCACCCTTGCCTTATACACCGAACTGCCGTCAATAATGGAATCAGGACGGGCAAAATAAACATATTCGAAAATACACGGGGTACTGAGCAGATTTGACTTAGGCATATGCTGGTGCATTTCGCCCTTATTATCAATATAAATGACCTCTCCCGGATGCAGGTCACGCACGACCGTAAAGCCGAGCGCGTCCAAGGCAACACTTTCGGAAGCAATCATATATTCCATCTTGCCGTTGTCGGCCTTACGCTCCCCGTAAACCAGCGGGCGAATGCCGTGTGGGTCCCTGAAACCCAAAATGCCGTGACCTGAAATATTGGCAACAATTGCGTAGGCGCCGCGGCACCGCAAATGAAGATTATCAACTGCCTGAAAAATATCTTCTTTTGACAGATGCGGTTTATTTTGTCTTTGTAATTCATGGGCAAAAATATTGAGCAGTACTTCAGAATCCGAATTTGTATTCAGATGGCGGTGATCAGACAAGAACAGCTCTTTTGCCAGTTTTTCATGGTTCGTCAGATTTCCATTATGCGCCAGTGTAATGCCGTAAGGAGAGTTCACGTAAAGGGGTTGGGACTCCAGTGAGCTGGCGCTTCCCGCTGTCGGGTAACGTACATGACCGATTCCGACATTGCCTTTCAGATGCGTCATATGGCGGGTATGGAAGACATCGCGCACCAGACCGTTACTTTTACGGACAAAAAATTTACCGTCGTCTTCTGTCGCAATCCCTGCCGCATCCTGTCCACGGTGTTGAAGGACCGTCAAGGAATCGTAGAGATCCTGATTAACGGGGGAGTAACTGAATATACCGACGATTCCACACATGATTTTTTCTCTTTGTTTAACGATTATTGATTAACGGTCGGCTCCCGCACTGTCGGTTGATCTTCCATCAAATCTTCCAGCTCTTTCCGCTCGTCTTTTTTATAACCTGTTTCTTCATTTTTTTCTGCCGGTTTTTCGGCAGGTTTGGCATCCTTGTTATACA
>Ga0116152_10004214_pt1 | contig 11403 bp, 11 predicted proteins | sample AD_UKC119_MetaG_FD_89894 | JGI IMG/M metagenome (GOLD analysis project Ga0116152, IMG submission 89894) | Active sludge microbial communities of municipal wastewater-treating anaerobic digesters from Hong Kong - AD_UKC119_MetaG | ecosystem: Engineered > Bioreactor > Anaerobic > Digestate...
AGAACATGGAAAGATCCTCCGAGCTTAAGTACCCTGTAAACTTCTCTCAACACTCTGCTGATTCCTTGAATCTCATGTAGGCCTCCAAGCATCATAGCCGTATCAACTGAGGAACTCAGCACAGGTAGGTGCCTTACATCTCCTCCAACTGCATCAGCAATTCTACTCTTCCCTATGTGCTTGAACCTGTACTGGATGTTTGTAAGACATTTCGGATCCCGTTCAACGGCAATTATCTGCTTCACTGTTCCGTTCAGGTACACCTGCTGACTTACACCAAATCCTCCTCCTGAAGCAACATCGAGAAGAACTTGTGGGCGTGAACTGGAAATGGCCTGCATGAAGGCCATGAAGGACCCGTCCTGGTCATCTTTCCAGGGGAAAGTAAGTAGCCTGCAAGTTCGGTCAGCATACTTGAACCACTTCCCACTTCCCCTGTACTTCATTTCCCCTCGTATCTTATTCGAAACAGCATCCAGCTCTGTAATGTTTCCAATCTGCTCCTGTTTTTCGAGAACCATCTCCACAGCTCTGTCTGTTCCGAGCTCGGAAAGAGTTTTCAGCGAACCCATCAGGGTTCTCTGACCTGATATTCCTAGAGCTTCATCAATTGGGGATTTCCAGTTCATAACCATATCCCTGGTCATGATGATCGGTCTGCCAAGAACAACAGGAAATGGAATTCCGCATTTGGTGCAATAGAGTCTTCCCTTACTCTTGCTCAATTCCGAGCCACAACTGCAGCAAGCCAGGTAACTCAACGTTGAATCATTCATCTCTTCCTCCTTCGAGTGATTCAGCGTTCTATACGGAATAGTCAACATTAATGTCAATTCTTGACGTTCATGCCCCAGTAGCTTATCATGAATGTGGAAAACAGAAATCCAGGAAGCCAGTAGATTGGCAAATCTAGCCAGTACAACTCTCAATGAAGTAGTGAGTTTTCTACATCCAGTCAGTACTTCTTTTTTAACAAGCAATAAGAAATGCCGCCCTCAGAGAGGACGGCATCCGGAGTTGGTAGCGGGGACCGGGTTCGTATCCGATGAGCGTACGAATTCTACATTCACTTCAAACTGGATATATCGTGGGGTATTCCATGGAGTTAAGAGTCTGACAAGAATTGGTTTTGCAGCAGCTCGCCCGTGAGGATATACCATCTTGAAGCGTCATTGGCATCACCCATGTCTCATCCTAACAACTGTCGCTTAAACGGGGGAGGCTACGTAAACACAGGAGAAGAGAGCTTCATGCGGAGTATCCTGATCCTTGACTAAACGATTTAGCAGAACTGCCGTAAATGTTCGGTAGTTCGATACTCAAGCAAGGCCAAAAGGCCTCATTGCTACAACTTCAGTACCCTAACTGATGAGCATTCTTCGTCACTGGAGAGATTCAGCAGATACACCCCAGGAGGAGCTGGTACACCATTCCTCATCTCACCGTTCCAATGTGCTCTGCCCTGTGGATCAAGAATGAGCTGGGTGATGTTTCTTCCAGCTAAATCGAGTACCTGAACGGTTGCACTTCCAGACGGGTTACCCACAGAAATACTGAGATTAGTCATAAAGGGGCATGGTGATACCGAGAGCAAATATTCTTTCGGCTCCTGCCTCTCCTTCTATCCCCTGCTGAATTGTGCTATTGAGGTAGACATAAACGCAATCCTGCGCTAACGTGCCCGAATCCAGGTTGATCCGAACAAGGTCCATATCTCCGTCATTGTCAAAGTCAGCAGAACCCAACTGACCGAATGAAGGATAAAGCGAAACAGTTGGTTCTGTAAATGTGCCATCCCCTAACCCGAGACAAATCTCTACAGAAGCTCCTGAACCTCCCAGATCGAGATTGCCGTCAAGATCGAAGTCCCGCGCTATAAGCCAGACCATTTCATCATCAAGGGAATCGGAGACAAGAAAGTAACCCGTTCCGTCATTCAGATACACATAGTGCTCGGTCCACCCGAACCCACAAGAGGCTGCCATGTCCAGATTACCGTCATTGTTGAAGTCTCCTGCGGCGATAGTTGGGTAATCCTGACAGACACCATTTGTAACACCTGTGAAGTATTCGGGTTGAAGTGTACCATCACCGTTTCCAAGCAAGATGCCGAATCGGTATCCACTACGGGGGATGTACGCAACATCAACATTCCCGTCTGAATTCAAGTCACCAGGAGCGAAGACCAGATGCGAGAAGAGAAAGTTGCCAGCAGTATAGGTTGAGTCCAGGGTGAAGTGTCCATCTCCATCAGACAGCCAGACATCAAGATACTCGATTGCATCACCCTCTATGAGTGAATGATGGGGCAAGATCAGCTCGGAGTATCCGTCGCCGTCAAGATCTCCCGTATTCACAGAGTAGTGATCCATGTTAATGACCTGACTTCCCTGAAAACCACCGGAACCGTCTCCCAGGTACACTCTGATGTTGTCCCCGCTGTTCCCCTCCCCAATAACGATGTCAGGGTAGGAATCCGAATTGAACTTACCAATTGAAAAGGTCTCAGGAGTGCAGTCGAGTGAGTACTGGACATGAGAGAAGGTCCCGTTTCCCAATGAGAGAAAGGTATGTAGAGAGTTGGGACTGTATCCGGTAACGATGAAGTCATCAAAGCCATCGTTGTTGAAATCAGCGGTCTCACACAGCCAAGGTTGGGATATGGGGAAGGTGAAGCAAGGTTCACCAAAGATTGGCTGAGCTAACGACATCGATGGAGCAAGTATCGCGACTAACAGGAAACAGATGAAGCCCTGCTTTTCAGTAATCCTTTCAGTCCTCATAGAACGACTACCTTTCTCACTCACGCGGGCAATACCATTACTCATGCCTTCAATATGTACTAGATACACACCTGCCGGAAGACCGTTAGATACTCCATTTTGCGCAAGATCAATGCTGTGAACACCTGGAGTGTTAGAAACTCCTTACCCAAATCAATATATCATGAGTTTCGGACAAAAGAAGCCGCCCTCAAGGAGGACGGCATCTGATGATGGTAGCGGGGACAGGATTCGAACCTGCGACCTTTGGGTTATGAGCCCAACGAGCTACCGAACTGCTCCACCCCGCGATCGGAGTGCGAATATAAGGGGCGTTGCGCCTTTGGTCAACCTTGCGTCAGAAATCTATGCCCAATGTAATTCTGTGTGTGTTCCCCAGGTCGGCGAAGGGCTTCCAGGCGTAATCCAGGGTGAACTGGTTGTAACTGGTGCCCATTCCAAAACCCATGGCGTCTATGAAGCCCCCTCCGGCTGCATCGGCGGTGTCCATTGCCTTGAGGCTCCAGCCGGTTCTCAGTGCCAGCATATCCATTGGCTTGTACTCGGCTCCCGCTGCTGCATCGAACTCCCCCTCGAAGGGCATGGTGGCGCTTGCTGCAAGGAGCAGATCGCCTTCCATGAGCTTCTGGCTCACTCCGGCGGATATTTCGGTTGGCATCGGGTCGTTCTCGCTGTAGAAGGCCTTGGTCTGAACACCGGCGTTCCTTACCACCAGGGCTCCGGCGAAACCCTCGACGGAGGCGGGGCAGTAGATTCCACCCAGGTCAACGGAGAAGCCGTTGGCGTTGTAGGTGTCAATCTGGGAGTATATGAACCTGCCGGTGGCGCCTATGGAGATCTCGTCGGTAAGCGGTTTGGCCCAGGTGCCTGCAAGGGCCATGCTGGTGGTGGAGAACTGCTCCCCGGTTCCGGTGGGGTCCTCCATGGTGGTGCGGTCGAAGCTGCCACCGTAAAAGTAGTTCAGGGAGACGCCGATGGTGCTGCCCTCCCTGGGGTTCACCCAGCTGAGGAAACCCGCCTGCATGTCCATCATGTAACTGGTGTAGGTGGTTGAAATGGCGCTTTTTTCAACAGATGCAGCTGAGGCCGGGTTCCAGTACAGGGAAAGGGGATCGCCGGGCACGGCGGTGAATGCTCCGCCCATGGCTACCGCCCTGGCTCCGGCGGGAACCTGAAGGAAGGTGAAGCCGGTGGTACCATTGCCTGCCATGGCAAGGAACACCGTTATCAGCATAAGCGAGCAGGTCAGTTTCATATCTCTCTCCCTATATTGCGGAATCCGGCTCGGCCGGAGTCGTTACTTCCAAGATCGACGGCACCTCCCGCATGGCGGAGTACACGTAAACACTGTCGGCGGTTGCTCCGAAGAGAATGTCGGCAACCTCCACCACTATCATAGTGAGCGCCCCCGACTCGCCGGTTTCATAGTAAATCACCGGGAGATCATCGGGATACCCGTCTGTAATATTCACATCAGGGGTGGAGAGTTCCATATTCAGGTTAAGAACGGAGTCTCCCCCCGCGGCGCATACAACACCCTGGAGGTTTCCAGGGGAAAACACCCAAAGGGTGCATGGTTCTTCAAGTTCCAAATATAAGGCTCTGCTCCACTGCCGGGTGTAGCCCTGGAAACTGTACTCCTCAAGGAAACCTTCCACTTCATCTCCCAGGTTCATGGTAAGCAGGAGGAGAAAAAGCTCCGGAACCATCAGTCCTTCATCCCCGACCTTGAGTAGCTGGCCACAAGCTGCTTCTGGGCGAAGAGGAAGAGTATGAGAAGGGGAAGAACACTGAAGGTGGAGGCGGCCATGAGAAGCTGATAGTTGCTGGACTGCTCCTGGTTGAAGTAGCTGAGCCCCACCTGAAGAACGCGCAGCTCCTCTGAGTGGGTTACCACAAGCGGCCACATGAAACTGTTCCATGAACCTATAACATTGAAAAGGGTGATCGTGGCGATCACGGACCTGGAAAGGGGAAGGGCCACCCTCCAGAGGTATCCGAACCTGCTGCATCCATCGAGCCTGGCCGCCTCGTAAAGGGATTTGGGAAGGGTCTTGAAATGCTGGCGAAGGAGGAAGATGCTGAAAACGTTGGCCGTCCAGGGCACTATCAGGGCCATGTAGGTGTCCACCCAGCCCAGCTTGGAGAGAAGGACATAGCTGGGGGCGAGGTAAACCGGCTGGGGAACCATCATCGTTGAGAGAAAGAGGAGGAACATCATGTCGCGGCCTGGATAATCCATGGTGGCGAAGGCATAAGCCGCCAGGGAACTGGTTATCAGCACCCCTATCACCGTCAGACCAGTTACGATAATGGTGTTCAGGAAGTAGGTCTGGAAGGGTACCCTGTTCCACGCCTCAACATAGTTATCGAATCCCCCCTGCTGAAAACTCGTGGAAACCATCCACAGGAATGGCATCATCATTATGAGGCTTCCAGCAATGAGCAGGAAGTGCTTCAGTACTGTCTGCGCTCTCATGAGTAGTGCACCCTCTTCTCCCCGACCCTTCTCTGGATGATGGTAAGGATCAGAAGAACGAAGAACAGGAAAACGCTTATGGCGCTTGCGTACCCAATGTCGAACCTGTCGAATGCCTTCTGGAAAAGGTAGAAAACGATTACGTTCGTTGTTCCCAGAGGTCCGCCGCCGGGAGGCGGGGTCATTACGTAAACAAGGGCGAATGTCTGGAACGACGCAATGGTGCTCATGATGAGAACATAGAAGGTTGTGGGGGAAAGAAGGGGCCAGGTAACATGCCTGAAGGTGCCCCATTTCCCGGCGCCGTCGAGCCTTGCCGCTTCGTAGTAGGTGTTGGGTATGTTCTCAAGGCCGGCCAGGAAAAGAACCGTGTTATAGCCCACGCTTTTCCAGACGCTGACTATCATCAGCGACACAAGAGCAAGGCTTGGTCCGGCAAGCACTCCCCGTGGTTTCAGCCCGGTGGGGGCCAGCATCATCTCGAAGATGCCCCTGGGCTCCCTGAGCCACATGAGGGGATCTCCTCCCAGGGCGGTAATCACGCCGTTGATCGGCCCGGCCTCAGGTTTAAAGAGCCAGGTCCACACAACGGATACCGCCACCGCCGAGGTAACCACAGGCAGGAAGTATATGGTCCTGTAGACGGTTTTACCCTTCAGCTCCCCGCGGAGGAGCATGGCCAGGAACAGGGGTATCACGATACCCGCGGGGACCACGCCCAGAACGAAGAAAACAGTGTTGGTTACGCTGTTCCAGAACCTGGCGTCGGTGAACATCCGCTGGTAGTTCTCGAAACCGGTAAAGCCGTGGAAGCCGCCTATGTCGTAGTCGGAGAATGAGGCGGTGAAGCTGGCCAGGATCGGTACCGTACGGAAGCAGATCACCACCAGAAGGGCGGGAAGGATATAGAGGTAAGGCGTAAACCTGGAACCTTTCTTCATTTCCTCTCTCACCGGGATAGCGTTTTTGTGAAGGTCATCGACTCTCCGTCGGTAACCAGGAAGATATTGCCATTAAGGTCCGTTCGCAAGATTTCAGCACCTGTTTCCGCCCAGGCCTGCACCACGTCCGGATGGGGGTGGCCGAAGGGGTTACCCCGGCCACAGCAGAACACCGCTATGCCCGGAGAAGCCCTCCTTATCCACGGAGGGAAAAGCGAACTCCTGCTTCCATGATGGGGAACCTTCATCACCGATACAGGCCCCTGCCCCATGGTCAGTTCCATGATGGTCTCGTTCTCTATGTCACCTGTAAGGAGCATTGAGAAATCACCGCAAGTAACCATGTAAACCGCTGATGCCTCATTGGCTGAACATGCTTCCCGCCTGAGCCATACCACCTCCAGGGCAACATCCCCTGAGATGTTCCACACGTCCCCTGAATCCGCCGTTTCGTAGGCGCAGCAGGAGTCCAGGGCGTACATCAGCAGGTTCTCGTAAACCGGAGAAGCGTGATCTATCCCGGGATCGATAAGCCTACGGCAGTGAAAGACCTCCATGGCGTCGGTGACTCCGCCTATGTGGTCAGCATGGGGATGGGTGAAGGCCACCGCATCCAGGGAGTCGATACCGGCTTCCATGAGCCGCTGCACCACCGGAGCGCGAAGACCTCCCTCCCCTGGAGGACCGCAGTCCACCATCCAGGTGTTCCCTCCAGCGGTCAGAACTATGGCATCCCCGTTGCCCACATCCAGGAACACAACCGTGAGAAGGGTGTCTTCAGGGGTTCTCAGGATAACGGGATCGACCCCGGGGTCATCCACTTCTACCGGCACCGCGGTCAGCCTGGAGCGGATGGCCTCGAGGGTGGCGGGTCCTACACCTGGCACGAAGACCAGTTCGTCCACCGAGTGGAACTCCGATACTGTTTCCCGGTAGAGGATTATGGCCTCGGCGGTGGCCGGACCGATCCCGGCAATGGACTCGAGGGCAAAGGAGTCAGCGGTGTTGATGTCCACAGGAACAGGGTCCAGCAGACTTGACAGGAAGGAAATGGCCAATAATACCGGCATGCCCCTTGACACCCGCTCTTCCGTTGGTGAGAGTAGTATTCTCTGAATATAGAATGAAAGGGGTAACCCATTTGAGAAATACCATAATGATCCTTCTTGCCCTGTTCTCCGGCATTGCTCTCGCAGGGCATCTCAGGCTTGAGAACAGCAGTTACGAAACTGTTGCCTACATAAGGGACGACGGCAGGATAGAGGACGCTTCCTTCCTTCCACTGGGCAGGATCGTCATGGATGACGATCTTGAGATGCTCAGGGTGGAAGACGACAGCTTCAACGTGTTGGGCTACATCGACGGAGACGAGTTCCTGGACTCCGATGAAGAACCCATCTACGAGATCGGCCGCAACGGCAGGCTCAAGAACCATCGCTTCCGCGACGTGTTCACCATTCGAGACGACGGAACTGTGGAGACACCTTCCTTCAGCGTGGTCCTTTATACCGACGGATCCCACGAAGACCTGAAGCAGCGCGTGGCGGCATACATCATCTACTTCAGCGATCTCATCGAAGAATAGACTGCACCGCCGTCTTCTTGACGGCGGTTTTCTTCACCCCTATAGTAAACATATGTTTTCAGAGGGGAGAGAGTCATGGGAAGCGATCTGACAAAAAGGCAGAAGCAGTTCCTGGAATTCATCTGCGACTTCATCGAACAGCACGGATACCCGCCCTCCATAAGGGAAACCCAGAAAGCCTTCGGCCTTAAAAGCACAAAAGGGGTAAAGGACCATATCGACAGGCTTGTGGAGAAGGGTTACCTCAACAGAGAAAACGGCTCCGCAAGGGCATTGTCCATTTCGAACGCCTCCAGGGAGAGGCTGGTGAATTTCACCGCGCCTATCATTGGAAGGGTGGCCGCCGGCTCTCCGATCCTCGCCGAGGAGAACGAAGATGGCACACTCCCGGTCCCGGAAAGGTTCCGCGGCGTACAGGGTCTCTTCTGGCTGAAGGTCCGGGGAGACAGCATGATAGAAGAGGGCATACACCACGGCGACATGGTCCTGGTCAAGCCGGCGCCCTTCGTTGACCAGGGCACGGTTGCGGTGATAATGGTGGAGAATGAGGCAACCGTGAAGAAGTTCTACCGCTACGGCGACACCATAAGGCTGGCCGCCGCCAACCCGGATTTTGCCGACATGGAGTTCTTTGGCAGGCAGTGCAGCGAGCTCCGGCTTGTGGGAAAGGTAGTGGCGGTATTCAGGTTCCTTGCCTGAGCAGGCCGTGAATGATCCCCGGTATCTCCTCCGGTAAGCTTGCAGGAATCGCCCCTTCGTGCTCCTCTTCGGAGCCGTAGCCGTAGGTGCAGGCAACGGCGGGAATCCCCAGATCAACCGCCGCCTGAACATCGTGGTATCTGTCCCCGACCATCACGGTGAAGTCGCGGCCCTGGGCAAGCTCCCTTAACCTGGATGTCTTTGAGGCCTCCTCTCCCCTCCCCCTGAGGGCTGCGAAGAACCTCCTTATTCCCAGGCTTCCGGTTACCTCTTCCATGTAGTCGATGTGCGCGTTGGAGAGCAGCGCAAGTTCAAAACCCTCCTCCTGAAGGGTTCGCAGCATGTCTACCACACCCGGGTACAAAGCCCCGGACTCGGGAATGGTGCGTGCCTGGTGGTATCTTACCCTTTCCATGAAAAAGCTGAAGGTGGCGTCGTCGCTTCTTCCGGTAAGCAACCTGCAGAACTTCTCAAGCGGTTCCCCATAGAGGGCGTTTATCCTGCTGAAGGGAGGTTCGGGCCCCCCGGTAACGTCGGACACCGCCCGGGCAATCGCCGGGGCCAGGGCCTTTTCCGTATGGTGAAGGGTGCCGTCCAGGTCGAACACCGCCAGTTTTCTCATGCTCTCCTCCAGTCCCCGGGGAAAGGGGAATATATTACACGCTATGAAAACGACTTCCATATTCGCCACCGACCTCGACGGAACCCTCCTTCGGTCCGACGGCTCATTCGCCCGGAAAGACATCAGAGGGCTGGAGGAACTGAGAAGGGCTGGCTGTGCTGTTATCCTGGCAACGGGTCGAAGCCCGTTCTCCCTGGAAAGGTGCCTTGCTGGAAGGAAGCTCCCTGTGGACTGGATGGTTCTCTCTTCCGGCGCCGGTGTGGTCACCGCAGGCGGAGAGGTGAAGCTGAGCCGGGTGCTCAGTTCAACGCAGACTGAAAAAGCCCACCGGGCTTTCTCTTCCATGGGGATAGAGGACATCTCGATACAGGGGCCCTTCCCGGAAGCCCACCGGCTGCACTGGATCCCGGGCAACCACGGGGAGGACTTCCTTACCAGACTGGGCCTTTACCGTGGATATGCCGTCGAGGTCGAATCCCCTTCAATGGAGGCCTCCGAGGTCATAGGTTTCGCTGAACCCGAGGAGGCCGACAGAGTCATAGCCGAGGTCGAGGAAGCCCTCGGGGATGGCTTCTCGGTAATACGGGCAACCAGCCCCATAAACCACAGAACAGTATGGTTCGAGGTCTTTCAGGGTGGAGTGAACAAGGGTTCCGCCTGCGAGTTCATCAGAAGCGAGCTGGATGCCGACCCTGAGAGGACCGCCGCCGTGGGGAATGACTGGAACGACCTCCACATGCTGAACTGGGCAGACACCTCCTTCATGGTGGAGGGCTCTCCGGAAGAGATCGCGGACAGGTACATCCGTGTTCCGTCGGTGGAGAACGGCGGGGTAGCCAGGGCTGCGGAGCTTTGGCTGGAAAGGCTCTCATGAAGGTATTCGCCTTGTCGGACCCGCACCTGGGCTTTGCGGTAGACAAGCCCATGAGCGTATTCGGAGACAGGTGGACGGACCATCCGGAAAAGATCCGCGCCAACTGGGAAAGGCTTGTATCAACCGATGACATCGTGCTGGTCCCCGGGGACATCTCCTGGGGAATGAACTACCGTGAGGCCGCCCCGGACCTGGACTTCCTGGACGGGCTGCCTGGAAGGAAGTACATCTGCCGCGGGAACCACGACTACTGGTGGACCTCCAGGAAACAGGTTTCCGAGCATACGGGGCCTTCCATCACGGTCATGCAGCGCAATGCGGTGAAGTGCCCCGGATTCGTTCTCGCCGCATCCAAGGGGTGGAGCACTCCGCTCTGGGAAGGCTACAAGCCCTCCAGCGACGACAAGTACTACAGAAGGGAACTGGCCAGGATGCAGATGGCCCTGGAGGAGGGCAGAGAACTCCGCGAACCTGGAAGCCCCCTGGTTTATATGATGCACTATCCACCGGTGGTGGACGGCAGGCCCAGCGAGTTCGCAGAGTACCTGGCGGAGTACGGTGTGTCTTTATGCGTATACGGTCACCTCCACGGAAGCTGGCCGGAACAGGTGAACATGGAGTACAGGGGAGTCGTGTTCAGGATAGCTTCGGCGGACTACCTGAACTTCACCCCCCTGGACCTTACCGGAAAGGTCTTTCGCTGATGCTTCTAGCCGCGAATGGTATAGGACTTGAGTTCGGGGCCGACGAGGTCTTCAGCGGTCTCAGCTTCAACATAAACAACGGAGACAGAGTTGCGCTTGTGGGAGTAAACGGCGCCGGGAAGACCTCGCTCCTGAGAATACTCTGCGAGGAAATATCCCCAACCTCAGGCACGGTGAGCAAAGCCGGCGGACTGAGAATAGGGTACCTGCCCCAGCAGATAAGCGAGTTTCCGGAGGGAGGGCTTCTGGAAGCCGTCTGCGCAGGTTCCGGCGAGGTGGCGGAGGCATTGAGCAGGGAAGCTGAACTCCATGCCAGGCTTGAGGAAGAGGGGCGAATAGACCGTGAGACGGCAAGGGAACTGACCAAGGTGCAGGACAGGATCCACTCCTCCGGTGGCTACAGCCTCCAGTCCAGGGCTGAGGCCGTTCTCTCCGGTCTGGGTTTCTCCAGGGAAGACTTCGACAAACCCCTGGAGGACTTCTCCGGAGGCTGGAAGATGCGGGCCATGCTGGGTACCATTCTACTTGGAAAACCCGACCTGCTGCTGCTTGACGAGCCCACGAACCACCTGGACCTGGACGCGCGGCTCTGGCTTGAGGAGTTCCTGCTGAGGTTCAAGGGGGCGGTATGGATCATCTCCCACGATCCCGCCTTCCTCGACCGGGTCATCAACAAAGTGGTGGAACTCGAGTTCGGAGAACTCAACTCCTGGGGG
>Ga0116152_10004216_pt1 | contig 11398 bp, 8 predicted proteins | sample AD_UKC119_MetaG_FD_89894 | JGI IMG/M metagenome (GOLD analysis project Ga0116152, IMG submission 89894) | Active sludge microbial communities of municipal wastewater-treating anaerobic digesters from Hong Kong - AD_UKC119_MetaG | ecosystem: Engineered > Bioreactor > Anaerobic > Digestate...
GATGGGCGGATGCGTGAAGCTGTACTTGTCGTGCGCCTCGAGCGGTCCGCCCTCCAAGACCTTGAGCACGGCGGCAACAAAGTAGTTGATGTGGAACGTGAGCACGGCGATGGTGTTGAAGCCCTGGCGGGTGTGCAAGGCCTCTTCCATCGTCACATCGGCAAGGGTATCACGCAGGTTCACGAAGGTCCAGTTGCCGCCGAAGTGGACGTCGCGGAAATGCCTGGCAATGGCGGTGGAAGTGTGCATGGTGCTCCAAGGTAACGGCCGACCGGATACACCGCATGTCGGTTCCGCCGGACTTGCACCAATGGCCTGTCGTCAGGGCCGTACGCCCAGTGCACCGAGCAGGCCCCCACTGGCCCGCAACAGGGTGAGTTCGGCCACCTTCGTGTCGAAACCGGCCACCACCAACTGTCGTTCCGCGTTGGCCAGATCCAACTGCGCCTGCCTGAACTGCAGGCCGGTGATCTGGCCGCGTTGGAAGAGATCCCGGGTACGATCGAAGTTAAGGCGGGCCGTACCCACCGCGTCGTTCTGGATCCGCATCACTTCGCGCTGCGCATTCCATGTGGTAAAGGCATTCCGCACATCGCGTTCCACCTGAAGTCGGGCCTGTTCCTCGGCGATCACGGCGTTCTCCGCGCGCAGTTGGGCCGCCCTGGTCTGGCTGTTGATCCGGCCTCCATCGAAGAGGGGCACGCTTAGCGTCAACCCACCATTGAAGCCCTGGGTATACGTACCAAGAACGATGCCCACCCCGTTCTTCTGATCGGTGACGCCGTAGTTCGCACTGAGGTCCAGGCGCGGCCAGCGCAAAGCCCGCGCGATGCGCTCATCCGCCTCCGCGATGCGCACCTGGGAGGTGGCGGACCGAAGCTGTACGTTGCCCTGCATGGCCTCGGTGACGAGCCGCTCCTCGGCCAATCCCTGTGCGTAGGTGGTGCTGTGCGAGACGAGCACCGCTTCGTTGGTCGGCCTGCCGAGCAGTACGTTCAGATCACGGGCCGTTCGCTCCCTCCGCTGCCTGGCCAGGATGAAGGTGGTGCTGTCCGCCTGGAGATCGACCTTCGCGTTCAGGACATCCAGTCTCCCGGCACCGCCTATGGCCGCCTTACCCTCCTGTCTGTCGAAACGGTCCTTGGAGATCTCCAGAACACGCTGGGTGATCGCGACGTCCTCGTCCAGTGCGGCCAGCGCGAAGTAGAGGGCGATCACCTGTGTCAAGGTCCCTTCGACCTGGGCGCGGGTGCGCAGGTCGGCGAGTTCAGCGTTGAGCCGCGCCCGGTCGTAGGCCGCATAGTTGCCCATGCCGTTGAAGAGCGTGTAGGTCAATCCCACTTGACCGGCCAGCGTGGTCGACTCCACGCCGCTCTGTTCCACATCCGGTATGCCTTCGATGAAGTCGAGCCTGGTGTTCTGGTTGCTGTAATTCCCGCGGCCGGTGGCATCGACACGCGGCAGCAGCCCGGCATTGCCCGCGGTGGCCTGCAACTCCAGCACGTTGGCATCGTTCCGGGAGATCCGGATGCCGTGCTCATGCTCCATGGCCAGGGCCACAGCGCGTTCCAGGCTCAGCGTGTCCTGTGCGTGGGCCGCAAGACCGAGCAGCAGCGCCAGCGCACTAATCACGGGTGTCCTCCAGGTTCTCATACGGAAGTTCTTTCACAGCCGGTTCATCCATTTCAGCACTGGGCCATTCCGCGTTCCAGGCCCAGAGCCGGGTGCGCCGCACGTTGTTCAGTGCAGCGAGCAGGACCGGCAGCACGATGAGCGTGACGAAGGTGGCGATGGCCAGGCCGTAGGCCACGGTGACCGCCATGGGGATCAGGAACTGGGCCTGGAAGCTCTTGTTCAGGGTGATGGGCAACAGGCCCGCAACGGTGGTGAGGGAGGTGAGCAGGATGGGTCGCAGGCGGGACAGTGCGGCCGTACGCAAGGCCACGTCGAAGGACATGCGCTCCTTAAGGTTCGCGTTGAACGTGGTCACCAGCACGAGCGAATCGTTCACCATCACACCGATGAGGGCGATGGCACCGAAGAAACTGAAGAGGCTGATCTGCACGCCATGGATCCAATGGCCCCATGCCACACCGATGAAGCCGAGCGGGATGCAGAGGAGCACCACCCACATCTGCCAGAAGCTGCGTAGGGTGATGACGATCATGGCGAACATGATGATGAGCGTGATCGGCATGACGCGCCTGGCCGACCCGGCCACCTTCCGGCTCTGTTCGCCCTGACCCTCGAAGCTGTAGCGCAGGCCGGGATGCCGGGCCATGATCGGCGGCATGATATCGCGTGCCACGATGGTCTGCGCATCGGTGGCGCTCTGGGTGCTGTTGGCCAGATCGGCTTCCACACGCACTTCGCGTTTGCCATCGAGGTGGCTGATCGCGCGGATGCCCCGTTCGATCCGGTAATCCACGAGCTCGCTCAGGAGCAGCTGTCTACCGTCCGCAGTGCGGATCCGCATGTCCTCCAGATCACGCAGGGATGCCCGGGCCTCCTCCGCATAGCGCACCTGGACCTTCACCTCATCCTCACCCCGCTGCACCCGCTGCGTCTCAAGGCCGAAGAAGCCCTGCCTCACCTGGCCAACGACATCCTGGACCGTGAGACCGAGCAGCCGCGCCTTGTCCTTCAGTTCCATCACCACTTCCCGGTTCCCGGGTTTATCGCTGTCCACCACATCGCGCAGCATGGACAACTGCGCCAGTTCGGCGCGCAATTCATCCTTCGCAGCGTTGAGCTCGGCGAGGTCACTGCTGCGCAACGAAACGGACACAGGCTTGCCGAACGGGGTGGCCAGGCCGAACGCGAGGTTCGCTGCTCCGGGGATGGCTCCTGCGCGCTCGCGCAACCGGTTGGTGATCTCCTCGCTCTTGAAACCGCGTCGCTCACCGTCCAGGAGGATGATGTTCAGCTTGCCCTGTTCCGGTCGTGGCCCGAGGATGGTCTGCACCTTCAGGACCACATCAAGGCTGTCCTCGCGACCGGCGCTCATCTCATCGTTCACCGTCCACACGAGCTTCTCGATCTTCTGCAGTTCGGCGAAGACGATGGACTCGCGTGTGCCGGTCACCATCTCCAGTTCCACGGCAATGTCGTCCCGTTCGATCACCGGGAAGAAGGTGGTGCGGATCACGCCGGCACCCACGGAGCCGATGGTGAGTGCGAGCAGGAAGAAGGCGATGCCGACCGTGAGCGTCTTGTGCCGCATGATGCGGTCGAAGAAGGGGCCATAACGCCTGTCGCGCAGGTTGCCCATCACGCGGTCCATGAAGGCTTCCACCCTGTTCTTTCGGCCACGGCTCAGCCCCTTGGAATGGGCCACGTGGGCCGGGAGCAGGAAGGCCGCCTCGATCAGGGAGAAGAGCAGGGTGGAGATCACCACGAAGGCGAGCGCGGGCGCGAAATCACCGAGTCGTCCTTCGATGAAGAAGAAGGTGCTGAAGGCCGCCACGGTGGTGAGCACGGAGCTGATGACCGCCGGGAGCACCTTGTTGACCCCTACGAAGGCGGCCTGGATCGGCTTCAGCCCCCGCTCATACTGCTGGTAGATGCTCTCGGTGATCACGATGCCATCATCCACCAGGATACCCACCACGAGGATCATCCCGAAGAGGCTCATGACGTTGATGGTGATGAAGCCGGGCGCGAGGATGAACATGCCGGCGAAAGCCACGGGAATGCTGAGCGCGACCCAGAAGGCCAGGCGCCAGTTGAGGAAGAGCGCGAGCACGATGATCACAAGCAGGAAGCCCTGCAGGCCGTTCTCCAGCAGCATCGCGATACGTTGACGGAGGACCACCGTACTGTCGAGGATCAGGGATGCCTGCACGTGCGGGCTCTGCCTGGTCAGTTCCTCCATGTAGGCCGTGGTCTCGTCGGCGATGTGCAGGATATCCTCGCTCACGGTGCTGCTCACGTTCACCACCACACTGGGAACGCCGTTCACGTAGTTGCGGGCCGGGTCATCGGCCCAGGTGTCGCGTACATCGGCCACATCGCTCAGCCGCAGGAGCCGGCCTTCCGCGGTGGCCCGCACAACGATGTTCTTGAGCCCCTCCGCCTCCATGTGCTTGTCGCGCACCCGGATGAGCAGTTCCTCGTCGCTGGTCTTGATCTTTCCGCCGGTGACGTCGAGGTTCGCACCGCGCACGGCTGCCGCCACCTGAGCGAAGGAGAGGTTGTTCGCGCGGAGGTCCGTTTCGCGCAGGGCCACCTCGATCTCCTCCTCCGGAAAGCCGGTGAGCGTGACCTTGCTGATCCCCTCGATGCTACGCAGGTCCTGTTCCACACGGCGGGCAATGGTCTTCAGTGCTTTCAGATCGAGCCCTTCCCCGCTGAGCGCGAAGGACACGGCGGGGCGGATGTTCTCCAGCTTGAAGGTGCGGATCGGCTCCATGCCCTCGGGCAACGATGGGATGCGATCCACGGCGTTCTTCACATCCTGAAGGACGACATCGGTATCGAAGCCCTTGATCACCTCAATGGTGATGATGCCACCGTTCTCCTGACTCACGCTGCTGATGCGCTCCACACCGGTCAGGCCCTTCACATCGTTCTCAATGCGGAGCACCACGCCTTCCTCCACCTCTTCGGGCGCGGCACCGGGGAAGATGATCTGCACCTGGATGGTGCGGCTCTCCGTCTCCGGGAAGAGCGAACTGCGCGTGGCCTTCCATCCGAAGAAGCCGAAGATGAAGATGAGCACCATGATGGTCAGCACGACCACCTTGTACTTCAGGAAGTATGCGGTGAGCCCTTTCATTGCTTCACCGGCGCTACCCTTGATCCTTCAAAGGCCCCGCTGAGGCGATCCGTCACGATCACCTCCCCATCTGCAAGGCCACGCACCACGGCTTCTTCCACACCCTGATGCAGGATCTGCACAGGACGCTTCAGGAGCGCCGAGTCCTTGACGGTGTAAAGCGCTCCATCCTCGAGCAGGGCACTGCGTGGGACGGCGATGGCATCCGGCAAGGCACCGGCCTGTATGGCGCCGCTCAAGTACTGCCCATCGCGCAGGTCACTGCCGTTCACCTGCACGAACAGCTTCACTGTTTGTGTGTTCGCATCGATATTCTCTCCCGTGCGGATGATGCGTCCCACCCAGGAGCCGGGACCTTCGGTGCTGGTCAACCGCAGGGTATCACCCACCTTCACGAGCTGCAATTCCCCGGCACCGATGGCGGTCTCCAGCTCCAGTGCGCCGGGCGCGATCAGTTCTCCAAGACGTGTGCCGGGCGTGACGATGGTCCCGGCATCGACACCCGCGCTCACGACGGTGCCGTCGAAGGGGGCCGTGATGGTATACTTCTCCAGTCGCTCATACGTTGCACGGATCCCGTAGTACTGATCGAGCACTCCTCGTCCGGCCAGGTAGTTCCGCTCGTGTTCGTCCGTCAGCCGGGGCAGGTCGGGCAACTGCCCGTCCACCGGGACATTCTTCAAATAGGCCTCCCACTTGGCCGCTTCTCCCGGAAGATCGATGCGCAGGTCCGGCACCAACTGCACCAGGGTGCGCAGGAAGGCGCTCTGCTGGCCGTTCAGCTGCGCACGAACCTCACTGTTGTCAATGCGGAAGAGGACCTCGCCCTTGCGGAAGGCCACCCCTTCGCGAAAGGGTTTCGCGGTGCGCTCCAGGGTGCCGCCCACCTCGGCCACGATGAGCATCCGATCGGTGGCCCGCAACCTTCCGGTGATCGGGATGGTCAGGCCCACGGGTCCGTTGCTGGCGATGATGGTCCTTACGGCCCTGGCGGAGACCGGCGGTTCCACGCGCTCCGGGGACTCCCGGCTCGCTGCGAGTTTCCTGCAGGTGACCACGCCACCGACCATGAGCAAAAGGCCCATGATGACGGTCGATCGCCGTTTGAGAAGGTCGTTCATGATCGGATGGATCGGATGATGAATTCGGGAATGGTCTTGCGCCGTTCCTGGATCATGCGCCGGAAGGCCTCATTGTTCATCCCATGGATATGTGCGAGCATGGGTCTTGCGATGAAGGGGTGTGCACAGAGCGCCATGATGTTCACGAGCAGCTCGCGAGGTTGGATATCGATGATCTCGCCGCGCTGGCGGGCCTCTTCCACCATACGCAGGAAACGTGCACGGCTCTCCCGGCCCCGGTCGATGAACTCCGAGAGGCCCCGCGCATCGCGGTTAAGTTCATTGACGATGAACAAGGGAAGCAGCGGATCTTCCAGCATACGGTCGAGGTAGGCGGCCACGAACGCCTCGATGGCGGAGAACAAGGTGTCGCAGTGGATGAAGGAACCCCAGATGCAGCTGAATTGTTCACTGGCACCGGCCTTGAACACGCCGGTGAACAGCCTCTGCTTGTCCCGGAAGTAATAGTGCAGCAGGGCCTTGTTGATACCGGCCTCGTCCGCCACCTCCCGCATGCGGGTACCGGCCATGCCCTTCTGGATGAAGACCTTGCGCGCCGCCCGCAAGATGCGTTGCTCCGTTCCCTGTTCCTTGGTGGTCCCCGCCATGCGGGCGCAATATTAACCAATTGGTTAAACCGAATGATGAAGGCGACACTGCCTAGCTTTCGGAAATGCGCCAGGCCATCCTCTTCCTCTTCCTGCTCGGGTCCAACGTGCACGGACAGGAATGGCAACAGCTCCCGCCCTTCCCGGGCACTGCGCGGGATGATGCGGCGGCCTTCACCATCGGCCATGTCATCCATGTGGGCACCGGCCGCGATGTGGTGTTCGCCCTGACCAATGATTGGTATGCCTTCGATATGGACCTGCAGCAGTGGTCGGCGATCGCCGCGTTGCCAGCCACGGGCAGGCAATATTGCTCCACCTTCACGCAGGGTGGCTATGGCTACCTCTTCGGTGGTGTGGATGACACCGGCCCGCTGAACGAACTGTGGCGCTACGATCCGGTCTCCAACACGTGGGCCGCGTTGGCGCCCCTACCGGCACCAGGCCGATATGCCACCGTCGCTTTCGACAATGGCCTTGTCTGCACGGGCATGTTGGATGGTGGTGTGCCGACGAATGAATGCTGGAAGTACGCGGTGGATACGGATACCTGGGAACCCATGGCACCCGTACCTGGACCTGCGCGTCATCGGGCGAGCGGCAGTGGCGGCATCCCGCTGGTCGTGGGCGGTGCCGACCAGGACGGGAACGCGCTGTCGGATGCCCATGGGTATGACGCGATCGCGAACACCTGGGCCACAGCACCCGCCTTGCCAGAGGGCCGCTATGGCGCGGATGCCACGACCGATCCGGGCACCTCAACGACCTATGTCGTGGCGGGAGCGAGCAGTGCAACGGACTTCCACAACGAGGCATGGAGCCGGGCGAACGAGGCCGGGTGGTCACCACTTCCATCGTTCAGCGGTGGTCCGCGGCGTGGTGGAGTCATCGGGTTCGGCACACCCTCCGGTACCAATGACCGCATCATCTACTATGGCACGGGGTCCGATGATGTTCAGCGCTACAGCGATTGGTGGTCGTACACCAACTTGTGGAATTCCATCCCGGAAGGAAGCACGGCCCGGCTGTCCCTTTTCCCGAACCCAAGCGTGGGGCCGGTCCATCTTCCGTTCGATCACCCGGCTGGTCGCCTGAACTTCACGGTGACGGATGCGACGGGGCGGATCGTGATGACCGGGACCGCGACGCGCACCATGGATCTTGGACCATTGCCGGACGGGCAGTACGTGATCGATCTGAGCGATGGTGTCCATTCCCACCTGGCCCGCGTGACCCTCCTGCGCCCATGAACTTCCTTCCCGACGACATCGACCGCTACTGCGCCGATCACAGCAGCCCCGAACCGGCACTGCTGATGGAGCTCGCAGCAGAGACCCAGGCCACCATCGCTGAACCCCGGATGTTGAGCGGACATCTCCAAGGGAGGATGCTCAGCATGCTCAGCAAGCTAGTGCGCCCCCGGCTGGCCTTGGAGATCGGCACCTATACCGGCTATGGCACCTTGTGCCTGGCGGAAGGCCTGGCAGCGAACGGGATCCTCCACACGATCGATGTGTATGCACCGGTCGCCGCGTTCGCCGACCGTTACTTCCGGCGCGCGGGCCTTCAGGAGAGGATCCGCCAGCACGTGGCGCCGGCCGTGGACGTCATCCCCCGGATCGAGGGCGCGTTCGACCTGGTCTTCATCGATGCGGACAAGTCGAACTACCCTTGTTACCTCGACCTGGTCATCGACAGGATGCAGCCGGGCGGGCTCCTCATCGCGGACAACGTGCTTTGGAGCGGCAAGGTGTTGCGGGCGGAGGCAGAGCGGGACGGCGATACGCGCGGGCTGGTGGCCTATGCGGACAAGGTGGCACAGGATACGCGGCTGGAGAGCGTGCTGATCCCATTGCGCGACGGCCTGCTGGTAAGCCGACGAAGCTGACCGTCCCTCGCCGTTATCTTGGCGCACCATGATCGACCTGCGTTCGGACACCGTCGTGAAGCCCCCCCCCGGCATGCGTGCTGCCATGGCGGCGGCCGAGGTCGGGGATGACGTGTTCGGCGAGGATCCCACGGTGAACGCGCTGGAAGAGCGGCTGGCCGACCTCTTCGGTCATGAAGCCGGACTTTACTGCAGCAGCGGCACCCAGACCAACCAGATCGCCATCAAGGTGCACACCCGTCCTGGTGATGAACTGATCGGGGATGATGGCATGCACATCTACCGGTACGAAGGCGGAGGCATCATGGCCACCAGCTCGTGCAGCGTGAAATTCGTGGCGAACGACCGGGGCCGGTTCACGGCCGCTGCGGTGGAGGCAGCGATCAACAACGTGGCCGACAATTACCTCACGCGCACCCGGCTGGTGAACATCGAGAACAGCCACAACCGCGGAGGTGGAGCCGTATGGGAGCTCGCGGAGGTGGAGCGCATCCGCGCTGTGTGCAGCAGGCACGACCTGGCCCTGCATCTTGATGGTGCGCGGATCTTCAATGCGATGGTCGCCGATGGATGCACCCCACGCGCGTGGGGCAAGCCGTTCGATTCGGTGAGTGTGTGCCTTAGCAAGGGCCTTGGGGCGCCGGTGGGCAGCGTATTACTGGGCAGCAGGCCTTTCATCCTCGAGGCGCGCCGGGTGCGGAAGCGGGTCGGTGGCGGCATGCGACAGGCCGGGATCATCGCGGCGGGCGCGGCCTACGCGCTGGACCACCACCTTTCCCGCCTGCCCGAGGACCATGCCCGTGCGCAACAGCTCGCTCATGCCCTTGCGCAGCTTCCGTACGTGGCGCAGGTGCAGCCTGCCATGACGAACATCGTGGTCTTCCGGCTGCACGCTGCGCAGGGTGCCGCACCGCTGCTGGCACACCTCCGACAAGCCGGGATCATGGCCCTGCCGTTCGGACCTGATACAGTGCGGTTCGTCACCCATCTGGAGGTCACCGATGAGGCCATCACGCGCACGATACAAGCCCTAGCTTCGTATACCGCATGAAGACCATCCTCCTGCTCCTGCTCATGCTACCGGTGCGGGCCGCAGCCCAGAAGGGCTTCATCCACAAGGGCGAGCGCGACGGAGTGGAAATGGCCTATCGCTGGAACCATCCGGTGGGCAGGTCGAGCGAACTGATCCTCAGGTTGAAGAACAGGACACAGGAGGACCGACAGGTATCGCTGGTGATCGACCTGTACTACCAAGGGCTTACGGTGGAGGTGCTGGAGGCGGATACCTGCATCAAGGCGGGCCAGACACTGAACGGCAAGTTGAACGGGATCTATTTCGTGCCCCAGCGGCTCACTACCGAACAGATCAGGAGCGGCGATGCCGAGGCGGAACTGACGCGCACGGAGGTTAGACCGGAGACCTGCCCATGAGCACCACGCGCCGTTCCGAATGGTGGCTGATCCCATCCATAGGTGGGATTCTTGTGCTGATGATCGCGGCCCTGATCGTGGGCTCGGCGAAACTGATGCAACGGCGGTATGCGCTATCCGAGCTGGCTTTACAGAACGCCCAACAGCTAGTAAGGGTGCGGCTGGATGCGCTCACGCGCGAGCTTGTGGAGGACCTGCGTGAGGAAGCGGCGGCGATCGGCGTTCCGGACACCGTGCTTCTGCGCGAACGGTGGTTCCCGCTGATGGATTCGCACTGGCAGATCACCGCGATAAGACTGGCCGATGAATATGGCAACGAGCTGGCCGTGATCCGGACGGACAGTGCCTTCATCGTGAGCCGGACGGCCCATGGCTCCAAGGAGGGGCCTCCCATCCTGATGGCCTATGCCCTGGCACCGGACCACAGGGTCACCTCAGGTCCATGGCTGCAACGTGGTGACAATGATCCACGCGAACGGGTCTGGTTCAGCAAGGCCCTGGAGGATATCCGGAATGAACCGATCTGGAGCCTGCACGGGCCGGACAGTATCGGCACGCCCGTGCTGCAGGCCTCCTACCTGATCCGGGGTGAAGAACGCGACCAACCGTACCGGATCATCGGGTTCACAGCGGACATCGGCCGGTCCACCTGGTTCGACACGCGGCAGCCGGGTGATCACCAACCAACGATGTTGCTGTTCGATGATCAGGGTCGCAGTCTGATGCGCCTGGACTCCAACGCGCACAAGGTCCCGGCCCAGGCGGGGGCTGCGGCATTGTCCACCTGGAATGAGAACAAGACGAGAGGCACCTTCCCTGTTCAAGTGGATGGTTCGCGCTACCTGGCCCTGGTCGGTTCCTATCCGTTGCACGGTCAGGTCCTGAACCTGGGCGTGGTGATCGACCCGCGGATGGTGGACATGTGGATCGACCCGGAGCGTTATGCGATCATCATGGCCGCGGTCCTGCTGGCCACACTCACGGCACTGCTGATATGGGCGTGGATCCGCAAGCGCTCTTCGGACGAACGGAACAGGAAACAGGCCAAGCGGAACCGGTCCCAGGAGCTGAAGCTGGCGAAGGCATTGGGCGAACGCGAAGTGTTGAACCGCGAGGTGCACCACCGGGTGAAGAACAACCTGCAGGTGGTGAGCAGCCTGCTGAACCTGCAGGCCACGCGGCTGGAGGACGGCGCCGTGAAGAGCGAATTCCTGCGGGGCAAACGCCGGATCGATACGATCGCACTGGTCCATCACAAGCTGTACGGCCTCTCCGACCTCCGGAACGTGGACCTCTCCCGCTTCTGCAACGACCTGGTCACGGCCATCTCCGCACTGTACGCCCCGAAGAGCAGATCCGTGAGCCATGAGATCGATACGGATGGCATCAAGGCGGATCAGGATACGGCGATCGAGCTTGGCATCATCCTGTGCGAACTGGTGGGCAACACCTACCAGCATGCATTTCCCTATGCCACCGGCGGACATGTGGAGATCAGGATCCGGCGCGTGGAAGGGGACCTATACCGGCTCACGGTGAAGGACAACGGGAAGGGCATTCCCGAAGGTGATCA
>Ga0116152_10004218_pt1 | contig 11397 bp, 11 predicted proteins | sample AD_UKC119_MetaG_FD_89894 | JGI IMG/M metagenome (GOLD analysis project Ga0116152, IMG submission 89894) | Active sludge microbial communities of municipal wastewater-treating anaerobic digesters from Hong Kong - AD_UKC119_MetaG | ecosystem: Engineered > Bioreactor > Anaerobic > Digestate...
GCAGGCCTAGGATGGGCAAACCTGCCCATCCGGCCGGGTTCGCCGGGTCAGCCCGGGGTCGATGATACGCCGACCTGGGCCGGACGCAGCAGGTGTTCGTGCAGCCGAAACCCTTCCGAGACCACCTGGATGATCTGCCCGGCCTTTGTCCCGGGCACGGGCGCTTCGAACATCGCCTCATGGAAATGCGGGTCGAACGGTTCCCCGACCTCGGGGGCGACCCGTTCGATGCCGTGGCGCGAGAAGATGTTGGCGAGATCCCGGAGCGTCAGGTCGAGCCCGTCGGCCAGCCCCTTTGCCTGCTCGCGAAGGCCGTCGTCCATCAGCGAAAGCGCGCGGTTCAGGTTGTCATAGACCGACAGCATGTCCCGCGCGAGTTTCTGGCCGCCGTAGATCGCGGCCTCGCGGCGGTCCTTTTCGGCGCGTTTGCGGATGTTTTCCAGATCCGCAAGCGAGCGCATCAGACGATCGCGCATTTCGGCGCGCTCGACCTCGAACGCTGCCATGGCGGCGTCAAGCGCCGCGGCGGGATCCAGCTCGGCGGTTTCCGGGGCCTCGACCTGCGATTCGGCCGGGTTTTCTTGTGGCTCTGCCATGTCTTCCTCTTACTCGGAACCCAGATCGGAGAGCATCCGTCCCACGAGCTGGGCTGTATAATCCACAATCGGCACGATGCGCCCGTAGTTCAGCCGGGTGGGGCCAATCACGCCGACCGCGCCGACAATCTTGCTGTCGGCGTTCATATATGGAGAAACCACCAGAGTGGAACCCGTCAGCGAAAAAAGCTTGTTCTCGGCACCGATGAAAATGCGCACTCCGTCGCCGCGTTCGGTAAGGTCCAGCACCTCGGCGATGTCGCGCTTGCGTTCGAGGTCGTCGAACAACTCGCGGATGCGCACCAGCCCGTCCGAATCCGTCTGATCGAGAAGGTTCGCACGCCCCCGGACGATCAGGCGCTCGTGGCGCTCGCCCTCGTTTTCCCAAAGGGCCATGCCGCGTTCGACCAGGTCACCGGCGATCGTGTCGATCTCCTGCCGGCGCTGCGTGATTTCGGTGCGCAGGCGTTGGCGCAGTCCCGACAGGGTCAGGCCGTTGGCGAAAGCGTTGATGAAGTTCACGGCTTCGCGCAGCGAGGACGGCAGCAATCCGGGTGGGGGGGTGAAGACGCGGTTCTCGACCTGGCCGTCGGCAAAGACCAGCACCACAAGCGCGCGATCGTTTGAAATGGGCACGAATTCGATGTGGCGGATCGGTGCCTCGTGCTTTAGCGCAAGGACCAGGCTGGCGCCTTTGGTGATGCCGGACAAGGCATTTCCGACCCGGTCGAGCATCGTGGTGATATCGCGTTCATTGCTGCCGCGGGTCGCTTCGAGCATCTCACGGTCCGCGGCGGTCACGGGATCGACCTCGAGCAAGGCATCGACGAACAGGCGAAGCCCCTGCTGCGTGGGAACACGGCCAGCCGAGACATGCGGCGCCTCGATCAGGCCCATGTATTCCAGATCCTGCATCACGTTGCGAATCGTGGCCGCCGACAGTTTCTCGTGAAAATCACGGGTGATGGTGCGCGAACCGACCGGCGTTCCGCTGTGCAGATAGGATTCGACCACCCGGCGGAATACCTCGCGGGCGCGGTCGTTCAGGTCGTGCAGGGCTTTGGTCTGGTCTGGGGCGGGCATGGGTTCTGGCTCTCGGTCCGTCAATCCGGTTGCATCCGCACCGACTGCCCCTGTAATTGGGAACAAATCGAAACGGGAGCCGGCAATGCGTCCTTCGGGAAGAAAACTAGATGAAATGCGAGCGGTTTCAATCGAAACCGGCGTGATGCGCCATGCTGAGGGCTCGTGCCTGATCAAGGTGGGCAACACGCATGTCCTGTGTTCGGCCACGATCGAGGACCGCACACCGCCGTTTTTGAAGAATACCGGGCTCGGCTGGGTGACGGCGGAATACGGGATGCTGCCGCGGGCCACGAATTCGCGCAACCGGCGCGAGGCTGCGCAGGGAAAGCAGACTGGAAGAACAGTAGAAATTCAAAGACTTATCGGTCGCTCACTCCGCGCCGGGGTTGACCGATCGGCGCTGGGCGAACGGCAGATCACGATCGATTGCGACGTGATCCAGGCTGATGGCGGCACGCGTTGCGCGGCGATCACCGGCGGCTGGGTCGCCTTGCGCCTGGCCGTGGACAGGCTGATGAAGACGGGAACGATCTCGACCGATCCGATCATCGGTCACGTCGCTGCGGTATCTTGCGGGTTCTATGCCGGTCAGGCGGTTCTGGATCTGGATTATGATGAAGACAGCGCCGCCGGTGTGGACGGCAATTTCATCATGTTGGGTGACGGCCGATTGATCGAGGTTCAGATGTCGGGCGAGGGCACGGTGTTTTCTCGTGGAGATCTGGACCGCATGGTGGACCTTGCCGAAGCAGGCGTCGGCTGTCTGGTGGCGGCGCAAAAGGCAGCGTTGTGATGGCGACGCTGGGCGACCGCCTGCTGTTCGCCACCCACAACGAGGGCAAGGTCGAAGAGCTGCGTGCGCTGTTTCAGCCGCTTGGGGTCGGGCTGGTCTCAGCGCGCGAATTGGGTTTGCCCGAACCTGCGGAGACTGAAACCACCTTTGTCGGGAATGCCCGCATCAAGGCCCATGCCGCGGCGCGCGCCTCGGGCTTGCCCGCGCTGGCCGATGACAGCGGCCTTTGCGTGGATGCTTTGGGCGGCGCTCCCGGGGTCTACACGGCGGACTGGGCGGAAGGCCCGGGTGGGAGGGATTTCCTCAGGGCGATGACGCGCACTTACGATGCGCTGCTGGCGAACGGTGCCAAGGAGCCCTGGTCGGCGCGGTTTCGCTGCACGCTGGTCCTGGCCTTTCCCGACGGGCAGGACGAGGTCTACGAGGGTGAGGTGTCGGGTCGGCTCGTCTGGCCCCTCCGCGGTGCTTTGGGGCATGGCTACGACCCGATGTTCATGCCGGATGGCGACACCCGGACCTTTGCGGAAATGGCTCCGGACGAAAAAAACGCCGTTTCGCACCGGGCCCGGGCCCTTGAAGCCCTGATCGCAAAACGTTTCACGTGAAACATCCGGTCGGCGAGGATTGGCGACACGGCGGCTTCGGGCTTTACGTTCACTGGCCCTTTTGCGCGTCGAAATGTCCCTATTGCGATTTCAACAGCCACGTTGCAGTGCGCATCGACCAGGCGGCATGGCGCGACGCCTATATCGCCGAGATCGAGGCTTGGGGTGAGAAGACCCGCGGCCGGGTTCTGGATACCTTGTTCTTTGGCGGGGGGACGCCGTCCCTGATGGAACCGCAAACCGTAGCGGCGGTCGTCGATGCGGCGCGCCGCACCTGGAGCTTCCGAAACAGCATCGAAATCACGTTGGAGGCGAACCCGACCTCGGTAGAAGCGGCGCGGTTTCAGGGCTTTTCAGAGGCCGGGATCAATCGGGTGTCGCTGGGGGTTCAGGCGCTTGACGACGCCGCATTGCGGCTTCTGGGCCGGCAGCACAGCGTCAAAGAAGCCCTCGCCGCACTGGACATCGCCAAGCAGTATTTCGCCCGGACAAGTTTTGATCTGATCTATGCGCGCCAAAACCAGAGCCTTTCGGACTGGCGGCGAGAACTCGTTCTGGCCCTTGCCTTTGAGCCAGAGCATCTGTCGCTCTACCAACTGACCATTGAGGATGGCACCGTCTTTGCCGCGCGGCATCGCGTGGGCAAGCTCCCCGGACTGCCGGCCGAGGACGCCGGCGCCGACATGTTCGATTTGACCCAGGACCTGTGCGACGCGGCCGGCTTGCCTGCCTATGAGGTGTCGAATCATGCCAAGCCGGGCCAGGAATCGCGCCACAACAGCATTTACTGGAACTATGGCGATTACATCGGTGTCGGGCCCGGGGCGCATGGGCGGGTCACGGTCCAGGGGCAAAGGCTGGCGACCGAGAGCGTGAAAGCCCCCGGGGCCTGGCTCGACCTCAGGCGCCGGGGGCTGACAACCCACGCGGCCGCACTGTCCCCGGGTGAACAGGCGAGCGAATATCTGATGATGGCGCTACGGCTTTCTCGAGGGGCAGATCTCGCGCGCTTCGCCGCGCTGGGCGGGACACCCCTTGATCAGAAGGCGCTCGACCCTCTTCTGGAGCTCGGGCTTGTCTGGCAAAACGGGCGCCGGATAGGAGCCACCAAGGCTGGGCGGCCGATCCTTAACGCCATTCTTCGCGCACTTCTTTGAGGCTGTATCACCGCACGGACGACAGCAGTTGGCAAAGCTGGTCGAGCTGATCCAGAGTCTGGTATCGGATGGTGACCTGCCCTTCCCCGCCCGCACGATGGTCGATTACCACGCTCATGCCCAGGTTTGCGGACAAGTCCTCCTCGAGCACCCGGGTGTCGGCATCCTTCTGACGCGAATTGCCTCGCTTTTGCGAAGCAGGGTGGCCGATCCGGCGGGCGAGATCCTCGGTCTCGCGCACGGAAAGTCCCTCGCCCGCGACCTTGAGGGCCAGGGAAACCGGGTCAGGTGCCGTCACGAGCGCGCGCGCATGGCCGGCCGAAATCGTTCCGGCCACCACCATGTTCTGCACATCCTGCGGCAAGGTCAGCAGTCGCAGAAGGTTGGCGATGTGGCTGCGGCTCTTTCCCAGCGCCTCGGCGACCTTCTCTTGCGTGTGGCCGAATCGGTCGATGAGCTGCCTGTAGCCCGCAGCCTCCTCGATCGCGTTCAGACCCTCGCGCTGGATGTTCTCGATGATCGCAACTTCCAGCACTTCCTGGTCGCTGAAGGCGCGGATCAGAACGGGGACCTCGCCCAACCTGGCCAGCTGCGCGGCGCGCCAGCGTCTTTCGCCTGCCACGATTTCGAACTTGCCAGGCTCGGTCGCGACAGGGCGCACAACGAGCGGCTGAACGATGCCCTTCTCGCGAATCGATTGCGAGAGTTCTTCAAGCGCACGCTCATCAAAGGCTCTGCGCGGCTGGTCTGGGTTCGCGCGAATCGCTTCGATCGGTAGATTTTGCAATCCTGCGCGCTGCTGCGGAGCCTCGGAAACGGGGTCGTTGACTCCGGCATCCACGCCGATATCCGCCATAAGTGCCGACAATCCGCGGCCAAGGCCACGGCGCTCGTTCTTGCGCTGGGTCATGTCAGGCCTCCCTGTTGCGATTGCTGTTGTTCTTGAGGAATTCAGCGGCAAAGGCGCGGTAGGCCATCGCACCCTTTGAAAGCGGATCATAGGTCAGCGCCGGAACCGCAAACGAGGGCGCCTCGCTCAACCGGACGTTTCGCGGAATGACGGTTTGGTAGACCAGTTCGCCCAGGGTTTCGCGTGCGTCCCGCTCGACCTGCTGCGAAAGGTTGTTGCGTTGGTCATGCATGGTCAGAAGAACCCCTTCGACCCTGAGCGCGGGGTTGGCGGTCTGGCGAATTTCGCGAATGGTCAGCATGAGCTGCGAAAGGCCTTCAAGTGCGAAGAACTCGCTTTGCAGGGGGATCAGAACGGAATCTGCGGCAACGAGCGCGTTGACCGTAAGCAGGTTCAGGGACGGCGGGCAGTCGATCAGAACGAAATCGAACGCCTTCTCGGCCAGCCCCTTGCTGGCAAGCGCATCCTTCAGCAGATAGCTGCGCTTGTTAACATTGTAGAGCTGCACATCAGAGGACGACAGCTCGGTCGTTGACGGAACGATGCTGACGCCCTCGGTCTGGGTCGCCACGATGACCGAGGTGACATCGGCATCGCCGAGAAGCAGGTCGTAAATGGTCTGGGTTCTTTGTTCGGGAGAAATGCCGAATCCGGTGGACGCGTTGCCCTGAGGGTCCATGTCCATGACGAGAACCCTTCGGCCAACCTCGGCCAGACTGGCCGCGAGATTGATCGCGGTCGTCGTCTTTGCAACACCGCCTTTCTGATTGGCAATGGCAACGATTTTCATCGGTCGGTTTCCATGGGGCGTAGGTTCCTGATGACCAGAACTGCGCTATCGGGATCGACGATGCTGGGAACCGGCTCAAACTCGAATTGCCACGATCTGCGCGCCAATTCAACTTCCTCTCGCCAACTGCGGCCTTTTGGGAACAGACAGACCCCTCCGGACGCGAGATGACGGAACGCGTGGCCCAGCAGCGCGGGAAGTGAGGCCAACGCGCGGGCAGAAACGACGTCCGCGTGGAACGGGGGCAGGCTTTCAATGCGCGAATTGAAGACATCCGCAGACAAGCCAAGCTCGGCCACTTGGAGCTTCAGAAAGGCGCATTTTCTCCTGTCCGATTCGATCAGCGCAAATCTCGGGCTTGGCGAGCGATCTCTGCACAGAATCGCCAGGACCAACGCAGGAAAGCCTCCGCCCGCCCCGATGTCGCACCAGGTCGAAAATCCTGCCGGTGCGGCATCAAGAAGTTGCGCTGAATCCTGAATGTGGCGGCTCCACAACTCACTCTCGGTTCCCCGAGCAATCAGGTTGATCGCTGCGGACCATTTGAGCGTTTCGATTTCCAGGCGCTTGAGCGATTCGAGTGTTTCACGTGAAACATCAAGCCTCGCGTAGCGGCCGAACCCGTCCCCCTCACGCACGAATTGCTCTTTTCTGAGCGTGCAGACGCGCCAACAAGACAACCAATGCGGCCGGTGTAATCCCTTCGATCCTTGAGGCTGCGGCTATGGTCCCGGGTCGCGCCGAAGTCAATTTGGCGCGAACTTCCGTGGACAGGGAAGGCAAAAGCGAAAAATCGAAATCCTTTGGTATTTCAAGACACTCTTCCGCCCGGAGTTTCTTCGCCTCGTTCGTCTGCCGTTCAACATAGGGAGCATAGAAAGCGTCCGTGGCGACCTGGTCCAGGTCAAGACGGGCAACGTCCGTCAGGAGCTGCGCCAAACTGTCCAGAGTTCCGGCCTCAGACTTGAGCAAGGCCGCGACTGTCAGAAAGCTGCGCTTTTGTCCATCTTTTGGTCGGGTCAAAGGAACCGAATCCCAATCGCAGCTCGAAAAGTCCTGAGAATCCAGTCGGCGCGCCAAGGCGTCCAGTCGCTCCATCTTGCGGTGGAACTGGTCGCTGCGCGTCGCATCGATCAAACCGAGTGCCTCGGCCATCGGCGTTAGCCTTTGGTCGGCATTGTCGGCGCGCAAGGACAAACGATATTCGGCCCGGGAGGTGAACATTCGGTATGGTTCCGTCACTCCTTTCGACGTCAGATCATCGATCATCACGCCAATGTAGCTGTCAAATCGGCTCATTGGCAGGGCATCACCAAATCCCGCCGCCGACGCCGCGTTTGCCCCTGCGAGGAGGCCCTGCGCACCCGCTTCCTCATACCCCGTCGTGCCGTTGATCTGGCCGGCCAGAAACACCCCTGGAATTGCCGACAGCTCCAGCTTTCGGGAAAGCGAGCGGGGATCAATATAATCGTATTCTATGGCATAGCCAAAGTGCAGAACGCTCACCTGCTCCAGACCCCGAATCGATCTCAAGAAGACCTCTTGGACGTCCCTGGGAAGCGAGGTCGAAATACCGTTCGGATAGACCGTGAAATCGTTGACGCCCTCGGGCTCCAGAAAGACATTGTGCGAGGCCTTGTCCGCGAAACGTGTCACCTTGTCCTCGACCGAGGGGCAGTAGCGCGGTCCGACGCCAGTGATGTTGCCCGAACGCATCGCAGACAGGTGGAGGCTGTCGCGGATAATTTCGTGGGTTCTTTCGTTGGTTTCCGTGATCCCGCAGGCGATTTGCGGGGCAACCGGGGTCGAATTCAGGAATGACATCATGACAGGGTCTTCGTCACCGTCCTGCCGGCCGATCTGGTCCCAACGGATCGTCCGTCCGTCCAGTCGCGCGGGTGTGCCCGTTTTCAGCCGCCCAACACCGCTGGCCACCTCCCGAAGGCGGTCGCCCAGTCGGTCCGCGGCCGCGGCTCCTCGTCGGCCGGCCGGTAGACGCTCGCTACCCAGATGTATCTCACCGCGCAAAAAGGTTCCCGTGGTCAGAACAACGGCCTTGCCCTGGATGCGCACATCGTTCGCCAGCACCACGCCCGCGACAGCCCCGCCCTCAACCGCAAGATCGACGACCTCTGCCTCGATAACCGTCAGCCCGGCCCGCAAGGACACCTGTTTCTGCACAAATTCCGCATAGCGTTTCCGATCCGCCTGCACCCTGGGCCCTTGAACGGCGGGGCCCCGTGACCGATTCAGCAGCCGGAACTGGATCCCCGCATAATCAGCCGCTAGCCCCATCAAGCCGCCCAATGCATCGATTTCGCGCACCAGATGCCCCTTGCCGATCCCGCCGATCGCAGGATTGCAGGACATCACGCCAAGATCGCCGAATCGAAAGGTGACAAGGGCTGTGCGCGCCCCTCGACGCTCTGCAGCCAGGGCAGCCTCGACACCTGCGTGGCCGCCACCCACCACGATGACATCAAAATGTTTCACGTGAAACGAGCCTCATTTCCCGATGCAGAAAGACGAAAAGATTCGCCCCAGAACATCTTCTACATCCACACGGCCGACAATTCCATCCAGGCATCCAAGCGTTCGGCGCAAGTCCTCGCCGACCAGTTCCCACGTGGCGCCAACGCGCAACATGGCTATGGCGCGCTCCAGAGTCACCCTCGCCCGCTCGATCTGATCGAAATGTCGCTCGCGCGAAAAGACCTGAGACCCTGCCACCCGGCTCGCAAGCTCTCGTTCGATGCGTTGCAACAAATCCGCGATGCCTTCGCCCGTCTTCCCTGAAAGCCCCGGCAAACCCCATAGATCCGCCTTGGACAACAGCACGATGTCGCCGCTTTGCGCTTCCCTGGTCTGCTCTCCCGGCGCAGTCAACAGATGAATGCGCAGATCGGCCGCCCGCGCCCGCGCAATGCCCCGGTCGATGCCCAGCCTCTCGATCTCGTCAGTCGCGTCGCGCAAGCCGGCCGTGTCGATCAGGGTTACGGCATGGCCGCCGATCTCCATCCGAACCTCGATCACGTCCCGGGTCGTGCCCGCGCGGGCCGACGTTATCGCCGCCTCTCTTCCCGCCAAGGCATTGAGAAGTGTAGACTTTCCCGCATTCACGGGCCCGACGATCGCGATCTCGAACCCCTCGCGCACAACCTCGGCTGCGCGTCGCCTGGACAGCTGCTCGACAAACCCCTGCTGGACGCGGACCAGGGGCTCAAGGACGTGCTCGGTCAGATCCTCGGGCAGGTCCTCGTCCGCAAAGTCCAGCGCCGCCTCCAGCATCGCCAGACCTTGCAACAAATCCTCGCGCCAATGGCCGATCATCCGGCCCGCGCTGCCATCCATCACGCGCAAGGCCTGCCGCCTTTGCCCCTCGGTCTCGGCGTCAATGAGATCCGCCAGTCCTTCGACTTCCGTCAAATCCATGCGCCCGGCCAGAAAGGCCCTGCGGGTGAACTCGCCCGCGTCCGCGGCACGGACTCCCTCCAGCGCCAGACAGGCCCGCAGCAGGGCCGAAACGACCGCCACGCTGCCATGAACCTGAAACTCGCACACCGCCTCGCCGGTAAAGCTGTGCCCCTCGGAAAAGACCAGGACCAGGCCGTGATCGATCAATCCGCCCTCGGAATCGCGAAACCGCGCCAGCGTGGCGACCCGCTCTTGCGGAACCCGGCCCGCGATCGTTTCGCAAACCGCAAGCGCCCTCGGCCCCGAGACTCTGACAACCGCAACCCCCGCCCGGCCCCGTGCCGAAGCCAGCGCAACGATCGTATCCATGACAAACCTCCTGTCAGGAGTTCATCGAATCGAAGAATTCCCCATTCGTCTTGGTCTGCTTCAGCTTCGAGATCAGGAACTCGATCGCATCCGTCGTTCCCATCGGGTTCAGGATACGCCGCAACACAAAGGTCTTCTGCAAGTTCGACTTGTCGACCAGCAGCTCTTCCTTTCGCGTGCCGGACTTGAGGATATCCATCGCCGGGAACACACGCTTGTCCGCGACCTTGCGGTCCAGCACGATCTCGCTGTTGCCGGTTCCCTTGAATTCCTCGAAGATCACTTCGTCCATGCGGCTGCCGGTATCGATCAACGCCGTCGCGATGATGGTCAACGAGCCGCCCTCTTCGATGTTGCGCGCCGCGCCAAAGAACCGCTTGGGCCGCTGAAGCGCGTTCGCATCGACACCGCCCGTCAACACCTTGCCGGACGACGGCACCACCGTGTTGAAGGCCCGGCCCAGACGGGTGATCGAGTCCAGCAAAATGACGACATCGCGCTTGTGCTCGACCAGACGCTTGGCCTTTTCGATGACCATCTCCGCCACCGCCACATGCCGCGACGCCGGCTCGTCAAAGGTCGAGGACACGACCTCGCCCTTCACCGACCGCTGCATGTCGGTCACTTCTTCGGGCCGTTCGTCGATCAGCAACACGATCAGATAGCATTCCGGGTGATTGCTCGAGATCGAATGCGCGATGTTCTGCATGAGCACCGTCTTGCCGGTGCGCGGCGGCGCCACGATCAACGCCCGTTGACCCTTGCCCAGTGGTGCCACGATGTCGATGATCCGCGCCGAACGATCCTTGATCGTCGGGTCTTCGATTTCCATCTTCAACCGCTCGTCAGGATAGAGCGGCGTCAGGTTGTCGAAATGCACCTTGTGGCGTGCCCGTTCCGGATCGTCGAAATTGATCCGCGTCACCTTGGTCAGCGCGAAATACTTCTCGTTCTCGCCGGGCGCTACGATCACACCTTCGATCGTGTCGCCGGTGCGCAGGCTGAATTGGCGGATCATCTCGGGCGAGACATAGATGTCATCGGGACCTGGCAGATAGTTCGCCTCGGTCGAACGCAGAAAGCCGAACCCGTCCTGCAACACTTCAAGCACGCCGTCGCCGCCGATCTCCCAACCTTCCTCCGCGCGCTCTTTCAGGATCGAGAACATCATCTCGCCCTTGCGCATCGAGGGCGCGTTCTCGATCTCCAGCTCCTCGGCCATGGACAATAGCGCGGCAGGCGTCTGCGCTTTCAGATCGGACAGGTTCAAGCGGTTCTCGGCCATGATTAGCCCCCTTCGGCGCACCATGGCACCGGTTTTCTCAGCAATGACGATCGGAAGATGCTAACGCCGGACGGCGCCGCTTTGACGCCCCATAGGCCAGTTGAACGCCCAAGTCAATCTGACGCGAATCCGGCGCAACCGGACCCCTTCTCTTCTTTCATAAAGAAAAAAGAATAGAATGATGATGATGTAGATTGGCCCGTGGATAACCCGTGTTCCATGATTACCCCCGAACTTGTTCACAGGACCGACGGACCCTGATCCAACCCTTGGTCATTGAAAAGAAAAGGGAAACATACTGCCCGCGCTGCCGTTCCCCGGCCCGGCCCGGGTTTTCCCCAGGCAGCCCCGGCAGGTTTTCCCGTGTGGATAAACGGCCCCCGTCACTTGAC
>Ga0116152_10004219_pt1 | contig 11393 bp, 8 predicted proteins | sample AD_UKC119_MetaG_FD_89894 | JGI IMG/M metagenome (GOLD analysis project Ga0116152, IMG submission 89894) | Active sludge microbial communities of municipal wastewater-treating anaerobic digesters from Hong Kong - AD_UKC119_MetaG | ecosystem: Engineered > Bioreactor > Anaerobic > Digestate...
ACGGCTAACGCCTGCGCTAAACCCACCAGAAAGGCGTTTTTTGCAGTGATTTTTCTTTCTCCTGGCTTGGCAAAATGCGATAAAGTGAGAAGAAAAGCAGTAATTAACAGAAAAAATCCAACCCTGTTAACATTACCGTTAAAGAGCCCCTCCAGCTCCTCTTTCAGAAAAAGACCTACAAGTCCCACTGGTAGCATGGAGATGATGATCTTAAAAAGGTATTGTGTTTCCGGATTCCATTGAAAACGGAAAAATCCTGCAATCAATTCCATGATTTCTTTACGAAAGACAATAATGGTGCTTAATACAGTGGCTCCATGTACGGCAACGGTGAACATCAGGCTTTTTTCAGCGTCAATTCCAAGAACGGCTTTCCCGATTTCGAGATGACCGCTGCTACTAACCGGTAAAAATTCGGTTAATCCCTGAATAATACCAAGGATTAATGCTTCTAACCAACTCATAATAAACGGATTAATTAGTTTTTAGGTTTCCACATTATGGCAACGATCTCGGTTACAAAGCCGGAGAGAATAAGAATAGGTGCTACCGTAAGTCGTCGTGTGCTAAAAATGGCTTCATTAAATACCTGCGGGTCGTCGGAGCCTCCACCGATCATAAGCAGGAATCCAAGCGCTATCAAACCCAGCCCCATAAACATGATGCGATAATTCTCTTTGCCAAAGGCAAAGCGTCGCTCGGTTTGTGGTTTTTCTCCGGGAGTTGGCAGATTATTTTTTTTCATGGAGTCGTGTTTTTTTGTATTCAGGAATCGATTATTTAATAGAGTTTTTCTTTTTTTATGCGAAGGTATTTATTTACGGCCAGCAAAGTGGAAAATGAGCTGATAATTAAACTGATCAGTAGCAGGAATGCGCCCAGCAAAAGAAAGGTATTTTCACTGCCAGTGGCATACAGTTCAGGAAACCGGGCGTAAACACGGATAAGCGCAATGCCGGTCAACCCTATGCCAAACATGGCGGCGACAAGGCCCTGGATGATGCTGGTACGAACAAAAGGCCAGAGGATAAATCGGCGTGTGGCACCAATCAGATACATGGTTCGGATAAGAAAGCGTCGGGCATATACCGACAGGCGGATAGTGTTATGGATCAGGATGATTGACACCAGCAGGAGCAGGGCTGAAAACCCCAACAGCACCAAGGATATTTTTCCGATATTGTCCTGGATTTTTTCGGCAAGTGATTTTTGGTATTTCACTTCGGCAACCAGTGGGTCATTTTGCAGGTGTGCCACCATGATATTCAAGCTGTCGGGATGAGTATAGCCGGCTTTAAGAAATAAGTCGAGTGTGGTGGGGATAGGATTGTAGCCGAGAAAAGCAAGAAATTCTTCACCAAGCTCTTCCTGTAGGTCGGAAGCCGCCTGTTCTTTGCTAACAAACCGGGTAGAACGCACAAATGGTGTAGCATCAAGTTGCTTCTGAAAGGCCATTACCTGCCCCGAAGAGGCCTCATCTTCCATTACCAGCGTAATTATGATGTTTTCTCTCACATAGGTGGCAATGGCTCCGGCATGTATCACCAGCACTCCGAGAACTCCCATTAATAATAATACCAGTGTAATGCTGACAATGGTGGTGATATAGGCTGAACGCAGCCTCCGGCGCGTATATTTTTCGTCCTGTTTTGCCATCGCTTCTTAAGGAGGCTAAATTAGTATAATTTTTATTATCTGAAGCCGGATTTCCCATTTGCCTTTGGACGAATAAAAACTCTTGTTACCTTTGCCACGGTTTCTTCGAGTCAGGGTGTGATTCCCTACCGGCGGTGACAGTCCGCTAATCCCCTTCAGGGGACCTGTCCGGCGAAATTCCGGAACCGACCGTAAAGTCGGGATGGGAGAAGAGATCCGAACACCAGCCGGAATGCTTTAATCCGTGGTGTAATCTCCCTGTGTACGCCTCGAAAGCCCTTCGGGGTTTTATTATGCTCTGAAGTAATGGTTGTTTAATGTTAACCAGGGCGTGATGAAAAGATTAAAATTAATTTCAAAACTGCTGTTCTTTATGGCGGTTACTTCAACGGCAGCAGGCCAGCAAAGCCTTTCCGGCTGCGTGGTGGATAGGGACAGTGAATCTCCGCTTGCGGGAGTTCATCTTCAGTTAAAAAATCAAAAATCAGGAACGGTAACCGACCAGGACGGGAATTTTTTGCTTTCCAAGAGCCCGGGTTTGGATACGTTGATGGCCTCTTTTCAAGGCTATCAGGCACTACGGGTTGAAGTCGACACCGGTTTTTCCGGCAGGGTATTTTATCTTCAGGAAAACAGTATTGGCCTTAGCGGGATAAACGTTATGGCGTCTGCAGGGGTAGCTGCAGCGAAGGCTTTTACAATGCACCACATTGAGGCTTCGATGATTAAGGATCGTTTGGGCGATAATACTTACCCTGAGGCCATGGCTTTTGTGCCGGGGGTGTATGCCACGCGAACCGGGGGCGGGGCAGGAGATGCCGCACTCAATCTGCGCGGTTTTAAACAGGATAACATTGCGTTGTTGTTAAACGGAATCCCGGTGTCGAGCGTGGAAAACGGACTGGTTTACTGGAACAATTGGCTGGGGCTCGCTGAAGTTACCCGTTCATTGGAGGTTCAGAAAGGCATCTGTTCGTCGGCTTTTGGCGTAAATGCAATCGGTGGAGCCGTGAATATTATTACTCATGGACCCGAAGCTTCACCGGGAGGGTCGGCCAGCCATTCGTATACTTCTTATGGTAACCGTAAAACAACCGTTGCTTTCAATACCGGAAAATTAAACTCCGGATGGTCAATATCATTCATGGGATCAGCCTTCAGCGGTGATGGTTATATCGACGGCACTTACACTTCCGGGGCAGGATATTTCCTTTCTGCTTCAACCCATCCCCGTCCAGGACATCTGCTTGTATTTACTGCTTTAGGCAGCCCTGAACGCCATGGTCAGCGCAATGCCCGCCTTACTTCCAGCGAAATTCAAAACTACGGAATTACCTACAATAAAGAGTGGGGCTTTTATAATGGAAAAATAAACAATACCTCGGAAAATTTTTATAGCAAACACTATTTTACAGTCAATCATTACTGGAATATTTCGAAAAAAGTATTTCTGGCCACATCCGTTTATTTTTTGCCGGGGAAAGGCGGAGGTAAATGGTCGGAACACTATGGTACTGAACTGTCGGTTAATGATTTTTTAAATGCCGGAGGCCAAATCGACTGGGAGGCAATTTATGTCTTCAATCAATCAAATTCTGAACCTTTTACGCTCCCTGATGGCACTTCGGTTTCAGGCTATTCCCGTCTTATACAAACTGTTTTTCATGCCGACCATCAATGGTCAGGATGGATGTCGACCCTGGATTATTCGTTGAATCAACACCTTACTCTTAAGTCCGGAATGCATTTCAGGTATTTTAAATCTTCACTGTACCAAACCGTTGCTGATTTGTTGGGGGGGAGATATTTTGTTGATGATTATGCCTGGTCACTGCGGGGACCCGACGGAAGAGCCATGCTCAAAAATCCCGGTGATACCCTAAAAGTAAATAATGGCGCGCTAATTCATTTTGTGCATGGTTATGCACAGGCTACTTACGACTGGAATGGCTTTTATGCTTTTTTTTCCGGTTCAGTAAATATAAATCGTTATCAGCGTTACGACAATTACAATTACAGGCCGCCAGAGGCCTGGAGTGAAAAGGTAGTTTTGCCGGGATATGACCTTCGATTTGGGGCGAGTAAAACACTATTCAAAGCACATAGCATTTATCTCAATGGGGGTTATTTTAACCGGGTGCCGTATTTTAAATATGTATTTGGAAGCTATTCCAACCGCATTTCCGGGGCATTAAGCAATGAAAAAATCGGGTCGGTGGAAGCTGGGTATTCCTTTAATGGTTCTGTTTTCTTCGCCCGGATAAATGCCTATTATACCCGTTGGAACGATCGTTCATTTTTGGCGAATGAATATGACCAGTTTTTAGATCCGGTGCTTGTGAAAGGTTTGAATGCCAGACATACAGGCCTGGAGGCTGAGGGAACGTTCAGAATCCGGACGATAACAGCCGGGTGTGTGCTGGCCGCCGGCAATTATCTTTGGACTAACAATGTGCAGGCTGAAGTGTATAATACCCATCATGTAGTTACCGATACGCTACAGGTAAATAGTAAAGGGCTTTATGTTGGTGATATGCCCATGTTTCAGTTAGGTGGTTATGTGGAGCTCCCTCTTGCCGGATTTTTATCTCTGCGGGGCGATGCAATGCACTATGGCAGTCGCTATGCCGATTTTGATCCGATAACCCGTACGGATGCCTTAGATACCAGTCAGGCATGGAAAATGCCAAATTATACGCTGGTGAACGTTCATGTGAGCGGTGATTTTTCGCTGTTTGGACAACAAGCCCGCTTTACCCTCAGCCTGTTTAATGTATTGGATGCGGTTTATATCCTTCGTGGCGTTGACGGAGTAGACCACACCGCGGCTGCTTTTTCCGGCTTTTGGGGCTTCGGCCGTACTTTACATGCCGGAATAAAAGTAGGGTTCTGAAGCGCATGAATTCTTCCTATCGGGCGTTCGGTATAAAACAAATCACAGTTTTGTCATCATTCTTTCGAAAAAGATTGATCCCAGAAGTTTTTTGCAATCTGATTTGTGTATCTTAGAGGCTTGATTTTCTGTATTTTTTGTCCGGGTATTGTGGTTAATGCATTGCAATGAATAAAAAAAATAATTTAAGTACCAGCCATATTCGTGAGTATTTCCTGTGTCAAACTTTGTTTGATTATGCTGCAGAAGCAATTTTTGTCACCTCTGTGGAGGGAAATATTTTAGACAGTAACCAGGCAGCTATCCTACAAACCGGATATTCTTCTGCTGAAATGAAACGTATGAATATTCGTGATATTCATGTTTTTCCGGAGAAGGAAACAACACAAGATAATGAATTGGACTGGAGTGAGTTGCAGCATGGTGGAATTAGAAATCTACGAACTTATTTACAGCGAAAGGATCAGTCGGTTTTTCCGGTGGAAGTACATATTATTATGGCGGAACGGGAAGGGAAGAGGCTTATTTGTTTTCAGGTACGTGATGTTTCTGTTGAAGTGGCCGCCACAGAAAAACTTATAAGTAGCGAGGATTTATTTCGTAAACTTACCGAAACCAGCCCCATGGCTATCATGATGTATCAGGATAACATGTGGGTTTATTCGAATACCGCAGGTTGCGAAATTAGCGGCTATACCGAAAAGGAACTGCTGCAGATGCATTTCTTCGATTTTGTCCATCCCGATTATCGCCCGATAATTATTGACAAGGGGAAAAAGCGTCAAAGCGGGGAAGCAAACGATCCTGACCGGTATGAATTTCCAATAATTACCAAACAGGGAGTTGTAAAATGGGTTTACCTGAGCGGTACTGTTGTTAGTTATAAAGGCCGGCCGGCTGGATTGGTTTCTGTAATCGATATTACGGAAAGAAAAGAGGCTGAATTATTACTTCAGGATAGTAATCTTGCTATAGCACGCCAGAACGAAGAGTATATTGCCACTAATGAAGAGCTTAATCAAACGCTTGAAATATTAAAACAAACCAATCTGGAACTCGGAAAGGCAAAAATTCAGGCGGAAGAAAGCGATCGGCTTAAATCGGCTTTTCTTGCCAATATGAGCCATGAAATCCGCACTCCCATGAATGCTATTCTTGGTTTTTCCCGTTTACTGGGAAAAGAACACCTTACCCGGGAACAACAAAACCTCTACGTAGCCCAAATTCAAAACTCAGGCGATCAACTGCTTCGTATTATTAACGATATTATTGATATTTCAAAAATCGAGGCAAATATTCTGAAAGTTGAATTGGAAGCGGTCGATATTCATGAAATATTATATGCAATAACCGATAAAGAGAATAATCCCTATGACCATCCGTTTAAGCCAGATGTGGAGGTAAAATGCGCAATCAGCAAACGTGAACCGGCTTATTATATCGAAACGGATAAGATCCGGCTGACACAGATACTGAATAACCTGATGAACAATGCTGCAAAATTTACGTCGCAGGGAGTGATCGAAGCGGGGTATAAAATTATGCACCGTAACAACAGGGAATACGTCGTTTTTTTTGTTTCGGATACAGGAACGGGGATCAGACCGGAATATCAGGATAAAATTTTTAATCGGTTTATTCAGGGGGGAATGGATAATTTTAGTGAAGGAAACGGGTTGGGATTAGCCATTGTTAAAGGATTGGTGGATCTTCTGGGTGGCTCGATTTCACTTGTGTCAGCCCCCGGGAAAGGTTCCACTTTTTCTGTCTCTATTCCTAATACCGGAATGATCCCGGAAGGGGGAGTTCAGCCTGCAGACCCGGAGGAATACATCGGTTTTTTTGAAAATAAACGTTTGTATGTGGCCGAAGACGACTCCAATTCCGCCTGTCTGATTCATGAGATGTTGGCCGACACCGGAATTATTATCCAGCATGTTATTCATGGGAAAGAGTTGATGGAACTCCTCGAAAAAGAACTGCCAGATGCAGTAATATTGGATATTAATATGCCGGTTATGAATGGTTATGAAACTATCGCAGCTATCCGGCGTCGTTTTCCCCATCTTCCGGTAATCGCTCAGACTGCTTACGCCATGCCCGATGAAAAAGCGAGAATTCTGGCCGCGGGATGTAACGAATACATCTCAAAACCACTGGATATGGAAGTGTTGCTGCGAACGATAAAAAAAGTGTTGCGTTAATTTGCACCATTCGTATGTTTGTCCGGTAGGTGATTTGATTTTCGGTTTGTAAGGTATACTCCCGTTAACACAACCGCCATCCCCAGACCATGGAGGGTCGTGATAATCTCCCCGTCGAGTATTCCCCATAAAATAGCAAACAATGGAATAATATACGTAACCGATGAGGCAAATACAGCAGAAGTACGTCGAATAAGGCTGTTCATGAATAACATCGCCACTCCCGTTCCGAGGATGCCCAATGCGGCTAACGCCAGAAAATGAACCTGCCATCCCGGATGCGTAACCACTGCTGCAAGATCAGTAGTTAAAAGATAACTCAACGCCACAGGCCATAGAAACATAAACGATAAAGAGGTGATTTGCACCCCTGTAAGATGCGACAGGTAATTTTTTACCACATTTATGTTAAAAGCATAACAAACCGTGGCTACCACTATAAACAGAGCAAACCTGTTGACTCCTTTTAGCGTTATGTCCGACCCGGCAGTTATGAGTACCAGTGCCCCCGTTAATCCCATCAATAACCCTAAAACCTGACGTATTTTAACGGGAGTGCGAAAAAATAGTACCCCAACTACCAGGGTAAAAACCGGTGTCAGGCTGTTGAGCATCCCTGCCAGCGCGCTGTCAATTTGGGTCTGTGCCTTTGTAAATAAAAAGGCTGGAATAAAACTTCCCACAAAACCGGAAATCAGCAAATAGGGTAAATCTTTGCGCCTGATTACTTTTAAATTCTTCATGGAGAGCGGAAAGAGTACCAGCGATGCCAGCACAATACGGATTGCTGCAGCCTGACTATGCGTAAAACTTTGCAAGCCGGTCTTCATCAGAATGAAGGAAGACCCCCAGGTGAAGGCCAAAAGAAAAAGTATTACAAATTGAAACCATTGCTTATCCCAGCGCATTGCGTTTTTTTTTCCCTGCCAAAGGTAAAAAAAATGAATCCTGTTCATTGGTTCTGCTTTTTTTCTTTTTTCCCGTGGGCGTGTTTTAAAAAATATTATTTTTGAGGCGATAGGTTTCATTTAACATAACGTTCGGTATGAAAACAGCGTTACGCTTTGTTTTTTTTGTAAGCATTATTGTTTTATTCTTTGGATGCCAGCGGCCTGGCGAAATACTTACCGTTTTCCATGCCGGTAGCCTTGCGGTTCCCTTAAAGGAAATTGTATCGCGTTATCAAGCACAGCATCCTGAGGTGGAGGTTCGGCTGGAAAGTGCCGGTAGCCTTACCTGTATACGTAAAATTACCGAATTGAACAAGGCCTGCGATGTGTTGGCCGTGGCCGATTACAGTTTGATCGATCAATTGATGATTCCCGCTTATGCCGATTACGCTGTTCTTTTTGCAGGAAATGAAATGGCTATTGGTTATAAAAAGGGAAGTAAATGGGAAAAAGAGATGACAGAACGGAATTGGCCGGAGGTTTTAACACGGGATGAGGTGCATTTTGGACGCGCTAATCCTGACCATGACCCTGCCGGATACCGCGCTGTGATGGTGGCTGCACTGGCCGAGCGTGTGTTTGCCCTGCCAGGGTTTCAACAGCAACTGATCGAAAAAGATCGCCAATATATCCGTCCAAAAGCAACCGAGCTGTTGCCCTTGCTCGAGGTGGGTGCTATCGATTTCATTTTTAATTACCGCTCGGTGCTGGTGCAGCATAATTTGGGCTTTCTTGCCCTTCCCGACAGCCTGAACCTCAGTGACCCGGAGCTGGACACCTGGTATGCTGAGGCTTGTGTGGAGGTGGATGGCAATCAACAGCATCAGCGTATTATGAAATGCGGGGAGGCAATGGTGTATGGACTGTGCAAGCCGCATACTTCCAAAAGCCATCGGGCCGACCAGTTGATACAGTTTATTTTATCGCAGGAGGGACAGGAAGTTTTCAAAAAATTCGGTCAACCAGTCATAACGCCCCGTTTGTCAGAAAATTCAATCCAAAGCCCTCCATGGTTTTCCTCCCTTAAAATGATATGAGGATACGATTTATGACCTGGCCATAATGGATTACCAATGCTAAATACTTATGAAACCAATTCACCGGATATTTTATCTTTCTTAAACTAATAAATAATTACAATGAAAAAAACATTTGTATTACCGTTTACCCTGCTGTTGTTTGCATTCCTTGCGGGATGTTCTACGGAACCTAAATCCGAAAACGGGTCAACTGTCGTTGATACTACGGATGCAACGAACAACTTTTATGATAATGAAGAAACACATGCCCTGCCATTGGAAACAATCGTGGTAGAGGGGGAAACAACAGAAACCTTCACGATTGATCTTAACGCGTTGCCTTTACATAGTGTGGTGGTTAAAGAAACATTATTTACACACGACAGTAATAAATTTGTGGGTGCGTACCGTTATGATGGTCCTTCGTTATTCGATATTCTCGACCGTTGTCCTTTGGTTAAGAAAAATGCCGATACGTTTAACCCGATTGTTGATGCTTATGTTGAGGTGTGGAATGCGGCCGGCGAGAAAGTGGTTTTTAGCTGGGGCGAGCTTTTTTACCCGATTCATCTCCACGAGATTATCATTGGAACCCGGGTAATGCAAATTGTTCCAAGTAAAACAAAGGAGTATTGGCCGCTTCCTCAAAGTGCCCGTATCATTGCAGCTGCCGATTTGTTGACGGAACGAAATATTAGTAATCCAACGCGGATTGTCATCCGGTCGCTGGAGCAGTCATTCACTATAAACCGTGATCTGGATCCTATGATTGCTGAAAGTATGGGTGTTTTTGACCGTGGCCGGGAGGTGTATCGGATTACAGAATTGCCTGAAGGCGACAGGGCTGTGTATCCGAATATTTTTTATGGACGTGGGCGTGGGATTCACGCGGTTACGCCATTTCAGGGTGTAATTCTGAAAGATATTCTGGACGTGGATTTTCCTGTATCAGCTCAAGCCATTAAAACAGGAATGTTTACTATTGCGGCTGCTGATGGCTACAGGGCCGCTTTTACCTACAGCGAATTGATGAACCGCAACGACCAGTCGGAAGTTTTGCTCATTGATAAGGGGCTAATTCACGGAGGGAAGTTTTTGCTTTATCCCGCCGCGGATTTTTTCTCTGATCGCTCCATTATGTCGATAACCGGAATCGGGTATCAGGAATTTTAACCAGCGTCTTCTTTTATTGATGTTACAAAATGTTTCAGTGTGTTTACCGCGTTCTGAAACTAAAAAGATACTATTTTTGCTTATGATGCACCGTCGGATGGACAGGTTATCCATTATTTTTATGGCTGCTGGAGGGGTAATTTTGCTTTTTATCCTTGCCCCGCTGGCGGGTATGTTTTTTCATACTTCGGGAAGCTCCCTGATCGAAGCAATTCACGATCAGGAAGTTACGCATAGTATCGCGCTCACGCTGGTATGTGCCATGGGTGCAACACTGATTTTTAGTGTTGGCATTATCCCATTGGCCTATCTTATGGCACGTCATAATTTTCGGGGTAAACGAATTATTCAGGGAATCATTGATCTGCCGGTGGTAATACCCCATAGCGCGGCAGGTATTGCCTTGCTGGGGGTTTTTTCAGATCAGGGCCTCCCGGGGAAAGCTGCCTCGCTTATGGGCTTCAGTTTTGTAGGTACTATGGCCGGTGTTATTATTGCCATGGCTTTTGTAAGCCTGCCTTTTCTTTTTAATGCTGCCCGCGACAGTTTTGAACAAGTGGATATCCGTCTCGAACATTCGGCCATGAATCTCGGTGCCACCCGAATGCAGTCTTTTTTCCGGATTGCACTGCCTCTGGCAAAAAACGGGATAATCTCCGGGATGATCATGATGTTTGCACGGGGCATGAGCGAGTTTGGAGCCGTGGTCATTATCGCCTATTATCCTATGATAACTCCGGTAATGATTTTCGACAGGTTTGCCTCCTTCGGACTTGATGCTTCCCGGCCGGTGGCTCTGATTTTTATATGTATTGCCCTGGCTGTTTTTATTTTAATTCGGCTGATTACCCGTAACCGTTATGCTACACGTTAACAACCTGCATATTGAAGCCGGGAGTTTTGTTATTCCTTCGGTAAGCTTCAGGGTGAAGCCGGGAGAATATTTTTTTCTTCTGGGCGAGAGTGGTGCCGGAAAGTCGCTGATTCTGGAAGCTATTGCCGGCATTCAGCCCCTCCAGTCTGGAAGCATTAGGGTAAATGACGAAGATATAACTCATCGGCCGTATCATCGGCGAAAGGTGGGAATGGTATTTCAAAATCTGGCATTGTTTCCCCATCTGACGGTTTTTCAGAACCTGGCCTTTGCATTGAAAATTCAGAAATCCGCCACCCATGAAATTGTTTCTGCCGTGGATGCAATGGCCCAGCGGATGTCGATAGGCCATCTGTTAAAACGCAAACCTGGTACACTGAGCGGTGGGGAACACCAACGCGTGGCACTGGCCCGCACCTTGATTATGAATCCTGCTGTATTACTCCTCGACGAACCGTTGTCATCGTTGGATATTTTATTGAAAGAAGAGATGACTTCAGTTTTAAAGGAGGTACACCGCAGCGGCCAGACTATTCTGCATGTTACCCATGATTATCGTGTGGTAAATTATTTAGCTGATCAGATTGCCATCATCGGGAAGGGTGTGTTGTTACAACAGGGAAC
>Ga0116152_10004220_pt1 | contig 11391 bp, 9 predicted proteins | sample AD_UKC119_MetaG_FD_89894 | JGI IMG/M metagenome (GOLD analysis project Ga0116152, IMG submission 89894) | Active sludge microbial communities of municipal wastewater-treating anaerobic digesters from Hong Kong - AD_UKC119_MetaG | ecosystem: Engineered > Bioreactor > Anaerobic > Digestate...
AACCAGGTCTTTGCGGGCGCCGGAGCGCCGCTGTTCGTCAACCTGTCTGGCAGCAACCTCACGCAGGCGAGCTACACCGTCACGCTCAGCATCGCCAACCCGTCCACCGGGGCGCTGGTGCAGTTCTACGACTACCCGGCCGGCGTCAACACCGGCACGCCCACCCCCAGCACCACCAAGACCTGCCAGCTGGTGGTCGACAACACCAGCTACCAGAACTACAAGACCAACACCGTCTCGGGCTGCGGTTTCAATTTGCTGACCACCGCGGCCGCTGCCGCGCTCACCCAGAGCACCGAGGTCCCGGTGAACGTGACGGTGGCGCTGGCGGCCGGCAGCACGCCCAAGCCGGCCGACGCCGCCCTGCCCAGCTACAAGGCGCAGACCATGCTCACGGTGGTGCCGCCTTCGGCGGTGACCTCCGCCGCCCGCACCATCACCTTCACCAACAACTCCAGCCGCTACGTGGTGTTTGCCGCCAACTCCGGCACCGCCACCGCCTACGTGTCGCCCACCACCACCGCCGGCTCGGGCGTGGTGGGCTGCGGCACCAGCGCGCCCGCGCAGGCGTGCCCCATCGGCTCTACCTGCGTGCAGGGCGGGCAGGACGTGGGCCCCACCACGCCCTACCAATGCTTCTGGGATGCGCCGGCCTTCGCCAGCAACCCGGTGGCGCCCGCCAGCAGCGCCACAGCCTCGGTGCCGGGCTTCGCGGGCGTGACCTCGGGCAGCCAGCAGATCCAGTGGTCGGGCAGCTACTACGCGCTCAACTGCCCCGGCGGCGCCAATGCCACGGGCTGCCCGGCAGCGCCCACCACGCCCGGCACCTCGCCCCCCAACCCGGCCCAGACCGTGGCCGAAGTCACCTACCAGCACAACGCCGTCGATTTCTACGACGTGTCGATCATCAACGGCGTGAGCAATGCGCTGGCCCTGGGCCCCAGTGCCGCCAGTGGCAAGGCGGCCGGCAGCGCCGTGCCGGGCGGCCAGGGCGGCAGCATCACCACGCCCTACGCCTGCGGCACCGCCGGTTCGGCCACGGCCCAGACCGGCACCGGCGCCACCGACAGCGCCTACACCCTGCCCGCCAGCACCTGGGCGCTGGCGCCCACGGCCGCCAACTTCCCGGCACCGGTGACGGATTCACCGGCTTCTTACTACGCCGTGGTCAGCCCGTCCAACAAGGCCGCACCCACCGTGTGCAGCGCGCAAGGCACCTGCTCCTCATCCACCACGGGCGACACCGTCTGCGGCTGGAACGCCAACTACCTTTCGCAGGCCAGCGGCAACCAGCGCGTGTGCGGCGCCTTCCAGCAATGGGCCAGCGCCAACCAGCTCTGGGGCTGGAACCAGACCGCGGGCAACGCCGGCAACACGGTGTTCGGCTTTGCCACCGGCAACGCCAGCGGCGTGACGGTGGGCCAGTTGCAGCTCTGCACCAACCCTGCCGCCACCATCTACAGCACCTACGCCACCCAGCCGCCTTCCACCGACACCGGCCTGGCCTGCGGCGGCACCAACTGGGACGCCGCCAACACCGTGCTCACCCCGGCGGCCGCCCCCATCACCCGGCCGGCCGTGGCCTACACCACTGCCAACCCCACCTGGGTGCAGTACGTGTACCCGACGATCTCGTGGCTCAAGATGGCCTGCCCCACCTGCTACACCTTCCCCTACGACGACCAGTCGTCCACCTTCAACTGCGAGCAGGGCCTGAACAGCCAGGGCACCAACCAGCTGGACTACACCTTGCAGGTGGGGGATCTGAAGAACAGCTTCCGCTGAGGCCGGGGCCGGCGGCGGCCTTGGTGCCGCGGGTCAGTGCGCAGGCTGTTCAGTAGCGGCCCGGCGCTGAGGAGCGGGTGCGGCGTGGTGACGGGGCCGGCCGCGATGCCCCTGCGGCCTGCCTGGTTTTGTCTGAACCTTGAGCATCAAATCGGGCTCAAGCCTAGGAATGACGGGCGCAGGCAGCTATGAAATCAGGAGCTACCAAAGCCAATGTCTTGACTCGCCGTTCTATTCACCGTCCATGAACAAGGCCTTGGCGATTTTCATTTCATCAAATAAAAAAATTCAATTGATGCTGTGCTCAAAATAACACCAATCATCAACCAAACAGCCCCCATCAACGATACATCAAGCCCACCAGTCGAAGCATTCTCAAGACGCTCATTTGCCTCGTCTACTGATCTTCTTAAATTGGAAGTTTCTCGATTAACGGTTGTGTCAAATAGCTCAGACGACTCCCTACATTCTTCCCGCAAGCGAAGAGTCATTTCCCGAACCATGATAAGGTTACGTTCAATAGAGTCCAGTCGAAACTCTACACCACAACCATTTTTGTTTTGAAACCATGAATAGCCGGAGCCGCTCGCTGTAAATTCTGGAACGGTGGCATAGCCCGACCCAATAATTTTTGAAGGTCTAGGCCGAGGTCTATTTCTCACTCGTGCAACAACACGATTAAAAATATTGGGCTTTTGAAAAAATAGCCTTGTTTGTCGAATTCCACATAATACAGCCCCCATACCAAAGACCTGCAGCGCCAAGCCTATCAATCTTATTTTCTTTTCGGTGATTTGCCCAAAGAATAAGCAAGATAGTGAAAAAAAGATCACTATCAGAGCGAACCACACCACCCGTGGCTCAATAATCCAATGCCTTATTGAGAGACGCAGCCAGCGCCCAATCATCCTGAAGGCCCCCAATTCAATCCGCCCGATAGTTCGGCGCTTCCTTCGTGATCTGCACGTCGTGCACGTGCGATTCACGGATGCCGGCGGCGGTGATCTGGACGAACTCGGCCTGCTCGCGCATGGCGTCGATGGTGGGGCAGCCGCAGTAGCCCATGCTGGCGCGCAGGCCGCCGGCCATCTGGAAGATGATGGCGACCACGCTGCCCTTGTAGGGCACGCGGCCTTCGATGCCTTCGGGCACCAGCTTGTCGGCGTTGGGGTTGCCGGTGCTGCTTTCCTGGAAGTAGCGGTCGGCGCTGCCCTGCTGCATGGCGCCGATGCTGCCCATGCCGCGGTAGCTCTTGTAGCTGCGGCCCTGGTAGAGCACGATTTCGCCCGGCGCTTCTTCGGTGCCGGCGAACATGCCGCCCATCATCACGGTGCTGGCGCCTGCGGCGATGGCCTTGGAGATGTCGCCCGAGAAGCGGATGCCGCCGTCGCCGATCAGGGGCACGCCGCTGCCCTGCAGCGCGGTGGCCACGTTGTCGATGGCGGTGATCTGCGGCACGCCCACGCCGGCCACGATGCGGGTGGTGCAGATGCTGCCGGGGCCGATGCCCACCTTGACGCCGTCGGCGCCCACGTCGGCCAGCGCGCGGGCTGCGGCGCCGGTGGCGATGTTGCCGCCGATCACATCGACCTGCGGGTAGTTCTGCTTGACCCAGCGCACGCGCTCGATCACGCCCTTGCTGTGGCCGTGCGCGGTGTCGACGACGATGGCGTCCACCCCGGCCTTGACCAGCGCCTCGACGCGCTCCTCGGTGCCCTCGCCCACGCCCACGGCGGCGCCCACGCGCAGGCGACCGGCCTCGTCGCGCGCGGCGTTGGGGAAGGTGGTCTGCTTGGTGATGTCCTTGACGGTGATCAGGCCCTTCAGGCGATCGGCGTTGTCGATGATCAGCAGGCGCTCGAGCTTGTGCTTGTTGAGCAGGCGCTTGGCTTCCTCGGCGCTGGCGCCTTCGCTCACGGTGACGAGCTGCTCGCGCGGGGTCATGATCTCGCGCACGGGCACATCGAGCCGCGTCTCGAAGCGCAGGTCGCGCCCGGTGACGATGCCGACCACGCGGCCCTGGTCGATCACCGGGAAGCCGCTGATGCCCAGCTCGTCGCTCAGCTGCATCACCTGCAGCACCGTGGTCTCGGGGGTGATGACCACCGGGTCGCGCAGCACGCCGCTTTCGTAGCGCTTGACCTTGGCCACCTGGGCCGCCTGCTCCTGAGCGCTGAGGTTCTTGTGGACGATGCCGATGCCGCCTTCCTGGGCGATGGCGATGGCCAGCCGCGCCTCGGTGACGGTGTCCATGGCCGCCGAAACCAGGGGCAGGTTCAGGCGGATGCGGCGGGTGAACTGGGTGGAAAGATCGACGTCCTTGGGCAGGACCTGGGAGAACGCGGGGACGAGCAGAACGTCGTCGAACGTGAGCGCGTTGCCGAGAAGGCGCATGGTGAAAGCTCCAAAAGACGGATTCTAACGGCCGCTTGCGGGCATTTCCCCGGTGGCCGGCGCGCTGCACGCCTGTGCGAAAAGGCCACAAACCGCTGCAATTTGGGCCGCTGCTCGGCCGTTTGTCGCCCGCACGCGGCCATAGGGCGTTCCAATAGGTGCATCGGCGCGCTGGCGCCGTTACACTGCATGCCCCATGAAGTACTACTTTCGTGTCCTGTTCTTCGGTGCCGCGCTGGCCGTGAGCCTGGCGGCTTCGGCCCAGTACCAGTGGATCGACAAGGACGGCCGCCGCGTCTTCAGCGATCGCCCGCCGCCAGCCGACGTGCCGGCCAAGAACATCCTGGCGCAACCGCGCGGCGCGCGTGCCCCCGCCCCTGCACATCCCGTGGGTGCGGAAGCCCTACCCGAGGGGGCCGCCGCGGCCAAGCCGGTGGCAGCCGCATCGGCCCCGGGTGGCGTGGACAAATCGCTGGAAGAGAAGAAGAAGCAGGCCGAAGCCGCCGACGCCGCCAAGAAGAAGGACGCCGAAGCCAAGCAGGCCGCCCAGAAGGCCGACAACTGCAAGCGCGCCCAGGAAGCCAAGGCCACGCTGGATTCCGGTATGCGCATCGCCCGCCTGAACGCCAATGGCGAGCGCGAGGTGCTGGACGACCAGGCCCGCGCCGTCGAGATGAAGCGCGCCCAGGACATCATCAGCGCCGACTGCAAGTGATGCGCGCGGCGGGCCGCAGCAGCCCGCCCGTCCTGCCCGCGCCGTAAGACCGCGCTGGCTTTTATTTCCACCCGCTGTTGCTGAGTTCTTCGGCCGGCTCTCAGGTCAAGCCCGCCGAGGCGCCGTGTGCGCCGGCGGCCAGTTGTGGCCGGCCGTGAATCCCGGCCACTCCGCCGCCAGCCGCTGACCGGCACATCGCCGTGGCCGGCAGATCACTCATCTTTTCATAGCTGCCTGCGCCCGTCACCAAAGGGCTGGAGCCCGATTTTGTTCAGAAATCAGTAACCAGGCTTGGCTCCAGGCCGCCGTTTGGCGAACAGGCCCGCGGTGCGCGCGCCCTGGCGCGAGAAGCGCTCGCGCCGCGCCACCTTGGGGTCCACCACAAGCGGGCGCAGCACCTCCACGCGGTCGTGCTCGCGCAGCGGCTGCTCCGGGCCGGCCTTGCGGCCGCCGACGGCGACGGTGCAGGCGTCTAGGTCCAGTTCCGGGCAGGCGCGCGCCAGATCCGCCGCTGCCAGCGCGTCGCGCACGCAGCTGCCTGGGGGCAGTTCCAGGGCGATCTCCAGCACCTGGCGCGGGCCGGGCGCGCAGGCCACGGTGACGTGGAGCACAGGGGCGGCGGATCCGCTCACGCCGGCTGGCCGTAGACCTGCTCGGCCCGCTTGACGAAGGCGTCCACCAGGCTGCCGGCGATCTTGTCGAACACGGGGCCCACCAGCGCGGCCAGGGTGCGGCTGGAGAAGCCGTAGTCCAGCTTCAGATCGACCTTGCAGGCGCGCTCGGTGCCGTTGCCCAGGGGCGTGAAGGTCCACACCCCCTCCAGTTTGGAAAAAGGGCCCTTGACCAGGTGCAGCCGCACCTCACGGCCGGGCACGTGCTCGTTGCGGGTGCAAAAGCTCTGGCGCACGCCCATGAAGGCGATGCCGACCTCGGCTTCCATGCCGTGCTCGGATTCGGACAGCACCCGGGCGTGGTCGCACCAGGGCAGGAACTCGGGGTAGCGGGCCACGTCGACCACCAGGTCGAACATTTCCTGGGCGGCGTACCAGAGCAGGACGGTCTTGTGAACGTTTTTCATAGAATGCGCGCTTTGCCTTGATTTTAGGCGGCGCTCTTTTGCACGCCGCTTGCAAGCCGGCGCATCGCGCCCATATGCCACCAATGGCCACTTCCAAAAACGCCGCCAAGAACCCGGTCATCGCCGACAACAAGAAGGCCGCGTTCAACTACTTCTTCGAAGAGCGCTTCGAGGCCGGGATGGTGCTGGAAGGCTGGGAAGTGAAGGCCCTGCGCGCCGGCAAGGCCCAGCTGACCGACGGCTACGTGGTCATCCGGGGCGGCGAGTTGTTCGTGATCGGCTGCCAGATCAACCCGCTGGGCACGGCCAGCACCCATGTGCGGCCGGACGCCGTGCGCAGCAAGAAGCTGCTGATGCACGGCGACGAGATCCGCCGCCTGATCGGCAAGGTGGAGCAGAAAGGCTACACCCTGGTGCCGCTCAACCTGCACTGGAAGAACGGCCGCGTGAAATGCGAGATCGCGCTGGCCAAGGGCAAGGCCACGCACGACAAGCGCGACACCATCAAGGAGCGCGAAGGCAAGCGCGAGGTGGAGCGCGCCATGAAGCAGGCGCATCGCTGAGGCGCCCTGCCCGCTCGCCACGCCGTTGCGCCGCCGTACGGCCCCTTGTCCGACACACCGCGGTCATAAACAGGCCTAGACTGCGAAGGTTGTCCCACGACGCCAAGAGGAGTCTCCACATGAAGAAAACCATCGCCCTCCCCCTGATGGCCGCCGCGCTGCTGGCCGGCTGCGGCAGCATGGGCGGCAAGCCTGCCGACGCCAGCATGCCCAGCACGCCCACCCAGGCGGCCGACGGCACGCTGATCGGCCCCAAGGGCATGACGCTCTACACCTTCGCCAAGGACGTGAAGGGCTCCGGCGCCTCGGCCTGCTACGACGCCTGCGCCGCCAACTGGCCGCCGCTGGGCGTGGCCGCCAGCGCCAGACCGCTGGGCGACTACAGCATCATCATCCGCCAGGACGGCACCCGCCAGTGGGCCTACAAGGGCATGCCGCTGTACTACTTCGCCAAGGACGCCAAACCCGGCGACAAGATGGGCAACGGCCTGCTCGGCGGCGCCTGGAAGGTGGCGACGCCCTGAAGAGCCTGCAGACGAGTCGGCTGGGCTGACCGCCGCCGCGCTGGCGGCTTGCCAGGCCCGGTTCGCTGCCTCGCACCCCAAGCCGCGCCAGAAGGCGCGGCTTTCTTCTGCCTGCAGCCGTCGGCAGAATGCTACCGAATCAGGAGCTGCCTGCGCCCGTCATCATTGGTCTGGAGGCCGATTTCATGATGAATCACGCCGCCGCGTGCTGAACAGCGGCTCCGGCACGCTGCAGCCTCAGGCCGTGTCCCGCAACCCGGCCAGCGGATGCGCCGACTTGTCCCACGGGCTGATGAAGAACGGCGCCACCATCTCGGCGCTCACGCCGGCCACGGCGGGCGGGTTCCAGCGCGGGGCGTGGTCCTTGTCCACCGCCAGGGCGCGGATGCCCTCCACCGTCTCGCTGGCGTCGCCCGGGCGCAGGTGAAAGCAGCGGTAGACCAGATCGCGCTCCATGCGCAGGTCGTCGGCCAGGCCCATGCCGCGCGCGCGGCGCACCTGCTCCAGCGCCACGTGCAGCATCAGCGGCGAGCGGGTGCGCAGGTCTTCGGCCGTGTGGTGCGCCCAGTCGGTGTCGGCGCGCTCGAGCGCGGCCAGCATCTCGGCCACGCCGGGCAGGCCGAACACGGCGTCGATCTGGCCGGCGTGCGGCAGGCGGTCGTCGGCCGGCATTTGCAACTGCGACTGCACCCAGTGCTGCGCCGCGGTGCCGCTGTCCCAGGCGGTGTCGGCCAGGTGCTGCCACACGCGCGGCAACTCGTCGGAAGCCAGCAGACCGTCGGCCAGGCGGGCGGTGACGGGCTCGCCGCCGCTCAGCACGTGCCCGGTGAGCGCCAGGTACTCGCCCAGGTGGCCGGGCAGGCGACTCAGGAAGTAGCCGCCGCCCACGTCGGGGAACAGGCCGATGCGGGTTTCGGGCATGGCCATCCTGGTGCGCTCGGTCACCACGCGCAGGCTGGCGCCCTGCGAGATGCCCATGCCGCCGCCCATGACGATGCCGTCCATGAACGCGAGGTAGGGCTTGGGGTACTGGTGGATCAGGTGGTTGAGCGCGTATTCCTCGGTGAAGAAGGCCTCCAGCGCGGTGTCGCCGGCCAGCGCGGCTTCGTGGAAGAAGCGGATGTCGCCGCCCGCGCAGAAGGCACCGAAGGGCGCCGGCACGCCTTCGTGTCCCTTGCCCATGCCGCGGATCGCCACCGCCTTGACGGCGGGGTCGTCACGCCAGGCATTCAGCGCGGCGGTGAGCGCGCGGATCATGCCCAGCGACAAGGCATTCAGCGCCTTGGGCCGGTTCAGCGTGATCAGGCCGATGCCGCCGGCGGACAGCTCGGCGAGGACGTGGTCAGGGGTGGAGGAGCTGGAAATCATGCGTTGTCTTGGGTCTGGAATGCTTGAAAAACAATAGCTGGCGCCACAAGCCAGGCGCCGGCTGCAAGCCTAAACGATCATGAAAGCTGCTGCTGCCACCTGGGTGACGACTTTTGGTGACGGTTGCCGGCGCGCACGGTCATGCGGGGCCGATCGGCACCTGCGGCTCGCGCTGCGCGCTGCGCCAGCCCAGCCATTCGTTCACGGCCAGCGCGCCCACCACCAGGATGCCGCCCTGCAGCACCTCGGGCTGCGGCGCCTCGCCGGCGATCAGCCAGACCAGCAGTATGCCGAACACCACCTCCAGCAGGCCGAGCAGCGCCACTTCGGCGGCGGGCAGCACGCGGGCGCAGAGCACCACCAGTACGCAAGGCACGGCCAGCTGCAGGAGCCCAAGCATGGCCAGCCAGGCCAGATCGTGCCCGGTGGCCTGGGCCGGCCAGGCCAGCGGCAGCGTCACCGCGCAGGACAGCACCGCGCCCAGCAGCACGGCAGGCACCAGATCGATCGATTCGCCGTGCGCCTGGCTGCGCTGCACCACCGTCCAGTTCACGGCCGCGCCCACGGGGATGCCCAGCGCCACCAGGGAACCCAGCCACTCGGTGGCGGTGGTGCTGCCACCCAGCTGGCCAGCGAACATCCAGGCCATGCCGGCGCCGGCTGCCACGATGGCCGCCCAGGTGCGCCCCGGCAGCCGGTGCCCGGTGATGGCACGCGCCAGCAGCGCCGTCAGCAAGGGCCCCAGCGCCATGGTCACCAGCACGCGGGCCACGCCGGTCATGGTGAGCGCCACCATGAAGGCAGTGAACATGACCGACCAGCACACCCCCGACAGCCAGAACGCCCCGCGCCGCCACGGAAAGCGCGCGAACACCCCCGGCCCCTGCCACAGCGGCAGGATCACCAGCAGCGACAGCACGTTGAAGAAGCTGCGCCAGAACGTGATCTCGAACCCCTGCGCAGCCTGCAGCTGGCGCGTGACCACCCCGGCGATGGACCACATCAGCGTGGCCAGCACCATCGTCCACGCGGCGCGGGCGTGGGACCAGGACGGCGTGGGCAACGGCTGGGTCATGAAGGAAGTGCGATCAGGTGGGATCTGCGCGGTCAGGCAGCCGGCAGCGCCGCATGCATCCGCTCCAGCCCGATGTCCAGCTGGGCACGCCACTTGGGGCCGCGGTCGCGCGCATCGCGCTCGGCGGCCGCCCATTCGTCGGGGGCGTTGTCTCGGTACCAGGCGTGCAGCATGGCAGCCTGCAGCACATCCTTGTTGGCCTTGGTCCGTTCTGCGGCGCGCCGCAGGCCGGCGATGATGAGCTTGTGCACCGCCATGCGCGCCGGATGCGGCATGTTGACCAGGCACGCCTGGGTGCGGGTCAGGACCGCAGCGGATTCGATCTGCTCCAGCGAGAACTCCATGAAGCGCAGCGCCTGGAAATCGGCGTTGAAGGCCTTGATGTGGACCAGCTCATCTTCCCCGCGACCCATGGGCGTCAGGAAATCGAGCACGAAGCCCGGTTCCCTGGGATGCACCCAGCGGCCACCGCGGGCGCCGGACAGGCTGGCGGCGGGCACGAAGCCCATGCCCAGGGAGTCGATCACATCGCCCAGCTCCACCTTGGCCTCGCTGGCCAGCGCCACCTGCAGGTGGTTGCCGGCATGGGCGAAATCGAGGTCCAGCGTGCGCGACGCATCGCCCCAGCGCACGCCCAGCAGGTTACCGGCGCTCAGGAACGCGTGGGTTCCCACCAGCACGCCGCCGGCGCGGAAGAAGCCCGCGTCGGCCAGCCGGCGGATGATGGTGAGGTGCGGCGCGGCTACGGTCTGCACCTGCAGCGTGCTGGCCGACTGGGCCAGGGCCTTGATCTGGTCGTCGGTGCCCTGCCCGCCCGCCTGGCGCGCCGCCACCAGCGCGGCCAGCCGGTCGCTGTCCGGGCCCAGATAGGCTTGCCGCAGCTTGCCGTCCAGGTCGCGGAACTGGTAGTACCAGTAGTCCTTGCCCGACACGTGCTTGCGGTTGAACGAGCCGGGCGCGTCCGCCACCCCACGAGCGACCTCGCGCGCCTGCAGCGCCTCATGCAACTGGGCATAGGCAGTCTGCGCGGCGAGCGGGAGGGATGTGTACAGCATCCGCGATTTATACTACAAAGCAAGACTCATGAAGTATAAATTCAACGTCTGCCCGCGGAATGTCAGGCGCTCTCGCGGCTGGCGCGCTTGCGCTCGTGTTCCTTCAGGTGACGCTTGCGCAGGCGGATGCTCTTGGGGGTGATTTCCACCAGCTCGTCGTCCTCGATGAATTCGACGCCGTACTCGAGCGTGCACTCGATCGGCGGCGTGATCTTGATGGCGTCTTCCTTGCCGCTGACGCGGAAGTTGGTGAGCTGCTTGGTGCGTGTGGCGTTGACCACCAAATCGTTGTCGCGGCTGTGCACACCGACGATCATGCCCTCGTACACCGGGTCGTTGGCCTTCACGAACATGCGGCCGCGGTCGTCCAGCTTGCCGAGGGCGTAGGTGAAGATCTCGCCGTCGTCCATGGAGATCAGCACGCCGTTCTTGCGCCCGCCGATGTCGCCCTTGTGCGGCTCGTAGCGGTCGAAGATGTTGGACATGAGGCCGGTGCCGCGCGTCAGGTTCAGGAACTCGTTGGAGAAACCGATCAGGCCCCGCGCGGGGATGCGGTATTCCAGCCGCACGCGGCCGCGGCCATCCGGCTCCATGTTGAACAGCTCGCCCTTGCGTTCGCCCAGCGCCTGCATCACGCCGCCCTGGTGCTGCTCTTCCACATCCACGGTGAGCATCTCGATCGGTTCGTGGCGCTCGCCATCCACGTCGTGGAACACCACGCGCGGCTTGGACACGGCCAGCTCATAACCTTCGCGGCGCATGTTCTCGAGCAGGATGGTCAGGTGCAGCTCGCCGCGGCCCATGACCTGGAAGACGCCCTCCTCGTCGGTTTCC
>Ga0116152_10004221_pt1 | contig 11389 bp, 8 predicted proteins | sample AD_UKC119_MetaG_FD_89894 | JGI IMG/M metagenome (GOLD analysis project Ga0116152, IMG submission 89894) | Active sludge microbial communities of municipal wastewater-treating anaerobic digesters from Hong Kong - AD_UKC119_MetaG | ecosystem: Engineered > Bioreactor > Anaerobic > Digestate...
CGTGTCCATACCTCGCCGCTTCCGAGCACATCCGGGAGCATGGCGACCTTCGTCAACGATGAAGCGATCGACTCAATGCGTTGTGCCGTGAGAGTGAGCCTGTCTATCATTCCCTCGCGAACGCCGTTTTCACGTGCGCGTTGAATGTCGCCATCGTTAAAGGCGAGTATCTCTTTTATATTCTCTTCTTTGCGTAGTTCTGCCGCGAACGCATACACTGCGTTGTTGCGTTTCTCACCGCTTGAGCATGAAAGCTCACGCCATGCCGTGCGCGCTTTTAAGCATTGCTCCTTCAGAACGTCGCTTATTGCGTTTGTCATTTGCCGTTCTCCTTTTTGTCCGGAATGAATCGCGTGCCGACGAAATCGTCTTCACAAATGCCGTACAGTATCCGCGGATCGGCTCCGTTGACAATGACCATCGATATTCCGGAGCTTTCGCATATCTGCATTGCTTTGAGCTTTGCACGCATTCCGCCTGTTCCGCGCTGTGTACCTTTTTCTCCTGCGCAACTGAGAAGCTTCTCATCTATTTTCGTTATGTGTGTGATGAGCTTTGCTTTTTCGTTGCGGCGCGGATCGCTGTCGTACAGGCCGTCGACGTCCGACATATTTATGAGCAGATCGGCTTCGACGAGAAGAGCGATCGTTGCCGAGAGTGTGTCGTTGCCGCCGAAGTTTATCTCGTCTGAGCTTACTGTGTCGTTTTCGTTCACGACGGGGATGCAGCCCATCGCGAGCAGGGATGTGAACGTTGCGCGCGCGTGAGCAAGCCTGTTTTTATCGTCAACGACGTCGCGCGTCAAAAGTATCTGAGCGACGGTATGACCGTATTCCGAAAACAGCCTGTTGTACATATCTATAAGCTCGCACTGACCGACAGCTGCGGCAGCCTGCTTTTGTGCCGTTGACATACCGCTTATATCAACTCCGAGCTTACCGCAGCCGGCGGGTATCGCTCCGCTCGACACAAGCACGCAGCGCTTCCCACTGTTTTGCAGGTCGGAGATGCATTTGATCAGCAGCTCAATTTTTCTGAGGTTCAGCATACCCGTAGGATATGTCAGCGTCGACGAACCAACTTTTATAATAATTGTTTTTGCGTCTTTTATGTTCAAAGCGTTTTCTCCCGCATAATAATTTACTATATATTTTACCACGTTTTTTCCTATATTACAATAGAATTTTTTCATATGCGCGTTCATATAATGAGCTGCAAGGGAGTGTTTTTATGTTCCAGCTCATTTATCAGCTCATGACGCAGATATGGTTCTTCTTTCTGCGTGTCACACCGGGTTATAGCTTTCCGCCTGTGCTGTCCGAAAAACAGGAGCTTGACTGCTTCGTTCGAATGAAAAACGGCGACAGCGCGGCACGCGTAATGCTCATAGAGCATAATCTGAGGCTTGTCGCGCATATCGTCAAGAAGTATTACACCAACTGCCCCGACAGGGATGATCTGATCTCCATCGGGACGATAGGCCTGATAAAGGCGATAGATACCTATGACATGGATTCCGGTACGAGATTTGCAACATACGCCGGTAAATGCCTGCAAAACGAAATACTCATGCATTTCAGGCGGCAAAAAAAGCTTTTGTGCGAGACGTCGATAAATGACCCGGTCGACGTTGACAAGGACGGAAATCCGCTGACGTATATGGATATACTTTCTGACGATACGGACATCGCGTGTGAGATCGACATAAAGATAAAAAACGAGCGCGCCGCGAAGGCGCTCAACAGCGTACTGACGGAGCGTGAACGAAAGATTATCGTGCTGCGTTACGGGCTTGGTGGCTCTCAACGCTGCGATCCCTATACTCAGCGTGAGGTCGCAAAAATGATGGGGATATCGCGTTCTTATGTTTCACGCATCGAAAAGACGGCGCTCAAAAAGCTTCGTCAGGCGATAGGAAACTGAGTGTTGTCAAAAACGCATATAATTCAGAAAGATCCCGTGGATTCATTTGAATCTGCGGGATCTTCCGATATTGTGTTTATTCTACAGGTTTTGCGTGGAGTTGTCTCATTGTAAGGCGTATTGCTTCCTTCACATCCGGATCTTCTTCCTTCTCGTACATCTGGAGCATTTCGCTGAACGAGGGTTCCCATCCGATCGTGCCGACTGCCTTTGCCGCTGCAACACGCAGATCCTTGTCGCCGGGGTTGCGTACCATTTCTATGAAGGTCGTGAGGTATGCCTGCATTTTGTATTCAGAAACGACGCTTATCGCCATAAGGCGTACGTTCTTGTCGGGATCGCCGAGCAGGTTGTCTACGAAGCGAAGCTTTTCGTTCTCAATCTTCGAACGCAGCTTGCTTTCGAGCTTTTCCATTTTATCCTTTGCCATAATAACCGATCCTTTCTGCTGTTCTTAATTCAGTATACAACGCTTCAACGGTTTTTGCAAGAACAATTTCTTTTTTTGATGTTATTTTGAATAATCTCTGTCCACGTTTATAACGCAGTAGAGTGAGGGGTCGGCCTGACTGACCAGGGACATAACCTGAGAACAAAATTCTCTGTCGCCGACTTTGAAGCCAAACGGAAGCACGGCGTCGAATATCAAGTTAGTATGCGTCGGGCCTTTTACTATGCGGAAATCATGTACTGTGATGGTGTTGTCGATCTGAGCGATTATGTCCTTAACAATGCTTTTTAGACGTATGGACGTTTCGTCGTCGCTTGCTATCGGATCCATATGTATCACCGCGTCACATCCGAGTACATCCTTCAGCTCGCGTTCGATGTTGTCGATTATATCGTGCATCTCTATGATGTTTTCGTCCGTGCTTACTTCAGCGTGTAGCGAGATCATAAAACGTCCGGGCCCATAATTATGTACAATTAAATCGTGCATCCCCTTTATCTCAGGGCGGCACATTACTATTTTCTTTATCTTGTCGATAAGCTCCTTTTCGGGTGGCTGACCGAGAAGGGGATCAATGGTGCTTTTTGCCGAGCTAACGCCCGAATAAAGAATAAACAGCGCAACCGCACAACCGCAGTAGCCGTCTATCTGCCAATCGAATGCCCTTGAAAGCAACGCGCATATCAGAACGGCAGACGTCGCCGTTGTGTCGCTGAGCGAATCGATAGCCGTTGCACTCAGTGCTGTGCTTGAAAGCTTTTTGCCGTATTTTCTGTTGTAGAAAAACATATACAGCTTGACGAGGATAGAACAACCGAGAATTATCAGTGCAAGGTCGGTATAGTCCGTCTCCTGCGGATGGAGTATTCTGTCAATCGAGCTTTGAAGAAGCTCTACGCCCATTATGATGACAAGCGCGGAGACGATGAAACCCGCTATATATTCTATTCGTCCGTGGCCGAACGGGTGACGGATATCAGGCTTTTCGCTTGACAGCTTGAAGCCGAGTATCGAAACGATCGAAGACCCCGCGTCCGAGAGGTTGTTGAATGCATCGGCGGTGATTGCCACAGAACCGCTTATCATACCGGCTGTAAGCTTGAGCGCGAAGAGACATATATTAAAAAATATGCCTACCGCACCGCAAAGCACACCGTATCTGAGCCGAAGCTGCTCGACGCTGAGCTTTCCTTTAATAAAAACAGATGAAAGAAGCTTTATCATATACTGTTTTTCCTTTCGATGTGTCAGAACATCGTGATCTGTTCCGTCTCAGCCATTCCGCCGAGACAGTCGAAGTCACGAAGCGTATCGACGACGCTCTTTGTAAGTCCTGCCTTGATTTTTAGCTCCTCGAGCGATGTAATGTCTTCGTTGCCGTGCATACAGCTCCAGATGTTTTCAGCTGCTGTATCGCCGAGTCCGGCAAGGGAAGAAAGCGGTAAGCGTATTTTGCCTTCCTCCGGAACGAATGCCTTTTTATCTGATTTGAAAATGTTCACCGGAAGCAGCTTTATCCCTCTCGCGTACATTTCGTTCGCGATCTGGAGCGCCGTCAGTACATCGGAATCCTTTGGAACGGCAGTCTTGTTTTTGAGCCGCTCTTTTATTGCTTCCATCTCTTCCACCACGGCTTTTTTGCCCTTCATAACTGTCTGTGCTTCAAAGCCGTTGGGCTGGACGGTGAAATAGCTCGCGTAATGCTCAAGCGGATAATGCACCTTATACCAACTCAGCCTGAGCGACGCGATCATATAAGCCGCTGCGTGAGCCTTCGGGAACATATACTGTATCTTTTTACACGAACGGATATACCATGCCGGCACGCCCGCCGCATTCATTGCATCTTCGTATTCGGGCTTGAGTCCGCGACCTTTTCGTACGTCCTCCATGATCTTGAACGACTGGCTCGGCTCAAGTCCCCATTTTATAAGAGACAGCATGATCGAGTCTCGTGTACCAATGACCTGAGAAATCGTACAAGTCCCGTTTTCGATCAGAGATTTTCCGTTGCCCTGCCAAATTCCTTCACCGTGTGAAAGACCGGAAAACTGCATCAGGTCTGAGAAAAGCTTCGGCTTTGCGTCAAGGATCATCTGCCGTGCGTTTTCCGTGCCGCATTCCGGTATCGCCAGCGTACCAAGCGTTATGCCGTCGATGTCCTCCGGCTTGATCCCGAGCGCGTCGGTGCTGAAAAACAGGCTCATAACGTCCTTGTCGTTCATCGGTACGGTCTTTACGTTAATACCTGTATAATCTTCGAGCACCTTTATCCTCGTCGGAACATCGTGCCCGAGTATGTCGAGTTTTTGAAGCGTGTCGTGGAGATAATCGAACGCAAAGTGGGTCGTTATGACGTTTGAGGCGTCCTTGTCTGCCGGATGCTGTACCGGAGTGAAATCCTGTATCTTATATGGGCGCGGTACGACGACGATGCCGCCGGGATGCTGACCGGTGGTGCGCTTCACGCCCATCGTGCCGCATACGAGCCGCTCCTCTTCGCATTTGCTGATGACACGGCTTCCCGATTCAAGGTATTTTTTGACGAAGCCGAACGCCGTTTTTTCAGCCAGTGTGCTGATCGTGCCGGCGCGGAACACGTTTTCCGCTCCGAAAAGCACTTCCGTATATTTATGCGCTCCTGCCTGTATTTCCCCTGAGAAGTTCAGATCAATATCAGGCGCTTTGTCACCCTTGAAGCCGAGAAACGTCTCGAACGGTATATCATGGCCGTCGCCGATGAGCTTCGTACCGCAGTTCGGACAATTCTTGTCCGGCAGGTCGAAGCCGCTCCCGACACTCTGATCGGTAATGAATTCGTTGTAGCGACAGTTCGGGCAGCGGTAATGCGGCGGCAGCGGATTGACCTCCGATATACCTGCGAGCGTCGCTATGACCGACGAGCCGACAGAGCCTCGCGAGCCGCAAAGATAGCCGTTGCGCTCACTGAATCGGACGAGCTCACGCGCTGTGATATATAGCGCGGAATATCCGTTTTTGATAACGCTGTCAAGCTCTCTGTCGAGTCGGTTTTCGACGATATCCGGTATCGGATCGCCGTAAAGCTCCTTCGCACGCTCGTGACAAACGCTCACAAGCGTGTCGTCGCTGCCCTCTATCGACGGGTTGAATGCGCCTTCCGGTATAGGACGCACGTATTCGATACTGTCTGCTATCGCAAGCGGATTGTCTATGACGAATTCCTTCACGCGCTGAGAGGGAAGATACGAGAACTCTTCGAGCATTTCCTGCGTCGTGCGGAAGTAAAGCTTCGTTTTGCGGTCTGCGCCGCTCATCTTCATTCCGGCGAGCATGATCTGGCGGAAGATTTCGTCCTCCGGCTCGAGAAAATGTACATCGCCCGTGGCAACGACGGGTTTTTTCTGCTTATCGGCGATAGCGATGATTTTTCTGTTTATATCTTTTATCTGGTCATAGCTGCTGAGAATGTTGTCGTCGATGAAGAAAGCGTTATTCGTAAGCGGCATTATTTCAAAATAATCGTAAAAATCTGCGATCTTTAACTGATCAGCATACGCTTTGTTCTCCCGTATTGCCGAAAACACCTCGCCTGCTTCACATGCCGAACCGATTATCAGTCCTTCACGGTGCGCGGTCAAATGCGTTTTCGGTATACGCGGATGCTTGGAGAAGTAGAGCAGATACGAGTCGGAGATCAGCTGGTACAGATTCTGCAGTCCCGTCTTGTTCTTCACGAGAATCGTGACGTGATATGAGGGGAGCTTTTTCGGGTTGATATTCAGCTCCATTTCATTTTCAAGGTCGCCGAGAGTTTTCACACCCTCAGAGCGCAGCTTCTTGACCATACAGTCAAATATCCTTAGCAGCATGAGCGTATCGTCGAGCGCACGGTGGTGATTAAACTCGCCGAGCTTGAAATAATCGCGCAGGTTGTCGAGCCTGTGACGCTTCAGCTCCGGGTTGAGATAGCGCGAAAGGGCAAGGGTATCTATGTATGGGTTGTTGAAGCTCAGCCCGGCGCGTTGGGATGCCATGCGTATAAAGCCCGTATCAAAGACGGCGTTGTGCGCGACGAGCATTTCTCCGCGTGTATATTCGAGAAAGCTCCTGACAGCCTCCTCCTGTGAGGGAGCGCCGATGAGCATTTCGTCCGTGATGCCGGTGAGGCGTGTGATCTCCTCCGGGACGGGCATACCCGGGTCGCAGTACGTTTCGAAAGTATCGATACATTCGCCGCCGACGTAGCGCGCCGCCGCTATTTCGGTTATCCCGCACGTTTCAGGCGAAAGCCCCGTGGTTTCAATGTCAAATATTACGAAGCTTCCGCTGCTGAAATCTGTCTTCTCCAGCCCATCGGCTCCGAACGCGGCTCTTGCCGTGTCGTCAACGAGGTAGCCCTCCATGCCGTATATTAGCTTGCCCGTGTATTTCTGTTTTTCGGCTTCGAGCATTATGTCGGGAAACGCTTGCACATTGCCGTGATCGGTTACGCACAGCGCCGGGAGATTCCATTCCTTCGCGAGCCTTACAAGCTCAGCAGGGCGTGACATACCGTCCATCTGCGACATATTCGTGTGCAGATGAAGCTCGATACGCGGATTTTCTGCCGTGTCTTTGCGATGGACGCGCTTTATCACAGCGACTGCGGTCGGCTTGAAAACGTAGTCCTTGATATACTTTGTATCCTTTGAGGCTTTTCCGGTGAGTATTAGTGAGGCGCCTGGTTTGATCTTCTTCAAGTCGTTGCAGCTTTCGATTGCTTCCGTTATCCTCACGAGCGCGGAGCTGTCGTTGTCAGTGATATACCATGTGAAGGTTATTCTGTCGCCGTCGCGGCTTTCCTTTTTTTCGGTTTTATATACTTCTCCGCAGAACGTGAATGTGTCTGTAGAATCGTATATGCTCCTGACCGTTCTGAATTTTGTCATGTTGATCTGTTTTCCATACATAGGTGAGAGTTCGGAAAGATCAAATTTCATTTTTCCGCAGGTATACACTTTTTCCTCGTCGTTCTCCGACAGTGGCTCCGGCGCTTCGGATAGCGGATCAAATGATGCCGTTTGTATGGCGGCGGACTCGTTCTGAATGAATGAGCCGAGCATTATCTGCGTTTCCTGCTTCATTTGTTCATATTCAGGCGCGATGTATTGTATATCCTCTGATTGACCGTAAAACGTAAAAGAGACGTCAAGTCCGAACGCTTCTTTTGCGGTCTGCGAAAGGCATTTGTCGGCACCGACGCCGTACAGCAGTGAAACATCGAGCCCGTGCGCGAGCGTTATAGCATATTCGCCCGTCGATGTATCGTATTTTCCCTTTGCCATGTCGAAAAAGCCGTTCCCGACGCGTCCGCAACGCTGCTGCATTATGTCTACAAGCAACTGAAGCGAAAGCTTTTCGAACAGCTCGGACGGATACGACACTAATATCTTCATCTCGGCAAGCGCGTATTGACGGGCGATCTCCTGCTCCATGGCAGTCAGCGTATCGCAGTCACAGATTTTGCTTGCAGTGCATACGCATTTTACCTTGCGCTGCTCTCTGTTTATCTTTACGCAAAAATCGGTAAGCATATCAAGAAGCCAAACGGCATTGTCGTTCGGCTTGTATTTTGCAAAGCATTTCAGAAATTTTTCACGCGCTGCGACCATTATTATGTAAACTGCCTTTTCATATCATTTTTCTTATTTCTTCGATAAGCTCGTCAACTATCATGTCCTGTGCGATGCGTCTGACCGGTTCACCCTTAATAAAGAGGATCCCTTCGTTTATACCGCCTGCGATGCCGATGTCGGCGTTCTTTGCTTCGCCGGGTCCGTTGACTACGCATCCCATGACAGCCACGGTGAACGGACGGCTGACCTTCACGTCGGCAAGGCGCTTTTCAAGCTCGTTGACGAGCGGGACGAGGTTGTACTTCGTCCTGCCGCAGGTCGGGCAGGAGACGATGTTTATACGGTCGGTATAGCCGACAGCCGCGAGTATATTGCGCGCTGCGCTCACTTCACATACGGGATCGCCCGTCAGTGAAACGCGCACCGTGTCGCCTATCCCGTCAGCAAGCAGCGAACCGATGCCAACGGCTGACTTCAGCGTTCCTCTGCCGGGCGTTCCGCTTTCCGTGACGCCGAGGTGAAGCGGATAATCGCAGGAGGCGGAGAGTATCCTGTATGTCTGTATCGTCGTGATGACGTCGCTTGACTTCGCGGAGATCACGATGTCGCCGAACGAGCAATCTTCGAGTATTCTGACGTGTTCAAGCGCGCTTTCTGCGAGTGCCTGTGCTGTGGGCGCACCGTATTTTGCGAGTACATCCTTTTTAACCGAGCCGCTGTTGACGCCGATACGGATCGGTATTTGGTTCTTTTCGCACAGGCGCGCAAGTGCTTTGACTTTTCCGGCGTCTCCGATGTTTCCGGGATTTATCCGTATCTTGTCTATGCCGTTTTCTGCGCATATCATCGCGAGCTTGGCATCGAAATGGATATCGGCGACGAGCGGAACAGACGAATGCGCTCTGAAAAACGCGACGTTTTCAGCCGCGGCAGGCGTATTTACGGTGAACCTGACTATATCGCAGCCTGCCTTGGCAAGCTCGTTTATCTGTCTGAGTGTCGTGTCCTTGTCTTCCGTGTTTGTGTTGGTCATTGACTGGACGCTTATCGGAGCGCTGCCGCCGATGAGCACATCGCGCACGCGCACCTGTTTTGTCTTTTTTCTTTCTATTGTTGTCATCAAAAAAGCCCCGTAATGTCTTTCAGTGTGATCGCGGCCGTAAGAAGCAGCAGCAGCACCATGCTCACTGTGATTGCAGCCGTTTCAACTTTTTTCGGAAGCGGCCTGCGGATTATCGCTTCTATGATGAGAAACAGGACGCGGCCGCCGTCAAGTGCAGGCAGCGGAATGAGGTTGAAAACGCCTATGCTCACTGAAAGCAGCACGAGCAGCGACGCGAGTGACGATATTCCGGCGCTTGCAGCTTCACCTATTTCACCTGCCACGCCGACAGGCCCTGAAACTCCGGATATGCCGTATCTGCCGCTGAGCGTATCCATAAGGCTCGCGACCGTTACTCTGAACGTCGCGACCGCCTGGAACACCGACTGATACAGCACCTGTCCCACGGTTTTTCTTATACCGTTGACCTTGAAGTCAACGCTCCCGAAGAGGATGCCCTGTGATGTTTGTTCGGGGAACACGACGCCCTCAAGCAAGACCTTTTTGCCGTCGCGTTCAACGAGTATGTCGACCGGCTCTATGCCGTCGCTCATTATTTTATATGCCATTTCGTAATACACATACACGCGCATTCCGTTGACCTTTAGTATCTTGTCGCCTTCTTCAAGCCGGTTCAGCTCAGTAGCTCCGCTGTTGCTCAGCGAAGCTTCGTCGAACGCACCAACTGTCGTCGAGGCGTATATATCCATCGAAAGCACGAGGAAAAACATAACAATAAACGCCAGAAGAAAATTCATCGTAACGCCGGCTATCATTATTATGAACCGCTGCCACTTGGGTTTCGTGTTGAGCGCGACCTTTTTCTTTTCTTCGTCCGCTTCCTCTTCCTCTTCCGTTTCGCCTACCATGTTGACATAACCGCCGATCGGCAGCCAGCGTATCGTGAAAGGGTTGTATTTTCCCTTGAATTGGAACATCTTCGGACCCATTCCTATGGAAAATTCGTTCACACCGACTTTAAAGGCGCGTGCTGCGATATAGTGTCCGAATTCATGGACGAGTATGAGTATGCCGAATACGAGGATCGTGAGAAGTATCGTCGGAACGAAACTGAACGTATTGGATATCGTTTCCCAGAAAGTCATCAAGTATCAACCTTTCAAAATGCTGCGTGAGAAGTGCAGTGTGTTTTTACATATTCGCGAGCGGCGCCGTCTGCTTCCTCTATCGATTCGAGCGTAACGAGGCCGTGCGTATCGGCGTTGTCGGCGGCGTCGCATATGAGATGTATCATTTGCATATAGTCCGTTTTGCCTTCGAGAAAAAGCGCGACCGCCGCTTCATCGGCTCCGTTGAGCGCTGAGCAGCTGAGCGTCCCTCTTTTGAAGCATTCCTTCGCCTTCATCAGGAGAGGGAAGCGTTTTTCGTCAGGCGTTTCGAAATGAAGCGTACCGACGTCGGAGAGCGAGATCTTTTTTGCGATACATCCGGTGCGTTCCGGATATGTAAGTGCGTACTGTATCGGCAGGCGCATGTCGTGCGCGCCGAGCTGGGCGAGTATTGAGCCGTCCTCAAATTCGACCATCGAGTGGACGATGCTCTCGCGGTGGACGATAACGTCTATTTTTTCAGCCCCGAACGAGAACAAATGAGCCGCTTCGATAAATTCGAAGCCCTTGTTCATCAGTGTCGCGCAGTCTACCGTTATCTTTTTCCCCATGTTCCATGTCGGGTGACAGAGCGCGTCAGCCGCCGTTGCAGCCGCAAGAAACGAATCAGGCTTGCCGTAGAACGCGCCTCCCGACGCGGTGAGTATCAGCCTTGAGGGACGCACGTGTCCCTGCATACACTGGAATATTGCGCTGTGCTCGCTGTCTACGGGGAGTATCCGGACGCCGTTCTTTTTTGCCGCAGCCATGATAAGGCTGCCGCCTGTTACGAGCGTTTCCTTGTTTGCCAGCGCTATTGTTTTATGCGCTTCTATTGCCGCCGCCATCGGACGCAGACCCCTTATGCCGAGCAGGGAATTGAGTACAATGTCGCTTTTTTCATAAGCGGCACATTCGCACAGCGCGTCTTCTCCCGTCACGACGCGCACCGGCGTATCGGCAAGCGCCGTTTTCAGGAGACTGTATTTTGATTCATCGATATATGCAATTTCCGGGCAAAAGCGCCGGCACTGCGTTTCGAGCAGCTTATAGTTCGTTCCGGCGCAGAGCACGCCGCATTTCATGCTGAGGCTTTCAATGACCTCAAGCGCCTGCGTCCCTATCGATCCGGTGGAACCGAGCAGTGTAATGGTTTTCATTTCATTCCTTCTTATAGCAGGCTTTCAAAAAGCATCAGCACCGGCGA